>JUEG02000760.1_pt1 | contig 98199 bp, 97 predicted proteins | sample 432341 | NCBI WGS metagenome assembly JUEG02 (sample SAMN02953476, study PRJNA257561) | rock porewater metagenome | biome: terrestrial; feature: Opalinus Clay rock; material: porewater; isolation source: Opalinus Clay rock BIC-A1 borehole | place: Switzerland: Mt Terri URL, St-Ursanne ... | reverse complement strand
GGGCATTACCCCAATTACAGCAATATCAATTTCACGTTCAGTTAATTTATGGATCATCTGATCAGTGCTACCAATTGCTAAACTTATAAGCAGATTGGGATAAATATTTTTAAACTGACCGATTAGCCGTGGAAGAAGATACTCTCCAGGAATTGTGCTAGCTCCAATTGTCATCCTACCTTTTTCTAATCCCTTAAGAGCAACTATTCCATCTTTTATTGAAGAATAAGCTTCAAGTATTTTTTTTGCCTGGGGGTATAATATCTCTCCACCATCAGTTAGATAAACTTTTTTGTCCATTCTTTCAAACAACTGAATACCAAGATGCTCTTCTAAAGCTTTTATTTGAAAGCTAATTGCCGGTTGCGTCATGTATAAAAGTTTAGCAGCTCTTGTAAAATTCTTTTCTTCTGAGACATAAATAAATGCTTCCAACTGTTTCATATTCATATGGTTGCCTCACGTAAAAACAATACCCTTTTATCTGCAATTCTTCTAGTTAGTTTAATTCGATCGAAATATTCCAGCATTGGCAGCATGTATTTTCTAGTGGTATTAAATATATCTCTAGCCTCGCCTAGAGTAATCTCTTTGTTATTTTCTAAAAAGTCAATCAACAGTTCTTTAGCCATAATTAAATTATTACGGTGAAACAATAAGTCTCCGACTTTGACAAGTAGTCTTTGATCTATTAAATAGTTTAGTATTTCATCCTTCGCTTTCAGATTTAAATTAAATTTTAGCACTATATCTTCCCAAGTAGGTGGTTGAAAACCTGATTCTTGAAAAGATTTCTCAATCTCAGTTATTATTTGTTTCTGTTCAGCAGTTATATTGGGATTAAAATCTTTAAGTGCTATAATGCTATCGTTTACTTTGATAAAATTATCTTTAGACATGACCTCTAACAAATGGTTAAAATGTTTATTGCTGAGATGAGAAAAGATCCTTGAACGAACCTCCTCTTTGCCTAAACCGAGACGTAGTGGATATTCTTGGTGGTAACTAGTTAATGTTAGGATTATCTTTTCTATCCAACTTTTGTATAGCGCGTTGAGTATATAATGTTCTTTACTATCTAGTTGGACTACAATTATGACTTGCTTCTTTTTTAATAGGCAAATAGCATCCTTCAACTCGTCACTTGTTAGATTTAGACTTTTCTCCAAAGTCTTTCCAACAATGAGCTCTTGAGTTTGGGATAGGTATTCCTCTATTAATTCATCTGGTGTTCCCTTCAGTTTAGTCATTAAACTACTTAAAACCTGTTCAGAATAGCGCTTATGTTTTTGAGGTCGTGGATCTATCACAATTCCGCCTGCAATAGTAACCATGGGAGAATATGTTCTGATCACAAACCGGTCATTTTTGTCAGCAACAACGGGTTCTTCTAATATAATTTGTACAAAAGCCTTATCCCCAGGTTCAAGTTCATCTTTATCTAATATAAGTACTCTACCAAACGCTTCCTTAGTGCCAATATGAATTCTAACTCTTGTTCCGTTTACAAGTTTCTTTTCGGCTGAAGCGAGATAGTTAAATTGACAATCTAAACGTAAAGATGGGACGAGACCCTGGATCTCAGTCAAAACACTACCTTTTTTAATTTCTTGAACCTCAACTCCAGTTATATTGACTGCTACTCTTTGCCCAGCTATAGCTTCTTCTACTTTATGCCCATGAACTTGTAGTGTACGAACCTTGGCTTGGATGCCCTCAGGTAAGATTTCTAGACTATTTCCTAATTTAATTTTACCTCTAGTTAAGGTTCCTGTGACAACAGTTCCGAATCCTGTAATCGAAAATACTCTATCAATTGGGAGTTTGCTTTTACCTGATGTGGACTTTTCTTGAACTTCGGATACCAAATCTTGAATTAATGCTTTTAGTTCAAGAATACCTGTACCATCCACCGAGGAGACGCTTATCATAGGTGCTTTCTCTAACGTTGTGCCTATAAAAACATCTCTGATTTCTTCTTTAACAAGTTCGAGCCAATCAGCATCTACTAGATCAGATTTAGTAACAACGATAATACCTGTCTTTATACTTAACAAACTCACAATATCAAGATGCTCCCGGGTTTGTGGCATGACGCCTTCGTCAGCTGCTACTATAAAAAGAACTATATCAATGCCACCTACACCTGCTAGCATGTTTTTGATAAACCTTTCATGGCCAGGTACATCAATAATTGCAGCTTTTTGCCCATTTGCTAGAGGTAATGACGCAAAACCTAATTCTATCGAAATTCCTCTTTCTTTTTCTTCTTTTAAACGATCTGTGTCTTGACCAGTTAGTGTTTTGACCAATGCCGTTTTGCCATGATCAACATGTCCGGCAGTCCCGATAATAATATGCTTCATAGATATTTATCCACCTCAAATTTAGTTAATAGAGTTAGTGATAGCTAATACAACATCATCAAATTGTTCCTCTAAAATCGTTCTGGGATCGATAGTAACCCTATCATCATTGATTCGAACCATTAATGATGGGCTTCCTCTTCGAAGCTTCTCACCCCACAAATTAGCACTTAACGGGCCCGACAACTTAAGAACTGTCGTCGGTAGCTGAATAGTTGGAAGAGCGCCACCACCTACTTGTGAGTAATCAGCGCTAAGTTCTATACGAACGTTATCTTTTAAGTTATTTTTAATGTGAGCTTTAAGCTGTTGAGCTTTTAGAGTTAAATCAGAATCTGTATAAGTCAGCATTCTCAGTGTTGGAATTTTATAGAGAGCAGCTTCAGAGTCTAAATAATCAATCAAAGTTGCCTGCAAGGCTGCAACAGTAAACTTGTCTATCCTAAGAGCCCTTGTTAAAGGGTTTTTTTTCATTTGGCTAATATATTTACTTTTACCAACAATAATACCTGCTTGAGGTCCTCCGAGTAGCTTGTCGCCACTAAAAGTTACTATATCAGCTCCAGTTGCAACACAATTTTGAACTGTAGGTTCATCGCCAATACCATAGTCTTTTAAACTTAAAAGAAAACCAGAACCAACATCTTCCATCACAGGTAGATTAGTCTCTTTTCCCAAAGAGGCTAGTTCTTCTAATGTTGTCTCATGGGTAAAACCTACTATTTTATAGTTGCTTGTATGTATTTTAAGCAATAAACCCGTATTTTCCGTAATTGCCTTTCTATAATCATCTAAGTATGTTTTATTAGTTGTTCCCACCTCAACTAAACATGTATTACTTTGCTTCATTACATCAGGAACTCTAAAGGCACCGCCGATTTCAACCAATTGACCTCGGGAAACAATTACTTCTTTACCTTGACCCACAGTATTTAAGGCCAAGAGGACCGCAGCGGCATTATTATTCACGACCAATGCCTCTTCTGCTCCCGTAAGTTGTGTTAACAGTTCCTCTAGATGGGAATAACGGGATCCACGTTTTCCACTTTCAAGATCTAATTCTAAATTGCAATAACTTGAAGCAACACTACTAAGAGCTTCCTGAGCTCTCTTTGTTAACAAAGCACGTCCAAGGTTGGTATGTAAAACAACACCTGTAGCATTTATTACCCTTCTTAAGTTACCCTGATCGATATGTTTAGTTTCAGAAATAAGATTCGAAAGAATATCCTCTAGTAAAAATTCGTTTACTTTACCCATTAAAATATCTTCACGAAGTCTCTTAACAATTTTTCTAGCAGCTTCCGTAATAATTCGTTTGGAAAATTCATTTAGAGCTGAAGTTGCAGTTTCACTATTGATTAATTCATCAACCGATGGTATTTGACGTAATAAATATTTTTTCGAAGTATCCATAGTTTTTATGCCTCCAATAGAAAATCTTTATGTTATTTTACCATATTTTTCATTAAGGTAAAAGCTAACAAGAACTGAATGTAAATTCATTGAAACTACATGAAAAAAAGTGATGACACAAGTGGTCATCACTTTTAGATTATCCCTCACTTACTTTTCTCTTTTTTTCAAAAAGATAAGAAATCCAGATACTAATTTCATAGAGCAAGTAAACTGGTACTGACATTAAAACCTGTGAAACAATATCAGGTGGAGTAAGTACAGTGGAAACTAGAACAATTATGAAAATCGCATATTTCCGCTTTTGTGCCAAAAATTTGGGTGTTATTATTTTCATTCTAGTGAGAAATAAAATTACAACCGGTAACTGAAAGACTAAACCAAAAGGAAGCAAAAAGGTTAATACGAAGGATAAATAATCACTTAGTCGAAGCATTGGATCAGCATATTCCCCTCCAAAGCTAAGAAAGAAAAATAAAGCTACTTTAAACACTGTAAAATAAGCAAATGCTATTCCACCAATAAAAAGTATAAATGAAAGAGGAACTATGGTGTAAAGAACCTTTTTTTCATTACTCTTTAAAGCAGGCAATACAAACTTCCATACTTGATACAGAATAATCGGAAGAGCTATTAAAAAACCAGCGGCAATTGACAGCTTTAAGAATACAAAAAAAGCTTCCGTAGGTCCAAAAAAGTTCAAGGTAAAATCCGGGTTTTTCTCCCTAAGCGGGCGTACCAGGAAACCCATAATATTTTCTTTGAAGAACCAAGCGAGAATAGTTGCAGGAATTAAGCTTACAATACTTACTATTAAAATTCTTCTAAGCTCTTCAAGATGCTGAAGAACAGACATTTGATTATCTTCTGCCATTGCTAATTCTCTCCCACCTGTTAGAAGTATTTCAAAATACCATACTGTGTTGTCCTCTGTGCAGCCACATATCCAGCGTCATTGATAACCCTAATTATTTCTGACAGTGGAACTGTATTTTGAGTTCCTGCGGCCCTAACCACGTTTTCCTCAAGCATTGTGCCACCGAAATCGTTTGCTCCAAAGGACAACGCCACCTGAGCCATTTTGGCGCCTTGCGTAACCCATGAGGCCTGAATGTTTGGTACATTATCAAGAATTATTCGAGAAAGGGCTAAAGTCTTAAGGTATTCCATGCCAGAAGCCGTAAATCCACCAAGCTCAGTATTTGTAGGTTGAAAGCTCCAAGGAATAAAGGCCGTAAATCCACCCGTATCGTCCTGAGCCTCTCTTACTCTAAGCAAATGCTTAACTCTTTCCTCTAATGTTTCAATACTTCCGAACATCATTGTTGCAGTAGTCTTCATCCCTATACGGTGTGCTTCTTTCATTACTTCCATCCAAAGGGACCAAGGGATTTTATTGGGACTGATTGCAAACCTCACACGATCATCCAGTATTTCAGCTCCTCCACCTGGTAAGGAATCAAGTCCAGCTTCACGAAGTTTCTCTAGAACTTTTCTAATCGATAGCCCACTTTGTTCTGAAATATGAACAATTTCCGGAGGAGAAAAAGAATGGATATGAATTTTAAATCTTTGTTTGATTCCCCTGAGCATATTTATATAATAATCTAGCTTTAGCTGAGGATGAAGGCCACCTTGAATTAAAATCTGGGTGCCTCCAACATCAATAGTCTCTTGAATTTTTTGATAAAGCTCTTCATCAGATAAGACGTAGGAGTCCTTGCTATCCACTGTCTTATAAAAAGCACAAAACTTGCACCCTACCTTACAGACATTGGTATAGTTTATATTTCTGTCAATAACAAAAGTTGTTACTTTTTGGGGATGTCTTTTTTCTTTAATAATGGAAGCAGCTTGACCTAATAACAAGACTTCGTTTGATTCCAATAATTTTACTCCGTCTTTTAAACCTAGTCTTTTTCCACCAATAACCTTATCTAGAATATTCATTATGTCCTTCATTGTCAATATCACCCCAAATTTGTAGACGAATTCGCTCCTCTATTAAACCACTCTTATATGCATAATCATAGAAAGTTAAGAGACCTCTTTGGAAATCCTCAGAAAAATCATATAGTATTGTTTTGAAATAGTCATTGATTTCTTCTTCTAAAAGAGGATGCTTTGATAAGACAAGCTTAGTTAGATCACCTGAATTTTCAATTCCCCAAGCTTTAGATGCTTTTAAAGCAGTATATAAACTATGAACTAGGTCAGGATTGTTTTCCGCAAACTCTTTTTTTATCACCCATAGAGCATACACCATCTTTTCACCAGTAAATTGTTTCCAAACCTCACCTAAATCTGTAACGATAAAATTATCTGATGATCCACAGCCTAAGCTGTTAGAAAGTATATGATTCTGAGCTATTAAGGCGTCATCCCCTATTAGTAGAGCAGCATCCGCAATTTCTAACATATCTGGTAAACGAGGTTCTGCAGTCACAAATTCTACATTAACATGATAATAGTGTTCCAATAAAATCCTAAGTAAAACCACAGACGTAGCTGAGGAGCTTGTCAAGCAAACCTTTTTACCATCGAGCTCTGTAACTGGTATTTTGCTAAAAAGCAAAATACTTTTAACCATTCCATCAGCACTAATACTTAGATTGGGTAGAATCAAACATTTGTCCGCATTCTTTGCGTATTCAATTGAAGATATCGGTGTGACATCCAAAGCACCATTTAAAAAGAGTCTATTTAAGTCAGTTGGTACACCCTTAACGATTTCTGCCTCTAGCTTCACCTGTCCAACATCTAGTCCTTGATAAACAGGTAAACAATTAATATAATCTACCTGTCCAAGACGAATTGTTTTCACTAAAAGACCTCCTCAACCACATTATACAGAGTGTCTCTTTCTATCGGGGTCCTTCCAGCTGCCTTTATCATTTTCACTAATTCCTTTTTGGTAAGGGCCTGTCCGGACTCTCCACCAGCGGCATTAGTAATTCTTTCCTCAGTTACGGTACCATCAAGATCATCAACCCCAAAAGCTAAAGCAACTTGAGCCAATTTAGGTCCTATCATGACCCAATAGGCCTTAATATGATCAAAATTATCTAGCATTAACCTAGCAATAGCCAAAACTTTTAAATCCTCATAACCGGTTGTGCGGCTAAATTTCATATTCTCCAGAGCAGTATTTTTAGGATGAAAGGCCAATGGAATAAAAGTTTGGAACCCCGCTGTTCTGTCTTGTAATTCACGAAGCTTTAACAAATGGTCAATTCTTTCCTCCGGTGTTTCTACATGAGCGTATAACATAGTGGCATTTGTTGGCATTCCTATTTTATGGGCAGCTTCATGAACTTCTAGCCAGCGCTCACCACTAACTTTATCGGGGCATATTATTTCTCTGACTCTTGGCGAAAAAATTTCTGCACCACCACCAGGAAGAGAACCCAAACCAGCCTTCTGCATCTCTTTTAGAACATCTCCTACAGAAAGCCCTGAAGTCTCGGCAAAATGACTTACTTCAACAGCAGTAAAAGCTTTTATGTGTACCCCTGGAAGGGCTTTACTAACTCTTTGTAACATCTCAATAAAGTATTCAAGACCTAAATCCGGATTTAAGCCCCCCACAATGTGTAGTTCAGAAATATTATCTTTTTTCGATTCTATTGCTTTTTGCTCGACTTCATCCAGACTCATCAAGTAGGCAGATGGATTATCTGCATCTACACCAAAAGCACACAATTTGCATCGGGTCTTACAGATGTTAGTATGGTTTATATGGCGATTAACGATAAAGTATGTTTTTTCACCATTCTTACGACGTCTAACCAAGTCAGCCATATATCCGATAGTTAATAACTCGTTAGAACTCATAAGTCGATATCCGTCTTCTTTTGTTAGTCGTACTCCTTTTTCAACCTTTTCAATAATATCTATCAATAGGCTTTCTTTAAACAATTCTAACAACGCTCTTCCCTCCTCAAATAGTATTTATCTATTTCATCTTATAATGAGGTCAAATATTCTAACTACAATAGATGATTGCAGTTACAATATGAACTCCCATTAAAACAAAACATCCAATAGAGTGAATACAAACATTATAACACTCAATATACCATTCATATTGAAAAATGCGATATTTAGCTTTGATAAATCCTTATGAGATACTATCTTGTGTTCAAAAAATAAAATTCCTGAGCTGATACCTACACCAATGTAGTAAAACCAGCCTAAATTCAATAAGTAGCCAACGATAATAAAAAGTAACGGTGGAATGATATGTGCTAATGCAGCTATTCTTAGAGCGCCCCGAATACCAAATCTAACAGGAATTGAATTCAAATGGTGACTTTTGTCAAATTCGTAGTCTTGACATGAATAAACAACATCAAAACCACCGATCCAAAAGGCTACAGCGACCCACAGTAAAACTGCAGGTAGGTCAAGACTTCCATTGATTCCAACCCAAGCACCTGCAGGAGCGATTCCAATAGCTATTCCCAAAACTAAATGGGCTAGCCATGTAAATCTTTTTGTATACGAATAAATTACCAAGAAAAATACGGCGATTGGTAACAGCCTAACTGATAGGCTGTTTAACATAGCCGCAGAAAAAATAAATAAGACCGTGGAAATAACCACAAAAGCCCAAGTTTCTTTAACTGAAATAAGACCCTTTGGAATAGCTCTTTCAACAGTTCTAGGATTAAGCGCATCAATATGTCTATCTATGAGTCTATTTAATCCCATAGCTGTGGTTCTAGCCCCAAGCATAGCCATAGTAATCCAAAATAGATCGTAAATAGAAGGAATCCCCTTTGCTGCTAACAAGGCTCCTAGATAGGCAAAAGGTAGCGCAAATATGGTATGTTCAAACTTAATCATTTCTGCGAATACTTTAAATTTGTTTTGTCCGACACCCGAAGTCACTCTAGGTCCCCCTTATACAATCATTACTTCCTTTAATGCTATTTTTCTTGTAGGAAATTTAGAAAGGAAATTTAGAAGTAAATTTTTTATATTAGAATCTCCTAATTGATTCAATATTTCTTTTGATTCTTGTATATAACCTTCAACTTCAGAGATTTTCACACCCTTATCAATCAAACCGTAAGCCATACCTAAGGTTAACCCAAAGTGATACATAATCCTTTGTTCAGTTGGGCTGGCTCCTCCTAACTTTGCACCTAGTGAGCAACAGCCAGCTATAAGTTCAGCTGTTTCTTTGCGTATCTGCTCTAATTCAGAATATTTTCTTTTATTGCCCATTTCCTCTTCTTTTCTCATAATTGAACCTTCGTAAATCTTACAAATTATTTCAGATAGTGGCTTTAAGAATTCAAAGAGCTGATAGTCACAGAGCAATTGAAAATACCGTCCATAAAAGTAAGTACCTATCAAAACAGGATACTGCGAATCTTCTTTTTGGTTAACTTCTACAATTTTAGAGGGTGGAATATCTTTCGAGTCTTTAACCCCCTGATGAATGGAATTAGCAAGATAAATCAGCTGTACAACTGCAGCTAAAGGTGTTTCCTGTTCATGTTTGGATTTATTAAAAAGTCGTGCTGATAGAATAACTAATCCTGGCCGTAGGTATCTATCAATAGAACTTATATTTAAATGTGCAAATTCTCTTGCGTTACCAGCCTTCAGCTTTAAAAATTTATCGATTGTTTCATCAACTAACTTTAGATCCTTTTCAATAATCTCAAAGAATCTATTTCCCATTACCTGGCCTCCTTTTTTTAAGCTAACCCTATTATGTATTCGCTAATTATTACATATTTCCTTCTTGACCTATAAATTAGTGATCGAGATATGTAATAAGCAAAAAAAGCCCATAATGGCGCTTAGTAATACTTTGTGCATTTAAAAACAATTTATACTAAGCTAATCCTAATTCCAACCAAATTAAATTCTAGCACAACTTTCTTGATTGTCAATATAATTCTTTAGAAATTGTAACAGGAAATATAAGATATATTAACATCAAAGCAGAGGCAACAGTACCAGTATCATTAAAAGAAAATACAGTAATAGCCCCTAAAGAAATCAATGTAAGACCCTTGCCCAACATTGGTAATTCGGTTTTGAATGCCTCGATATAAGTTTTGTTGAATTTTACCAGCCAAGTTAGTATTAGTATTTCCGCAAACAAAATAATATTCCAATGTGCATGTTTTAAATTCCAGAGTACTTGTCCTAATTTGACTTTAATAATTCCGATGAAACTTCCCAATCCGCCGAATATCAAAGAATTTACTGCTTTTCCAGCATGAGTGGGGCTGGGGTTTATTGTTGCATCAAGAATAGATAAGCCAAAAATAACAACAATAACTATACCTATTAATCCAAGTACTTTGCGTAATGAAATATTTTTATCATAAATCAATAGTAAAGCAAGGAAGAAAGTTGCTAAAGCTGATATAGTACCTCCAATATTAGCCCCAAACATTGGACTAAGGCCTAAAATAATACAGGTAAAAATAAAAATAATGATTATTGTCTGTAAAGTTCTATTAACTTTGAAAAACTCAAACAACGTAAATAACCCTAGAATAGAGGATCCTAGCAAAAGCCCCATATAATCATTTCCCATTCCATAGAAGCGATTACCTGCAATGGCGTCTGATCCTAAGGGAGAATTTATCATTAACTGTTTAATAAAAAATACATCAATCAATAATAACAAAGTGGTAATTAGCGAGAGCATCGCAATACCTAATAGTAGATTCTTGAACACTAGTTTAGTAATAATCGCAATAAGTAGAGCGCCACCTAACATATACGCCAGATCAAAAACAATTGAAACATATCCAAAAAGCGAAACAGAAAGAAGCGTTATTGGAATTGCAAGAATTAAAAGCAAAGACACCTTTGAAAAACCGTCAAACTTTCCTCTTTCTGCAGAATTAAATTGAATAAATAGGAAAACTAAGGCTATTGCCGTTATTGCTATATAGGTCCAATGAAAGGTTGCTCTATATTTCCGAAGTTCTAAAAACAAGCTCTGGTCCGCCAATAGTTTGTCTACCGGGTTGCTGTTTTGGATAATCTCCATGGGTTCCCCAGTGTAACGCACCATAGGGCTTTTCTCAAAAAATTTAAAAATTGTTGGTGCAAAATCAAAATTTGCCACAAGTCCACTTCTACGTGTAGTGTTAGATATCAAAAGTCCTTGTTTTGTGTTTGGGTCAGCAACAATTATTGGTGTGAGTCCAAAATTCCCGGACTGAACTGATTCTCGGGAGGGGTTTGGAGATATTACCATAAATAAAGTATTAGATAAATCAACCCTAGACATTATGGTTCCCAAAAAAGCATCTGCCCGTTGCAGTGCCTTTAATTTTTGATTAACCTTAACTCTATCCATCACTAGGAGATTATTATCTTGAACTCTTACTGTGTCCCCATAATCAATAAAGAGAATATCTACTTTTGAAAGTATTTCTTCCGCTTCCTGTAGCAACATCTTTTTTCAAGTCTTACTCCGCCCAACACCGCGATATCTTCTTTAAGTAAATTAGAACTTACTGAACCATAAGGGATCTGCCCTTCTTTGTCCATTGCCAACATCGTGCTTTCTCTTCTTTGTGTACTCGTATCACTGTTTCCTACAAGACCAATCGTTAGCCCTTCCTCTTTGGCCATTTGACCAAATAATTCACCAAGATTTTTAGAGGAAACTGAGAGCGAAGTTCGTTCTGTATCAATAACAGCAAGGTTTACTACCTGACCCTTTAATCTTTTTATTCCTATATATTGTTGATAGAGTTTCTGTCCTGTCATTTGATTGGTAGGTGATAGAACATTCGAAATGACTACCTCATCTTTGTCATAGGCTAGCCCACCCTTAATTGATGCTAAAGTTCTAACACCTAAAGCAAGACTTAAGTAGGTACTACCCCGGTTAGACAGACTTGATTTAGCCCGGATATTCATTTGAGCAATACCCCCTCGTTCCATTAAACTATGGAAATTAGGAGTATTGCTATCCACGAGTTCACTTAAACTTATGTTATCCACCACAAAAACTACTGCTTTCTTATTTTCGAGCCCCTGAGCGTTTAAAACTTTAGGGTTCCAAATTACTGTTAGAGCTAATAAAAGTAATAATAATAAGAAGAAGAATAAGGTAAGTACACTAGTTCGACTGGTTTTAGACAAATGGGCTCAACCTTCTCTTTTTTCAAAGTTTATAAGATAACCTATAGGAATTAATAAATATGTAAGCATTATAGCCGAAGAAATAACACCCGTATCATTAAAGGCAAATATGACCAATGATCCGATAACGATGGTTGTAAAACCTTTGTATAATATTGGATAATGATTTTTCAGGTGATCAAGTTGTTCTTGCTCCTTCAGTAGACGCCATAGTATATATACCTGTAAAAGCAGCACAATGTTCCAAGGGGGCAGCACTATCATTAATAATACCTGCTTTAGTTTTATTAGAATCATTCCATAAAATACATTTATTCCATTAGTAATTATAGAATTAAACAGTTTACCAGCATGGGTCATTTCATTACTACCAACAGCATCTAAAGCAGCGATACCTATCTCAATTACAAAAACAGATACTAAAATTGCAACCATTCTTTTAAAAGAAAGTTTCTTGTTAAGAGTGACTAGGATTGATACGATTAAAACTACAGTAGCACCGATAGTTCCTCCAACATTAGCTCCATAGGCAGGGCTTAACGCTAACACAGTTGATGATGTAAAGACTAAACCGATCAAAAGAAGTGTGCTAGTTTTTAACTTGTATCTTTCTCCCAGGGAAAATACTCCAATTATACTTGTCCCGATAAGGATTCCCATTAAGTCGTTATTTATTCCATAAAACCTTCCACCAATTATTACATCGTTAAATCCAAAAGGAGTATCAAGTAGATAATTTGCCTTCAAAAATGTATCTGCCAAAATAAAAATAGCTGTCAGGAGACTAATCCAAGCAATTGATTCAATAAAGGTTTTCTTTAGTGCAATAAATACCCAAACTAAGACCACAGCCACTAATATAATAATAATATGACCGATAAAAATGCTACTATAGTCGATAATCAAAGGTGCAATCATCGAGGCGAAAGGAATACTTATAATTGTTAAGCTTAACCATTGTATAAGCTTAGGTCTTTTTAATACTTTTAATTTGTTTGTATAAGTAGTGACCAAAATAAGCAATATTAAAAAAATATATGTTCCATGCAATAAATATCGAGTTTTATTAAGGTTTAAATACAATTTTTCACTTCTAACTAAGTAGTTTTCCAGTGATTCAGGAGTTGTGCTTGTGAAAATTTTTTCCCCCACACCTTCTATTCCGAAGAACGAAAAAAGTGTGGGTGTAAAGTTAAGGTTCGTTACTAAGCCGTCTCTCTTTGTTGAGGAAGAAGTTAGTAACCCATTTTTAACTTCGATTGAGGGATCAGCTATAATAACCGGAGTTAAAGCCAGGTTTAAATTTCTAAAACCCTTCTCGGAGGGGTTGGGTGTGATAACCATAAAGAGATTGTCATTAATCCCAATTTCCTCGATAATTTTATGAAGGAATTTATCAGCATTTTCTATAGCTTTAACAAGCTGATCTTCCGACTCCTTGTTAGCAATTACAGTTTGACCGAAATCAATAAACAAAATATCGACAGAATTTAGAATTGCTTCCAGTTCCGAACTAGATAGTTTATTTACTTCAGGGTGATAGATAGGTATTATACCTTGTTCATCAATAGCTAACAGGGCTCCTTCTTTATGTGCCTGACCTTTATAATCTGCATTGCCTAATAGCCCAATCACCAGGCCATTTGCTTTAGCAGTTTTCCCAATGTACCCCAAACGATCTAACTTCTCTTGACTAACCTTGTTTTTTATTAAATTAAAGTCCAGTAATGACCAACTTCCGGAAGAGTTTCTCTGCAAGTCCCAATTATCCTTTTCAGGAGCTGTTATCCTTGTCCCCATCCCCAGTGTTAGGTAAGAACTTGCCCTATTTCTATTGACAATCGCTTCCGGTCGGGCATTCATTATTCCAAACCCACCACGGCCAATCAATAAATCCATGTTTGGATTATTAGCAGCTACCAGATTCTGCACTCCCACTTGATCTATCACCAAAATAATCGCCTTGGGTGAATTGATTGATCTACTTTCAGCAAAAACAGGGGAAGCAAAAATCAAAACAAATAATAATATAAGATAAAAAATCTGCTTAAAACTGGATTTCCTTAATGTCTTCAAAGCCTATTCCTACTCTCCATAAAGTAAACTTATTTCAGCTGGAATTTGACTCCGCCTGAAATTTAGTTGCACTTATCCAGGGGCTTAGCACCACTTATCTCCCAGCAAGAAAAGGAGAGCCTTAGTGGTGGTTAGCCATCGGACAAAATTCCTGTTATTACTATATCACATTTGATGAGCTAGGCAAAGATAGCTTTTTATATAGTTCCTGGGTCTTATGAATCATTAGTGCTAAATCAAATTGTTGCCTGGCAAAGCGAACTCCTTCAGTTGACAAACTACTCGCTAACTCTTTATTTTTTAAAAGTCTAATAATCGCGTTAGCCATCTGTGCTGGGTTTGCCGGGTCTATTAAAATCCCATTGCTATTGTTTTTTACTATTTCAGGCACGCCTCCAACATTAGTGGCAATCACAGGACACCCAGAAGCCATAGCTTCTATAGTTGAAATAGATAGCCCTTCGTTTATAGAAGGTAGAACGTACACATTTATGCTTTTAAGAATTGCTCGGATATCCTTTCTTTCTCCTAAAAACAATAAATTGTTATTTAGACCCAATTGCCGTTGTAAATTCTCTAAACTTTTTCTTTCAGGACCATCACCAACAACCACAAATTTTACCTCTGGATTTTCATCACAAACAATCCTGGCAGCCTCAATAAAGTAGTTTACACCTTTCTGTGGTGCTAGTCTTGCAATGACACCGATTAAGGGGTACTTAGTTTGTTTAAAGGAAGTTAAGTCATCAGAAATTTCAAAATTGCTATTAGTAAACCCACTAACGTTAATTCCATTGTAAATCGTCGCAATTTTAGAAGACGGAATTCCGTAGTTTTGAGTAATATGTCCTTTAAGTGCATCAGAAACAGTTATAAAGCTATGAGTATGCTTCGCTAAAACCTTTTCTAATTCCCTGTAAATTGCTTTCTTCCAATAAGCTGCCTGGTTTTCTAGTACAAAGTTATGTACTGTAGCAATGTTTATGGATTTTTTGGAAATTATATTGGCGATCCTGCCTAATAAGCTAGCTTTTGCTCCGTGAGTATGTAAAATATGGGGTCTGAACTGATTTATATACTTCCTTATTTTAAGGATAGAATTTATATCCTTACATGGGTTCAAATTTCCATCTATGTTTACTTCGAAAATTTCAATTTTTAATTCTTTTAGTTTTTTAGTTACAGCAGAATTTGTAGGGCAGATTACAGCATTTTCAAACTGTTCTTTATCCATGTTTTTTATTAACGAAAACAGATGTTCCTTCATTCCTCCTTCAGCTGGTCTAATCACATGCATGATTTTCATAGCCATAAAGATCCACTCCCCTTTTAACTAGTATTATTATCCATGGTAATCTATGGTATACAAGTGAAAAGGCGTTACTTTAAATAAAAGTAACGCCTTGAATCACGATGTTATGCGGTTTGCTCAACTTGTTCTTTAATTGCTTTTAACATAGCCTCACAATTTAATCTAGTCTTCTTTTTAAGTATTGGATTTAACAAGCCTGCGATCATAGGAATTCCAAATTCAAAATCAACTGCTAGAATAATCCTTGTTCCTTCTATAGCCTCTTCAAAACGCCACTCACCTTCAAATTTCTTTAAATCTCCCTCGATTTGTTTATAAATAATTTTTTTATTTACTTCATCAAAGGTGTCTCGTTCTCTCCACTTTATTATTCTACCGTCTACACTAGTTATCCAGGAAGTTATAGTGGATTCATTATCCTTTGAAACAATCTTGACTTCCTTCACGTTTTCCATAAATCTTGGATATTCTTCCATCCTTTTGGCTATTTCATAGGCACATTCTTTTGAACCTTTAACAATTATTTCAGTTTCAATGTAGGGCATAGTTAACCTCCTTTATTTTAGAATTCATCAACAACTTGATTGGCCAGTTCTAACGCTTCAGCTAAAGATACTAACACTTTGTCGATATCCTTATAATCAATAATTAGTGGGGGTTCTATTCTTATTACTTTTGGATTATTGAGAGCGTAAGCAACTATGATTCCGGCTTGGATGAGCTCAGACATCAGTACTCCGCCTAGACCCTCTTTAGTTAATTCTACACCGATTAACAACCCTTTTCCCCGTATTTCTTTAATTACCTTTGGATAAATACTCCAGAGATCGCCAAGTTTTGCTAAGAAATACTCACCCTTTTCCTTGGCTTGCAAGCTTAGTTCTTCTTCTAAAATCACCTTAATTGTGGCAACAGCTGCTGAACAAGCAAGAGGACTCCCACCAAAAGTTGATGTATGAATAAATGGATTCTCAATAAACACATCCCAAACCTCTGATTTGGCCGTAAAAGCTCCTATTGGCATTACTCCTCCACCTAAAGCTTTGGCCATAGTCATTATATCAGGGACAACATCATAGTGCTCCGCAGCAAACATTTTTCCGGTTCTACCCAGTCCAGTTTGCACTTCGTCAAAAATAAGTAAAACCCCTGTGTCATTACATAGCTTTCTTATTTCTTGAAGGTAACTTTGAGGTGGAAGTATAACTCCGCCTTCCCCCTGAATCGGCTCTAATATAACCGCTGCTGTATCATCAGTAATTGCACTTTCCATTGCTTTAATATTCCCAAAGGGAACGTGATTAAAATCAGGTAGTAACGGTTCACAGGGTACCCTAAACACATCTCTCCCTGTGGCACTTAGAGCTCCCAAGGTTTTTCCATGAAAACCATTTTTCGCTGCTACAATTCCCTTTCTTCCTGTATGCAGGCGTGCCAATTTTATAGCCCCTTCAACAGCTTCTGCACCACTATTACAAAAGAAACTATATTGTAAATTTCCAGGTGTAATTTCAGCTAATAAAGCACCCAAATCGCCTGCAGGCTTATTGAAGAGTACTTTTGATCCTAAGGGCATTTGGTCAATCTGTTTCTTAACTGCCTCGACTACCTTCGGATGGCGATGGCCAAGATTAAATACTCCATATCCACCTAAACAATCCAAATAGTCATTACCGAACATGTCCTTAATATAGGATCCCTTTGCCTCCCATTCAACATTTCCCAATCCCATAAAACGGAATAGTTTTGCCATGGCCGGATTAATATAATTTTCATAGTTACTAATTGTCTCTTCTGTAAGTATATTTGCTTGATTTTGTATCTCCTTTGGAATCATTTACACTCCCCCTCTTTCTTTATCTAAAGTGTTACTGTTTCTAATTTTAACCAAATTAACCCAGTTTAAACTAAATATTATAATAATTGTAATTTAACTAAGGTATTATAACAACAAAAAGAGCAGGCCATTGTAAATAGCATGCTCTTTCTAAAACAATTGATTATATTTTAATCTTCTAATCTGCTAACCTTACAGAGACAATCATAATAAGAAGCGTTAACTCCTAAATCACTTTCTAGTTCAGGGGTTAGAAAATTAATACCCCCTCCATCCTTAATCCACATACCCTCAAAAACCTGCACAACATCTTCTCTCAAGCCATCGTTTAGTTTCGTAATCCCTTTTAGGCCACCTCGAGGTGTCTCTAAAAAAACCTTATCACTATTTCTAACTCCAAGTTTGCGAGCAACCAGCGGATTTATTTCAACAACCGGAAAGTTTGATCCCTCATCATTCTTTAAGCTATTGTAAAATTGGGAGTGCATAAAGCCTTTAGGATGACTTGAGATTAGATGTAGGGGATATTGTTTGGCCAATTCAGGATTTCTAATAATCGATTCCTGAGGCTCTTCATAAACCGGCAAGGGCTCGAGCCCTTCTTTTAAGGCTCTTTGGGATAGAAGTTCGATTTTACCTGTCTCTGTGCTAAACTTTTTGTCCGTCCAGGCAATGGGTTTAGCTTTTGGATTTCTTAGGAAACCTCTCTCTTTTAATAAGTCAAGATTTATCCCTACATTATTAGCGGGCGCCAAAAATTTCTCCAGCCATTGCTCTTGCGATAGACCAGGAAATCCTTCCAAGCCCATTAGCCTCGCTAAATCGGAAAAAATTTCAAAATCTGATTTAGCCTGTCCTATGGGATCTATAATTTTTGGCGTGTAATGTATGTAATTATTCCAGTTATTAAATATAATATTTTCTTCTTCGAAGATAGTAGTACAGGGCAATACAAGGTCTGCTAGTAGGGCAGTATCATTTAGAAAAAAGTCAACAACAACTTTAAACTCAACTTTTCCAAAAGCCTCTAGAACCTTAGCTGAATTAGCCAGCTGGTTAACTGGATTGGAACGGGTTACAAAAATAGCTTTTATTGGAGGATTGCTTGCTTTTAGTAGCTCATCTGCTAATAAAGGTCGTTTAAACTCTCGAACCTCTCTAGCTAGATCCGCACCTTTAAGATCAGCAAACATTCCCATCCAGTACTGATGAGCATAGCTTACTCCCCCACCGGCAACGCCAATATTACCTGTTAATGCAGCTAAGGCGTTAATGGCCCTTACAGTTTTACCGCTATTAGAGTAACGCTGTAAACCGTACCCTAACACTATTGCGGATGGTTTGTGGGCATATAGTTTGGCCAATTCTTCGATCTCGGTTACAGAAAGACCAGTAATTTTAGCTACCCTAGCGGGATAATAATTCTTTGCCATATTAACATATTCTTCGAAGCCGTGTACATGTTCTTTTATGAAATTAATATCAATCCATCTATTTTCTAAGAGAAGAAATGCAATACCCAAAGCCAAAGCCCCATCAGTACCAGGTCTCGGAGCAAGATGTAAATGGGATAGGTCAGCAGTTCTAGTTTTTATTGGATTAATTACCACCACCTTGGCCCCTTTTTCTTTAGCCCGTTTAATAAAGGGAACAAGATGAATATTAGTTGTAACAGGGTCTCTCCCCCAAAGGAGAACAGTCTTAGAGTTTTCTAAATCCGACCAGTCGTGACTATAAACCCCGCCAAAGTCATATTCCTGAGCAGCATATCCTGCCCCCCAACAAAGACTCCCCCGTGGTTGACTAACACCACCATAAGCGTTAAAAAATCTGCGATCGAGACCGTTAAGAACACCTTCAGAACCAGATTCGTAATGATGATATATAGCCTTTGTTCCGTACTCAGCTTTTATCTTGTTTAGCTTTTCTGCAATAAGATCATAAGCTTCTTTCCAAGATATTCTTTGCCAACCAATCTCTGTCTTTTTAAGTGGAGTTGTTAATCTATCATAGTGATAAACGCGTTCAGTTAATTTCCTCCCTTTTTCGCAAATAAAACCTTGAGTAATTGGATGGTTTGGATTACCCTTAATTCCTACAATCCTGTTGCCTTCTTTATGTACTATCAAACTACAGACATCAGGGCAGTCTAAAGGGCACGCAGTTGTATATTGTTCTACCATCTAATTAAACCTCCTATCACAAAAGTAAATTACGCCTAATCTATTTTCCTATAAAAAGAAAACTTCTTGGCAGAAGTTTTCTTTTTATTTTTAAGCTATTTTTTACCCTTTTAATTTTTCTCAGTCTCTTGAGGTTTCTTGTCCTCTTCAATCTTCCCTTTTTCTTTATCTATTTTTTCCGATTGTTCATCCTTTTTATAATGAGGACTTAATTTCTTATATAGATCGATGTCCTCACTAGTAAGTTTAAAGCTTCTAGCAATATCTTCAGTAATCGAATCAGCTGCATAAAAATATTCTTTAGGGCTAATAAAAATCAAATAATGTCTAATTCCCAAGTCTTGCTCTCGAACAAACAACTTTGCCTGATAATCAGCACCTTCTATTTTACCGTGCATCACAATTCTATAGGCTTTTTGGCCCATAGAGTAACTGTATGAATCCCTTGTAATTTTCATATTCTTCATAAAGCCTTTGAATTCATCAGCTACCATTTGTGCAACTTCCTCTGGAGCATAGAGTGCAATACCACCAATTTCTTCTCGCACATAGAAAGTTACGGGTTCCTCCGTAGCCTTAAACACGACTTTATTATCATCCTTCTCAACCATCTTCCAGGTCTTTGGGACGTCTAGGGAGAAACCAGCCTCCTTATGTTCAAAAGATTTCATCTCTATATTCTCCTGCATAAAGTTACAGCCGCTGATATTTGTAACCAGGATGGCTAAGATTAGAAAATAAAAAATCCGTTTACAAGCCATAGAAGAGCTCCTTTACTAGTTATTGGGTCGACACGGCTCTGGCAAAGGTTTGATTGTATTTTTGCATCAAAGCTGGTACATTCCGCATGTAGTTCACAGTTTCAGTTAAGTAGACATACCGTCCATTGTCGACATTTCCCGGGCCAGCATTATAAGCAGCCAATGCTAACCTAAGATCACCATACCTTTTTAATTGAAGGGCTAAATACTTGGCACCACCTTCAACATTCTGCTTAGGATCATATGGATTAACACCAAGCCACTCCGCTGTGCCAGGCATCAATTGCATTAACCCAATAGCACCTGCCGGACTTATGGCATTAGCCCTTCCGCCTGACTCTTGTTCCATTACAGCAGCAACAAGGGCAGGATCCAAATTATGTTTATTTGCAGCTTCCATGATTAGATCAGCCCATTGCAGAATTTTATCATTTTTATCTACAATTTCAATGTTCGCTCCTTCAACTTTTACCTGAACATTATCAATCATTACTATGCGAACAGCTAACATATCGTGAAAGGAAGAAACAGCAGATTTAAGATTTTTATTAATAATTTCCCAAGTACTTAACTCTTCCGAAGGCTGAATGTTAATCTCTTCTTCTACTTGACTATCCGAAGTTTTGGTCTTATTAGAGTTATTAATTTGTTTCTGATTATTTTTAGCAGGACTAGCGGTTGCCTCTTTCAGCCCCGATAAATCAATCCCTATTGAAGCAAATATTACTAGTACACTATTTTGTAGACCTTCTCTAGAGTTATTCAGTTGCTCCATTTTATATTTTTCGGTATCCTTAAAACTAACTACAGCATTTTGGGGCAACTTTGACCCACCTGGAGGTTCTTGTCTGGAGATAAGACTAATAAACTTTTGGTCATAGCTGTCTACTCCACCAAAGGCCAAAGTAAAAATAAAAAGAAGGATTAAGGTAAAGAAAATCACCATCTTCCATACCTTGATTCTCCAATTATTTTTCAAGCCTGTCAGATATTCACTGAAGCCTTGTTTTATTTTTTGTATAATCAAGGAAAGGACCTCCTTCCTTACGCGCTCTTATCTTTCATTAATATTACTTTTAAGGTTTGCAGAATAATTTTTAGATCCTTTAAAGGAGAATAGTCTTTGGCATAAAGGAGATCATACCGCAGTTTATCCTCTGGTGTAGTGCTGTATTTACCTTCAACCTGTGCTAAACCCGTAAGACCAGATTTTACTTTCTGTCTGTAAGCATAATGAGGAACATCCTTATTAAACTGCTCAACAAAATAAGGACGCTCCGGCCTTGGGCCAACTATACTCATCTCACCTTTAAGAATGTTGAGAAGCTGTGGTAATTCATCTATCCTGGAAGCCCTCAGAAATCTTCCTAGCTTTGTTATTCGAGGATCATTTTGAATGGCCAGTATAGGCCCAGTAGCTTTTTCAGCATCTTGAACCATAGTTCTGAACTTGTGTAACCTAAAAACTGTACCGTTTTCACTTACTCTCTCTTGCGAATAAAAAATAGGCCCTTTAGAATCAATTTTTATGGCCAAAGTAACCAAAAACATTAAAGGCCAAAGCAATACCAGACCGATCCCTGAAAAAACAAGGTCAAGTACCCTTTTAAATAGTCGATTATTTTCATCGATTTGAAAATTACTAAGTTGAAAGATTGGAGTATCTCCAAATTGATCTATTTTAGCTTGAGCTAAAAGTATTTCGTAAAAGTCAGGTACTATTAGAACTTGCTTCGAATTTGCTAAGGCAATATTTATAAAGGAATTCTTTTGATCTCTAGAAACAGATGAACAAAATAAAATTTTACGGCAAGAACTGTTTCTAACTATTTCCATAAAATGAATGTATTCCCCTTTAATGGGGAAGTGGTTTTGATTAGCTATTTGAACTTTATGCTCAATAACCAACCCTTCTATAGTTAGCTTCTGGTTTGAAAGGGAAATTTTTTTAGCTATTTGTTGAGATTCTTCATATTGTCCAACTATTAAGATGCTTTCATAACTCGTTAGCTTTTGTTCTAACAGCAAAATTAGGAAACGCCATATTACCAGAAAAAATAGTTGTGTAAAGGGAGATATAAAGATAACAGTTCGCGGAAAAGCAAAGCCTCTAAATAAAAAGGAGATAGCCATTACACCGACAAAATTTAAGAAGACAACACAAATTAAAGATAAGAATACCTCCGTTTCATTCTTGTCCCTTAATTCATATAGTCCATAAATTTTGAATAACGCTAAGGCTAACAGGGTGATCCAAGGTGCTGTAGTTACATAGGCAGGCCAGTTTTCAGTCGGAATACTACCACCAAATCTTATTAGGAAGGCTCCAATAATCCCTAGGTTTATAATAAATGTATCGCCTAGGATTGTAAAAGTTCTGAGTATTGTTAAAATAGAATTTCTGGACATTTTTTCACCTACTCTTCTAAAACTCTTAGTTGATTTCTTCATCCAAACTAAAGGACTTTCTTTTCCTGTAAAAGTTTCATATAGATTTTTTCGGTGGCTTGTACCATTTGATATAGCGAAAAGTTTTTTGAGACAGTAGCTCTTCCCGCTTTGCCCAGTGCTACCCTAAGATTAACGTCGTTAATTAAACTCAATATTGCTTTAGCCAATAAACCGGAATCACCAATGGGTGTTAGTAACCCATCTTTTCCTGACGTAATAACTTCTGGAATGCCTCCAGCCGTTGTGGCGACTACCGCTTTTTCCATAGCCAAGGCCTCTAGTAAGGCAAGCGGTAAGCCTTCCTTAATTGAAGAAAAGACAACGATATCAAATACAGATAATATTACCTTAACATCTTCCCTTACCCCTGTAAAGATGAAATTATTAGAAAGCTTTTCATTATTCACTTTCTCTTCCAAGGAGTTTCTTAAAGGTCCGTCGCCAACCAGCACGAATTTTGTCCTGGGATAGGTTTGGCAAAGGATGCGGGCAGCTTCAATAAAATAAGGAATACCTTTCTCCTCGACTAACCTTCCAACCAAACCAATGACAATATCATCTTTGCTTACTTTGAGGTGGCTTCTAAGCGCCTTGGCATCAAATTCTGGATCCGGTTTGAACAAATCTATATCGATGCCGTTATGAACTGTTTGGATTTTCATATCTGAAATAACATTGTTGCTAATAGCCTTAGCTTTATCTAATTCAGAAACAGCAATAATTTGATCTGTAATCAAACCAGCAAACTTCTCTAGATGGAGATAAAATTGATACTTAGCCTTAGACATAAATTCGTGAAAAACAAAACCATGAGCAGTAAAAACAATTACTGATATACCGCATAATTTGGCTGCAATTCTTCCCAATAATCCCGCTTTAGAGCTATGAGTGTGAACAATTACTGGTTGAATCTTTCTTAGAATACCAATCAGTTTGAATAGAGTCTTAAAATCTAACAGAAAATTAATTTTTTTATCTAAGCTTTCTATTTTATATGTTTCAATGCCGAGTGACCTTAATTTAACATCAAATTCTCCACCCAACCCGCATATAACAATAGGCTTAAACATTTCCGTGTTTAAATTCGTAACTATGTCTTGAACATGCTGCTGTGCTCCTCCAATATCAGAGGAAGTAATAATATGAACGACTTGATACTTTCTAGTCATATAATCATTCCCAAAGTTTAGTTTGCTTTTAAAGTACTGATTTCTTTTAGTCTATCGTAATCTTGCTCAATGGTTGGAATTAGCTGAATTGCTTTTTGCTTTAATTCTTCGGCTTGTTTTATATTTCCTTGTTTTAAGTGAACTATACTTTGCCATAAATAAACTTCACCTAAAAGCTGCTGATCTTGGCTTGCCCTTTCTAAGTGAGTTAGGGCTAACTCAAAGTTTCCTAGGAAGTAATAACTTGACCCGATGTTTAAATCAATTAGTGGTGTAACCATTAGTTCTGCAAAATTACCTGTTTTCCAAAGCCATCTCTCAGTTTCATTTAGCTGTGCTAACGAATTCATAATATCTCTTTCAATATTTACAACTTTTTCGAAGCTTTTCTTAGCTTTCTCTAAGCTACCTTGTTCAATAAGGTTTTGACCTATAAGGAAGTTTCCTCTAGCTAAACCTTGATAAGACATAATATCATATTTATTTAATTTTTTAGCTTCCTCTAAATACTTTATACATTCCACATAGTTTCCCTGTCTAAAATAGTATCCTGCTAAAGAAAAAGCAATGTTACTATTGAACGAATCTAATTCATAGGCCTTCTCCCCATGGCTAATGGCCTGACTCAAATTTTCGGTACTACTATAAGCTTCAGCTAAACTGGCGTGTGCACTAGATGAGAAAGGATCATAAAGGATAGCCGTTTCTAGATATTCTTGTGCAATATATGGACTTGAAGTACTGGTTCCTTTTTTAGCATTGGCTACTCCTAGTAGATAACTAGAAGCTAACATTAAGAATAAAACAGTTATTACTGTTGGAATTAACATATAGCGGTATACTGACTGAGTCTTATTGTTTTTTGCTTCTTTGAAACTTATTTTCAAACTTTCTGGTACCTTTTCAAAATATCTATGGATACCAATAATTGCAAATATAACAAATGTTATGGCAGAAAGAGACAAATCAAAATCAATTACAGCATGAATTTGTAACGAAAGTGCAGCCAGGAAGGTTATCCAAATTAAGGACCAGTTTTCGTTTTTTCGTTTCCAAAACCCATATACTGTGTAAATAAAAAATCCCCAGATCGACAGAAGAATCGCAATACCGACTGTTCCCGTTTCCACCCAAGTTTGGAGATAATGGTTATGAACCTGGCGGGAAGAATAGTTATAACTCTGAAAAGCTCGGTAACCGGCTTGCCAACCCCCGCCACCATACCCTAGAACAGGGCTATCTTTTACCATCTTGAGCGCATCTTTATAAAAATACTGTCTCTCCAAGGAGTTTCTAGTATCAAGTTTAATTTCCTTTACATAGTTAAAAGAATTGGAAATCTTCTGACCAAGAGGCCAATCACTAATCATAGAGACGGCCATCCCAACTACAACCAACAACACTAACGACACCGCGCCAAGTGCAAGGTAGTTGCTCTTCGCCTTTAGGGACTCTGGTGGCTTATCTTGAAGTTTCTGAATAGCCAAAGCCCCAATACCCCCTAGGACAAATATTAGCCAAGCAAGACCGTAGGAGCCGTTAATTATTAGATCCAAGAGTTTTATATTGACAGCTATTGATAAAACAAGCAATAGAGAAACATTAATTACAGCCATAACTCTTTCTTTTTTTGCGAGTCCAATAAATAATAAAACTAGGATTGGAATCAAGACTAGCAAAGCACCACGAGATTTGGTGGCTAAGAATATTGTTAGGGTTATATAATTTCCAAAAACATAAAGGTATTTACTGTTATCGCTACTTCTGACCCATAAATAAAAACCTAACAGGAAAATAGCAATTAAATATCCTCCGGTTGCATTAGCATATTGCAAGGTAGAAGCTATTCTTCCAAATATAAATCCATCATTTATAGATATAATTTCTGTAGCAGTCATCAGACCAGCTAACGCAACACCTAAACCGCTTAAATAAAGGGTTTTGATCACTAGATTAACTTCTTTCAAACTTCTAATGTTTCTTGAAACAATCCAATAGACCAAGAAATATAGCAGAGCTTTTACAACTTCATTAATTGCTAATCTCACGTTTGCAGCATCAAAGGATGACACAATATAGACTCCAACAAAAGCAAGAATTAAGTAATCCATCTTGTACCCCAAGATAGGTATCCTTTCCTCCTCTTTACTTAGATACCAAGTGATCCAAAAAAGAATTGCCGCAAAGATAAGTGCTCCATGCTGGGTTGCAGGAAAAAACAAACCTCTGAAATAGGGTGGATAAAATAAGAACGTAAGTAATAGTAAAAAAGAAATACCCGTAAAAGAAACCCAGTAATTACTGTTTATTTTTTTAACCTTTTGACCTTTAGCCAACAATATCACCCACCTTGGAAATTTTGAGTTAAATTTTATTGTGAGGAAATTCACATCTAGAATACTTTCGACAATCGGTAAAGAAATTCCTTCCTAATCTAACTTGTGTTTTCCAAGGGAAAAGAAAAATACCTGCACCAGTGCACAGGTATCCTACTGGATTTCTATTGTGATACAGAACCCCCAAAAAGTTAAACATAAAATCGATCAGTTATTATGACACCTTTCACAATCGGCTTCTCCTTGCGTATCTGGATCTAGAGTATGACATTTATTGCAATTCATTTTGTCGTAGCCACTATTAGGTTTACTCGCATCAGCCTTTTGGCCAAACTCTCCAATATAGTGACAGGCAAGGCAATTTTGCATACCTTTTGATGCAGTATAGAAAGGATGACTTGGTAGCCAGCCGGTTTCGTGGAAAACTGGTTTTTGACTGTGACAGTCAGTACAATAGGGATTTCCTTTGGCGTAAGCGCCTACAGCATTAGTATCAAGAACTTTTCCTTCTTCCGGTAAAAGGCCATAGTAAGCATGGCATCTAGAACAGCTTCTCACATCATTAAAGGCCGCCTTGCCATGTGATTCAGCCCATTCTTTTAGTAAATGAGTATCCGGTACCTGAATATTAGAATGACAGACAGTACAATCATGAGATACCTTTCTGTTTTCATGACATTCCATACATTCAGTCATCTTTAATTGAACAGTTTCACCATGTCCTGCATTGGCATGACACCTTACACAAGCGATATTCTTAGCACGATGTTTGTCATGGGGAACGATTAAATCACCTGAAGGAGTAATTGGACGATTACTAGTATGGCATTGTTCACAAATATTGTTATTTAAATTTCTATATATAGTTGGGTTATAAGACTCGCCCTGGTAGTGCATCATTAGGTTTTGATAAATTTCTACACTATGCAAAGGCATTTCATATATATCTGTAGCTCCATGACATTTTACACAGTTAATTTTACTATGTGAAGACATCTTCCAACTATCGGCACTAGCATTTAGGGCATGACAGGAGGTACAGTTATCGACTGATATTCTCCTCTCAATGAGTGATGGCAGAAATAAAATCGTAAGTGCAACTGCTCCAACAAATAGTACAGCTAATTTAAGTTTAAATGATACCATTTTAATCTACCCTCCCCAATAAGGGAAGCAAAACAACTAGAGCTTATGTTGTGACGCTTCAAAATTGGCATAAATACACCTAACAAAGGAATATTCTCTATTAATTTACAAATTCCTCTCTCTTTTGGTTAGAATATCAATATTTCGACAAAAAACGCACACAGATTTCAGTTACCTGCCATTTGACAAAGTCTTTATTAACCTGGTAAGTGGAGCTTTTTTTGACAGGATACAAAATAGGCAAAAAGTTCTTTGTAGACTTTTTCGATAATTATGGGATCCAAGCCATTGTCAAGAGCTTGTTGCTTTAATCTCCTGAGGATTTGTTTTTCCCTACGCGTATCTTGTATTTTGTTTTTATTGTCCTTTAATTGACCAATCCTTTTAACTAAAAGGGCTCTTTCTCCTAAAAGTCTAATTATTTGATGATCAATTTCATCAATTTGATTTCTAACTTTTTCAACACTATTCATAATTGAGCACTCCTTTATTCACAAACATATGAGCCTAAATTTTTGAACCTATCTGTCATGTTCTCTATCTGTAGCAAACTTCTCTTTATGGAATAATCCTTTTCCTTTCCTTCTATATCCACGAAAAATAAGTACTCTCCTAGTTTATTCTTTGTAGGGCGTGATTCAATTCTTTTGAGATTAACTTTATTATCAGCAAAAATCTTTAATAATTCATATAAAGCTCCGGGCTCGTCAGGTAAAGAGCAAACAATTGAAGTTTTGTACTTCTTTTTATCGCAATCATTTGATAGGTCGAGACTTTCTTGTTGGTTACCAAGTAAAATAAATCTTGTTTCATTATTAGAAAAATCTTGAATATCGAATAATTTTATTTCTAAACCATCTTTTAAACCACATAAACTTCCTACTGCAGCCATTTTTCCGCTCTTTTCCTCGATAATCCTTATAGCCTCTGAGGTACTATTAGTAAAGATAAGTTTAGCCTTAGGAAGTATTCTGTTTAAGTTATTTCGACATTGGGCAATGGCTTGGGGGTGTGAATAAACCTCTTCAATTTGATCAATTTCCATCCCTTTGGGCAAGATTAAGTTATGCCTTATAGGCATTACACTTTCCCGGATTATTTGAATAAATTCATTATGAACTAACATATCTAAAGTCTCATTTACAGAACCTTCAACTGAATTTTCAAGAGGAACAAAGCCTAAATTAAAATCCCCCTGAGTTACTCCTTTAATAACTTCCTTGATGGTAGACTGTGGGATGTATTTATAAATTGAGCCGTTAACTAGCTTCTTGAGAGCCTGTTCTGTAAAGGTCCCTTCCGGGCCTAAGTAACCAATAGATAAGTTTTTTAAATTTTCTTTTCTCATGTTTTCCTCCTATAGAGCTATTCTTCTGTCCATTATGGTTGATAGAGCCTTAACATCTTGCATCAGCTCGTGGAATTCATTGCAATTTAAGGACTGAGTACCATCACATAAAGCAAGATGTGGATTTGGATGAACTTCTATTATTAAACCATCAGATCCAGCTGCAATTGCCGCCTTAGTCAAGGGTAAAACTAAGCTGCGCTTCCCGGAGGCATGACTTGGATCAACAATGATTGGGAGATGAGTTAGGTTTTTTACTAAAGGGATAGCACTAATATCTAAAGTATTTCTAGTAGCTGTTTCAAAAGTTCTAATTCCCCTTTCACAAAGAATAACTTTATTATTTCCTTCTGCTAAAATATATTCAGCAGCCATTAGCCATTCTTCGATGGTTGCTGCTAAACCCCTCTTTAATAGGATGGGCTTACCAGTTTGACCTGCAACTTTAAGTAAGTGGAAATTCTGCATATTCCTTGAACCTATTTGTAAAATATCTATAAAATCTACAGCCAAGTCAATGCTTTTTTCATCAATAACTTCACTAATTGTTAGTAAGCCTGTTTCCTGGCTGATGTCTTTTAATATTTGTAGACCCTCTTGTTCCAAACCTTGAAAGCTGTACGGTGACGTCCTCGGCTTATAAGCTCCCCCACGAAGCACCTTTGCACCAGAAGCCTTTACCCTAATCGCAGTCTCAAGCATTTGATTTTTACTCTCAATAGCGCAAGGTCCGGCTATTACAACTAGTTCATCTCCGCCTATGCATACATCTTTGATAATGATCTCTGTATTTTCTTTTTTTGTTTCCCTACTAACTAGTTTGTATGGTTTAGAATTTCCCATTTTGTAGACCTCCCTTTCTTTTGTAAAAAGTTATAAATAAAAAAGCCTATAGTCGTCCCCTAAGGGACGAAAGCTATAGACTTCCGCGGTACCACCCTGATTGAGCAAATTCTTCATTTGCTCCTCTCAAAAAGGTACAGAATCTAGCCACCTGCTGAATTGCGTACCTCAGAAAATAAAAAAACTTCTAACCCCAATAGGGGCGAGAAGTTATACTTTCGCTGTACCACCCTAATTAACCTTAAAAAAGTTAATCATTCAACTAGACACGGGACTTAAATCCGATACCCCCTTCTTAATAACGGTAGAAGTTTCCGGTAAGACCTACTTTCCAGTTTGCCTGGTTTCAATCTACAGTTCTGGAGGGAACTTCAGTTAGCCTAATCATAGAAGTGCTTTCAGTCGGTGACACTTCTTCCCTGAATGATTTGAACCACTTACTTTTCTCCATCATCACAGTTACAATCTTTAATTATTGTATACTATAACACTTTCATAATAAAAGTGCAAGTATTATTTAATGTTCAAAGATTTCCTTTTTAGGGTAAGAACTTTTAGGTGAGCGGGCAACTGCGAATAAGTTTTTATATTTTTTGCAGTTATAAAAAATTCATCCACGTTAATTCTTTTTGACGATGAAATTATATCAAAACTGATCGCTTTTGATTCCATTAATTTTTGAGGATGCGGCCTTTGAAACCAAGGTAACTGAAGCCTTACAACCATCAGTTTAGATTTTTTTGGTTCTAGAATGAAATTATCAGTGTCCTTATCTATTAGGTATCTTTTCATTGGTTCTACCTCAGGCACATAAAGGCTATTAAAGATTAAATCGTAGACGAATAACTTTTCTTGTGTGAGATTAGAGATTTCTAAGACAATTTCTAGATTAGTCATGTAATCTTTAGTTTCACCAATAGTTAATTTTTCAAAAGAAACGTCAATACCTACCTCTTCCTTGAGCATCATATGTTCTGTGAACCTATTAAATTTATTTGCCTCGCGAAGATCATGCTTTTCTTGAAGAGTTACTGCCGGGCCTTGAGGAACACTAGGTGTACCCTTTGATAAGCTCCCTTCTTTATTAAATCTTTGTCGACTTTGCGCTATGTGTACCTTACACTCCTGACCCCAGATAGTAGGATAATCCCACCACTCAGACATTATATTTTTAGCCGGTGGATCTTCATCTTCACACCCTAAAAGATGGGAAACTTCATGCCTAGTAACAATTCCATCATAATAAGGATTTTGATGCATAACAATGCAATACTTACCCTCAACATAAGCCATTCCCACATAGTCTGATTTCTGACCTGTAAATGCAATTAAGATATCGCTTTTGGGTTTAATTATTTTTGTTCTAGCCACTTGATCCAATAAATCAGCCAAATTTAATTCCCAATTATTTGATCTCCATGTGATAAAACTATTTGTATCAACAGACAAATTTATGCCAAACTGCGACATTAACTCTCGATCAGCTTCTTCGACTGCATTTAGTGCCGCTTGCTTCCAGTGATCACCATAAATTCTTAACCACTCTTCATCACAGGCCACAGTGGCTTTAATTTCTACCTTTTGCGAAGGAATTGCTATATCTGGTAGTACGATGCAAAGCAGAACTATTCCCAGCAGCAAACTTAATAATTTAAAGGCTACAACACTAATTTTCATTTTTATCTGCCTCCATAAAATTAGTTTTCCCTCAAGAGAAGAAAATACAACAAGAAATGCGCGTTTAATTCGGTTCTTCAAACTGAGCTTTTGTTTCCACAATTGTGGATAAATATACATATTTGAAGTATAAAAAAAACGCATCTTTGAGATGCGTTTTTAACCGATGCCAATATATAAAAAATATAATCCTAGTAGTATTAATAATCCTCCACTTATGAAGGTGATATATTGAGTCCACCTTTGGACTTTGTGTAAACCTTTAATAGCCGCGGCAAAGGTTCCTACTAAGAGTAAAGGAACTCCATGGCCTAAACCGTAAACAAAGAGCAGTCCAGCTCCATAAGTTAAATCAGCTTGAGTAGCTACATAGGTCATTACTACAGCTAGAACTGGCGTTGCACAAGGGGAGGCAACTAAACCAAAAAACAAACCCGTAAGATAAGCTCCTAGGTAGCCCTCCTTACTAAAAGGTAGGGTTTTTAATCCCGGTAGATTAATCTTGAAAATTTCCATAAGATTTAGACCCATGATGATAGCTGCGGTAGCCATAATAAGATAAAAGGTAGTTCCTATCTGACCAAAAATTGTACCTAATAAAGAAGCTACTATACCTAGAATAGAAAAGGTGGTGGATAAGCCTAAGACGAACAACAGGGAAAGTAAAAATCCCTTGGTTTTTGATGGCTGTGAGAATCCCCCGATATACCCAATAACTATAGGAACCATGGTGAAAATGCATGGGCTTAGGCTGGTAATTAACCCTCCAAAAAATATTATTACAAAGGTCATTAAAGAACCCTTTTCAACCGCATTCGGGATGGTAATTCGTAAAAACTTATTTAGACCACTTTGTTCAGTACTCTCCTCTCCATCTAACACTGCCTTAATTTGTTTCTCAAGGGTACTATAAAGAGGCGTTCCGACTTCCTCATAATTTATTTCACCTTCTTGATTAACAACAAAGAAGATGGGAATGGTGCTTACTTTAAATTGTTCTGCTAGCTGTGATCCCTCGAAGTCATCTACATCTGCAATAATGAACGTAATCTTGTCACTGAATTCACCCTTTAGAGCCGCAATCACGGGCTCCATTGCTACACAGGAAGGTCACCAATCAGCATAAAACTCAAGAAAAATCGGTTTTTCTTGTTTCTGCGCCTCATTAAATGCAGTTAGGGGTTTAGGAGTAGTTGAAAACTCTGAGTTTGATTTAAAAATATTTAACTGACCTTGTAAAAATATTATTAGCGCTAGGATAATAGTCAGAGTTAGAATTAATTTTTTCTGTTTTTGGATCACAAAATCACCCAGTTTCTGTAGTATATACAATTTATATTATTATACCCCTATAGAGTACAGAAAACAAGACTTGGTGTATAAAAAACAACGAGGTGATGAATGTAAAAACTCATCACCTCGCACTTCAGATTTGGGATCTGGCTTCGCCAAAGCTTGTATATAAATAGTTCGAAGATATATTATTCTTTTGGGCTTCCTTTAAAAGATAAACATATTTCTTCTCTGCAGCTGCCATAGCGAACACTGCCTGATCCACTAAATCAAGGTTACCTACTAGCTCAAAATTGGCTTTTGCCAGTAGCCACTCCTCTTTAGCTCTTACAATTTCCTCCAAAAATAGTTCTTTTTCTGCGATTTGGTTAACGCCTTGTAGTTTAAAAGGATTGAATGAACCCCTAACTACTGCAGGTAAATTCTCTAAGGTTAATACCTCCTTACAAACTTCTTTGGCTTTTAGCAAAAGCTCATTCATATAAGCCGCCTCCCAACAGAGTCTTATTAACCTTATTTTAACAAAAGTTAATTAAAAACCCTGTCTATTGCTGGCAGACTACATAATTCTTTTACTCTCTTTTTCCCTAATTTACCTTTTTTCTAGACCATCAAACAGCAGACTTTTAATATCTTCAATAGTTACCTTTTGCACAGTGGATTCCTTGCACATTGATGAACTTAATAATGCATGGATTACTCCTTCGAGTATCATGGCAACTAAGAGTGAATTAACTTGTCGAAATACTCCTTGTTTAATTCCCTTTTCGACATAGTTAGAAACAAGGTCTACTTTTTGTTTGTTTAGCTCTAATATTTTCAGTTTAAAATCGTTATCTATTGCTTGATGCTCATTCATCATTAGTTTAGCAATGTCTTTATTTTTAACAACAAAATTAAACTGTATTTCCATGATTCTAATTAGAGCCTCTTTGGGCTGAAGATTATTTGAGATTTCATTTTCAATTAACTGCATATTCTTTTCCATAAAACTTAGAAAAATTTCCTGAAAAAGCTCTTTTTTACTTCTAAAGTACTCATATACTGTACCCTTACCGATTCCTGCGGTAGAGGCGATTTCTTCGACTTTGGCATTATGAAAACCTTTTTCGGAAAATATCTTCACAGCCGCATCAAGAATAAGTTCCTTTTTATCAGAGAGCAATTCAGTCACTAGGCCGACTCCTTTCTCAGAATCTTTCTGATTCTGCTTTTGAAGTTTGCCCCAACGTTATCCAATATTATATACATCACTGGTACTAATACCAGTGTAATGACAGTTGAGAAAGTTAAACCAAAGACAACAACAGTAGCCATCGGAGCCTGAACTTCAGCACCCTCTCCTAACCCAAGAGTCAAAGGAATCAAACCTAACACAGTTGTTAAGGTTGTCATTAGGATGGGTCTTAACCTCGTTGGGCCGGCTTTTAATATTGCTTCTTCCATGGACATCCCCTCTTTCCGAAGGGTATTAATATAATCTACTAAAACAATAGCATTATTTACTACAATCCCAGCCAGCATGATAACTCCAATAAATGCGGGTACACTCAATGAACGACCCGTTGCTGCTAAGCCGAAGACAATACCGATAAAGGTAGCAGGCAGTGAAAACATGATTACAAAAGGATGTAATAAAGCTTCAAACTGTGCAGCCATAATCATATAGACTAGTACAATTGCCAAAATTAAAGCCAAAGTTAAATCTCCAAAGGCTTCAGCCATATCTTTACTCTGTCCCCCAAAATTAATAGAGTACCCTTCCGGTACAGACAGCTTATCAACCCTCGCTTGTAAATCTGTAACTATACTTCCTAAATCTCTTTCAACAATGGCCCCTTGGACTGTAACCTGACGAGTTTGCCCTTTCCTATTAATGGTACTGGGTCCTTCAATGATTTTAACATCAGCAACTTCTTCTAAAAACACAGTTGTTCCAATTGGTGTAAATATCTCAAGGTTTCGGAGGTCTTGCAAAGTCTTTTTTTCGTAATCATCAAGAATTACTCTAACATTGATTTCATTACTGCCAGTCTTAAACACTGTAGCAATATCCCCCTGGAATGCAGCTCTTGCGGTAGACGCTATAGTTGCAGTTGAAAGACCATTAAGTGCTGCTTTATCCTTTAATACTTTAATTTCAAGTTCAGGCATACCTTTGCTAGCGGAACTTTCTAGCTCTCTAAGCCCATCAACTTGTTCAGCTTCTTTTATAATATCATTAGCGATTTCTTGTAAAGTTTCCAAATCATCACCGGAAACAGTTATTTCTAATGGCGCGGACATTCCCATACCACCACTGTCCATTTCAGAAACCTCTATTTCAGCCCCCGGAATCCCGGCAACTAACTGTCTAATTTGATCGCCAACTTGTTCTGTTTTTATATCGCGCTTACTTAGTTCTACTAATTTTACATGAATATTTGCAACATTCGTTCTTGATGAACCTGTGAAATCCATGGCACCCCCACTTCCCACTGAAGTAAACAAGGTTTCTATGGACGCGATATTACTAATATTTTTCTCTATTTCTAAGACAACTTCATTTGTTTCCTCAAATAGTGCACCATCAGGTAATTTTACATTAATTTGAATTTCACCTTGATCCATTTTAGGAACGAATTCGGTACCGATTACCGGAATTAAAGCTAAACTTGCTATAAAGGCTAAAGTAACACCTGTTATAATAGTTTTTCTTCTGTTTATGGACCATTTTAAAATTCTTTTATAGATATCATTCAAGCCATCTAATTTTTTTGTGAAAAATTCTATGACTTTCCCTCTCATTTTGGTGTCTTTTCCTTTTACCTCAACTTCCAGTAGTTTTGACGAAAGCATAGGTATCAAAGTTAGAGCCACAAGTAATGAAGCTAATAATGAAAAAGAAACAGTTAAGGCCAAGGGTCTAAATAGCTCCGCGGCCAAACCCTCGACAAATACGATTGGTAGAAATACTGCTACGGTTGTTAATGCTGACGCAATAACGGCGTTACCAACCTCTGATGCACCTTTTTTAGCTGCCGTAATATGGTCATAACCTTTTTGCCGGTATCTATAAATATTTTCAAGAATTACAATAGCGCTATCCACCATCATTCCTACGCCTAGAGCAAGTCCTCCCAAAGAAAGCATATTAAGAGTCAAACCCCCGAAGTAGACCATCGTAAAGGTTGCGATTATTGATATAGGCATTGAGATCCCAATGACTAATGTTGACCTGATGTTACCTAAGAAAAGATATAGAACAATAACTGCTAATAGGCCACCAAATACAATGTTCCGCACTACGTTATCTATTGATTGGTTTATATATAAGGCTTGATCAAATATTATGTTTAACTCAACATTACTAGGTAAATCACCTTTCATTTCTTCTATAGCTTCAAGTACTTGATTTGATACTGAAACAGTGTTAGCGTCGGTTTGCTTTTGGATATCTATTCCAACACTTGGCTTACCGTTCATTGTACTAAGCTTAGTTTGTTTTTCAAATGTATCTGCAACTGAAGCAAATTCCTTTAGAGTGACCAATGTACCTGATTTAGTCAGAAAGGAAATATTTTCAATCTGTTCCACATTTTTAAACTGACCCGTTACCCTTATGATTAGTTCCTGTGATCCTTCCCGTATAGCGCCGGCTGAAAAATTCATATTCTCAGCACCTAAAGTTTGACTAATCTGATTTAAAGCCAAACCGTAGTTAGACATCTTTTTATGGTCTACGGAAATTCTGACTTCTCTCGTTTGACCACCCGAGACATTAACAGAAGCGACACCTTCTTGTCGTTCAAGTTTAGCCTTTATCTCATCTTCAACAATTCTACGAAGATCTACTAAATTTTCTCCACCGGAGACCGATAATTTGAAAATCGGCAAACCCGATGGATCGAACTTTAAAACCTGTGGTGCTGTTACATCTTGCGGTAGCATTCTTTTAGCAAGGTCTACCTTTTCTCGCATTTGTAAAGTAGCAAAGTCCATATCTGTACCCCAATTAAATTCAACTAGAACCATTGACGAACCAGGTTGAGAAAACGAACTTATTTCTTTAACATTGTTGGCAGTACCTAAAGCTTCTTCTAAAGGGCGAGTTATCAGGTTTTCAACTTCCTCTGGGGCACTACCCTGATAATTAGTAAAAACCACGGCAATAGGAAAGGTCATTTTTGGGTAAAGATCAAGAGTTAATTTTGATAACGATACAACACCTAATAGTATTACAGTGATAACTGCCATCAAGACAGCAATAGGTCTATTAACAGCTAAATTAGACAGTTTCATCTTATTTCCCCTTTAATCGTTAATTTTTACTTTACTATTGTTCTTTAAGCTATGCTGACCTTTCACTACAACAACATCGCCTTCTTTAATACCACTTACAATCTCAATTCTCTCATCATCTCTTAAACCGGTTTTAACGGTTTGTTCAACAGCAATATTGCTATCTATAACTATGAAGATTTTCTCGATGCCATCTTTATTCAAAAGAGCCTGTTTAGAAATTAGAACCACTTCTGTTTGCTCTTCTACAGGAATAATGGCGGTTGCGGTCATACCCGGTTTAATTAAATGGTTTGAATTCTCAATTGTAATTTTGACAGGGAAATCTTTTGTCATTTGATCGGCCTGGGGACTAATTGAGGTTATTTTTCCTACCAAGGTTTCCTTAAGTGACCCTATCTCCACCGATATTTCCTGACCGTCCTCTAGGTTGGATACTCTAGTTTCCGGCACATTAATCGTTAAAATAACCTTGTCTATGTCGATTACTTTAATCATTGGTACTGAAGGTGCGGCCATATTCCCTACTGATATATTCGCTTGAGCAATCAAGCCTTTTATTGGCGAAGAAAAACGCGTATTATTCAGCTGAGTCTTTAAGGCTTGTACACTAGACTGAGCTTGTTTTACACCCATTTCAGCTTGCAATGAGGTTTTTCTAAGGCTTTTTGGTGCCTCGGGGTCACCTGTTGCTTGAATGTATTGTAATCTCGCCTGTGTGAATGCGTTTTCTATAATTTTAAGAGTTGCTTCATTTTCCGGACCCATTTTAACCGTATTTTTAGCTAGCTCATAATCTTCTTTGGCTTTAATAAAGGCATTTCTGACAGGCTCAATAGTTATTTCTGAAACCTTTAAGCCTGCTTCCGCCGATTTTAACCCTTCTAGAGCTTGATTCAATTGTCTCTCAACCTCAATACTGTCGATTTTAATTAAGGTTGCACCTTTTTTGACAACTTGTCCAACCTGAACATAAACCTTTTCAACTTTTCCACCCATGGAGGCAATAACATTAATCTCTTTATTAGGAGTTATCGTTCCACTTAATTTTATTGACTCGGAGATATGTCCTTTCTCTGCAACCTTTGTTTGTACTGGAATAATTTTTTCTTCTACTTCCTGATTAATTTCTTTCTTTCCACAACCAACTAAAACTAATAAAATAAGTACCATGATAGTAACTATTGTAGCTTGCCTCTTTTGCACACTCTTCTCCCCTTGCTATTTTGATTTGACTGACCAGTCGGTCAGCACTTCTAATTATAAAACTCCCGTGCCCGGGAGTCAATTTAATTCAATATATTTCTTTTGATTCTCAATATCAATTTTTACCAAGTCTACTTATGAATAATTACAGGTGTACCGTAGGGTATATTATTAAAAACCCATTTTGCATCTTTATCATCTAATCTTATACATCCGTGACTTGCTGGGAGTCCTAGTTTTGAGTGTTCAGCTTCTTTTAAGTCTCCTGTTATTCCTCGGGGGACTGAATGAATAAGAATCTGCCCAACTAGTCGAACCCAGTAAATTGCCCCTTCCCCAAATCGTGGCGACCAAAAGCTATAGCCTTTATCACCTGTATAGTAGGTACCTAAAGGGGTTTTGCTATCTTCCTTACCACCCGATGCCACCATATGCCTTAAGACCAGTTGCCCCCTATAGACAGTAACCGTATGTATTTCCCCTAGTTTTACATTAACCCAATAGTTATCACCCATGTCTATAGTGGTAAAAGAAAAGGTCATTTTTTCTGTAGGTTCATTATGGATTGAATATCCTACAACCTCTAGATTGTATTTACTATTAGGTAATAAAGCCACCTCTGGTGTGAAAAATATTTTATTTTCTTCCACGGACACAGATCCTTTAATATTATCGGCTGTGTTTTTACCTTGCCTGGTAAGTTTAACTTTGGCTCTCTTTAGAGTTTCGCTTGCTGTTAGCTCTATTTCTGGATATAGTGGTACATTTTCCTCTCGATTTCGAGGTCTTGTCTCAGTAATTTTAGGTTTAGGGGCAACAGTTATAATTTTATTATAAGAACTTTTGAGTTTAATACCGGCTTTAGAAACGATCCCTGGCTCAACTGCTACTTCATACTGTTTATTATGATTAAGCTCTGCTTCGGGTTGAAAAATCCACCGACTATAATTTTCGTACTTGGTTCCATTAATTATTTCACTAACTGGTTTAACTGCTCCTTTGACTTTAACTCCGGTTTCAAGATTAATAATATTTATTTTTTGTTCTATTCCTTCTGCTTCCATTGGAACATTAAAGGTTATCATTATTGGTTTCAATGTTGAAATATATTGTTCTGTATTAAATCTAATGACCTCTGGTTCGATTGGAAGTCTAAACCTGATGGTTTCATTTTTATTAATTAATGGAACCAGAGTCTTGGCTTTATTTACTTTTAATGTGATTTCTTGGCCCTGAGGATATTTTATATCCCAAAATTTAATCTCTGCTGTTGATTTATTGATCCAAGATACTGTATATTTTGGTTTTTGTTTAGGAAATTCACTTGTCCAAGTAAGGCTTTGATTAAATTTTTCTTGGTCTACTGGGATTAAGAAATTAATTCTTATAGAATATGTCTTAGCGCTAAGATTAATCTCTTCATCAATTAGAGAAATACTAGAGAGTAATCCTATAATTATAAAGGTAAGTAAGTGTAACAAGACTAGTCGTATTAACATTTTTTTTGGAGCCACTATAACCATGTTAACCTCCTAAAATTAGTTAATCTAAACTAATCTATTTTTGATTGTGAAAAAAAAGACCTAAATAAAAAAACATTCTCCTTTTAGAGAATGTTTTTTAAAACTACTTACTGGTGACTATTTTCCTTTAGTACTCCAAACCTGTCTAGGAAATAGACTGTTACGACACCAAAAATTATTAAACTCAATAACATTGATACAATGTCACCTAAGCTTTGTCCAATATCTGCTGGATAGTTAAAAACCTTAGACATTATCCCGAAGTTAAATAGCCAAATGCCCGTGCCTAAGATAGCACCTTTAAGCAAATAGTTTTTAGCACTTAGAATGTATCTAAACAAAATAGCAAAAATCACCCCAAAAATGGCACCAATAATTAACGATACAAGGAAGCCAAAAATCCAAGTAAAAGTGCTATAGTCCCATACACTCATAACAGTACCTAATGAAGTAGCATTATTATCATATTTTGCAAAGCCTAAAACTTGTGTCAATTCATTGAAGGCATACTTTACGGCAGCTCCAATTGCTCCTGCCAAGGAACTAGTAATGACTTCGTTATGTTGTTCAAACTTTATCACAATTATCACCTCTTTTTTATTATTTCTCAAAAATTAGTTATAATACAATGTTAAGTATAAAAAACAAGACGCGCAACCGATTCTTTCGATCACGCGTCTTGTTAGTTATTGCAGCTGATTTTGCTGTGTTTGTTGTTTGAACTGCTGGAATTGCTGTTCTACTTGTTGCACTTGTTGTTGTGCTTGTTGGAGTTGCTGCTGAGAAGCTTGAGAACCGGCATGCTGCTGGGCTTCCTGAAGTTGCTGTTGGGCTTGTTGAACTTGTTGCTGAGCATAAGCAAATTTCTGCGGGTTAGACTGAGCCTGCTGCAAAGCTTGTTGTGCTGCTTGAGCCTGTTGTAAGGCCAGTTGTGCTAACTGTTGCCCATCTGATGTTTGTTGCATTTTATCAACCTCCCAAATTTTTTAAATATCAACCGACGCATTAATTATGATGCGCAATTTAGATTTCCTTTATACTGGAACATTTAATATTCTTAATTTTTTAATAAACAAAAAAACCACCCCAAATCAATTTTTGCAAATTAATAGGTAGTGGTTATTGCTGTATGAAATTGGATCTGACTGCGACTATTACCGTAAATTACGGTTGTAAAACCGCTGAAACCCTTGATATGACTTTAATGGTCGGAGCGACAAGATTTGAACTTGCGACCTCTACCACCCCAAGGTAGCGCTCTACCAAGCTGAGCCACGCCCCGACAACTGTTTAAAGTGACAATTGATATTCTATATTATATTCTATGCGCTGTCAAGTCAGTTTATTTCTAGTCAATTATCTGCGCAGAGAATCTCCAATTTTCTCTAGTTCAAATTTATTGTGCAAAGCCAGGACTGCTAGCTTTATTTCTGCAGCTCTAACAATACAAGAGACTTTAATTTCTGACGTAGCAATCATTTCAATATTAATATCTTCATCAGATAGTGCCTCAAACATCATGGCAGCAACTCCTGGATGGCTCACCATTCCGGCACCAACAATGGATAGCTTGGCCACATTTTCGTCGGCAACTACTTTTTTTGCTCCAATTTCATTGGATACTTTCTCTAGAACTCCCATAGCTGTTGCCAAATCGTCGTGTGTAACCGTAAAGGCTATATCATTAACATTGTCACGAGTAGAGCTTTGGATGATCATATCAACATTAACATTTACTTCAGCCAAAGCTTTGAATACTTTTTTAGCGATTCCCGGTTGATCTGGGACTTCAAATATTGCTAATTTTGCTACATTTAAATCATGTGCTATTCCACTCACTACTCGTCCTTTTTCCACTTCGTCTTCCCCCTTAACAATTGTTCCTTCGTTGTAATTAAAGCTTGATCTTACATGAAGGACTACATCATAATTTTTGGCAAACTCAACAGCTCGTGGTTGTAAAACCAAAGCACCAAGACTTGCTAACTCTAACATTTCATCATAGGAAATAGTATTTAACTTTTGTGCCTGTTGAACAATTCTTGGATCGGTTGTATAAACACCATCCACGTCTGTGAAAATTTCACAAACGTCTGCCTTCAGAGCAGCGGCTAAAGCTACTGCTGTTGTATCCGATCCACCACGCCCCAGAGTGATAATTTCCCCGGTTTCACTTAGACCTTGAAACCCAGCTACAACTGTAATATTACCCTCTGCTAAAAGGCCTTTGATCTTAGTTGTATCAATAGTAGTAATTTTCCCTTTATTATGAACACTATTTGTTCTAATTCCAGCCTGAGGACCTGTTAAAGAAGTGGCGGAAAATCCTAAAGCATTTATCGCCATAGTCAAAAGTGCTATTGATATCTGTTCACCAGTCGCCAACAGCATATCCAATTCACGTTCCGCAGGTTTATCAGTTATTTCCTTCATGAGGCCCAAAAAATCATCGGTAGTGTCTCCCATTGCTGATACAACAACTACAACATCATTTCCTTCTTCACGACACTGGACCACTCTCTTAGCAACATTTTTAATTCTTTCTGGATTGGCCACAGAACTTCCGCCAAATTTTTGAACGACTAAGCCCATTTATCTAACCTCCTGATATTAAGCAAAAATTTCGAAGTTTGTTAAAATTAAACTATTTTAGCTCCTAAAAGACTTGGTTTAACAATTCTTAGATCCACATCTATGACGGCTTCATTAAAACCCTCTCGAATAGCCTCTAGGACTAACTCTTCATTTCCTGATGTATAAGCAATTATGGTAGGTCCCGCACCACTTAGAGATATACTTTTAGCACCAGCTTTTTTTGCTAACTCAAAAACCCTGTCCATGCCTGGGATTAACCTTGACCTATAAGGTTGATGTATTTTATCCTCCATCGCAAAGGATAGAAGATCTAAGGTTCCTTGATGTAATGCAGAAACCAAAAGGGCAGTTCTGCTTATATTAAACACCGCGTCTGAAAAGCTTACTTCATTAGGAAGAACTTCTCGTGATACTTTAGTTGCAAGTGGAAATCTGGGAATTGCTATTACACACTTTAGATTCTTTGGAGGTGCTATGGTACTATAAATAACTTGCTTCTCTACAATGGCTGAGATTACAATTCCACCTAATAGTGCTGGTGCAATATTGTCCGGGTGTCCTTCAATTTCAGAGGCTAAATTCATTAATTCCTGTTCTGTTAGTTTGTTACCCATAAGATTGTTGGCACCAACTAATCCGCCCACTATTGCTGCAGCACTGCTCCCCAAACCTGAAGATAAGGGGATTTGATTTTCTAGAGTTATCTTTAGACCCATTGGTTTAGCCTTGATTTTACTAAATACTTTTGTGGCAGCCTGGTACACTGTATTACTTTCATCCCTAGGAATAATTTCATCACCTAGACCTGTACAAACTATTTCAAGGCCTGTATCAATTTCTTCCATCTCAACGATGTTATATAGTTCTAAGGCCATCCCCAAAGTATCAAACCCAGGCCCCATGTTAGCTGTTGTAGCTGGAATCATTACTCGAACCATTCTTTATCTCCTCCTGAGGTCACTAGAACTACGATGGTCTACTTTATTCGACTCGTATCACATTGGCTACTGTTTCAACTGTTGACAATCCACTTATAATTTGTAGGGCATCCTGAATGTTTTTTTCAAACACTTCATGGGTTATTAGTACTAACTCTGCATTATGATCCTGAATTTTTTTCTGAATAACGGAGTTTAGACTAACATCCTGGTTACCAAAAACACTTGCAATAGTAGCCAACACACCGGGTTTATCGGCAACCTTAAGGCGAACATAGTACTTAGTTTTTGTTTCACCCATGTTTTTGATTGGCTTACTAAGAAAGCAAGTGCAAGATATTCTACCACGGTCATCTCTTAGGATATTTCTAGCAGCATCTAGAATATCTCCTGCAACAGCACTTCCGGTTGGCATTTCTCCTGCTCCCCGACCAAAGAACATCGCCTCTCCCACTGCATCTCCTTTAATGAAAATCGCATTATACACATCGTTAACCGCAGCTAAAGGGTGCTTTTGAGAAATAAAAGTTGGATGCACTCTAACCTCAATCTTTCCATTTAAGTTCTTAGCTATTGCTAGTAATTTGATTACATAACCTAGTTCTTTGGCATAGGTTATATCCTCTGCTGTAATTTTAGTAATTCCTTCAATATAAACATCGTTTAAAGTAACTCTAGTATTAAAAGCAATAGATGCTAATATGGCTAATTTTCGCGCAGCATCATAACCTTCTATATCAGCGGTCGGATCAGATTCAGCATATCCCTTTGCCTGAGCCTCTGCCAATACACATCTGAAATCAGATCCTTCATTAGTCATTTTTGTTAGCATATAGTTTGTAGTTCCATTAATAATTCCCATAACTTCTTCAATTTTGTTGGCAGCCAAACATTGCTTAAGTGGTCTAATGATTGGTATCCCTCCAGCAACACTGCCCTCAAATAAAAGGTCACAATTATATTCTTTAGCCATGGCAAACAATTCTTCGCCATGCTGTGCAATTAGATCCTTATTTGCTGTAACAACTGTTTTGCCAGCTTGAAACGCTTTAAGTACATATTCTTTAGCAGGCTCAATTCCACCTAAAAGTTCAACTATAATATCAATATTAGGATTTTCAAGGATAGTATCAACATTCTCAGTTAGCAAGTCTCGATTTACCTCTATTCCTCTATCCTTGCTAACATCTCGGACTAAAATTTTTTCAATCGATATTGATCCCCCAACCTTCTGCTCAATAGCCTGCGCATTATTGTTAAGTATTTTAAATACTCCTTTTCCTACATTACCAAATCCTAATAAACCTAACTTTATATTATTTTTCATTTCTAGCTCTCCTCCCCATTATAATTTTTAAGATTGACCTACCATTTCTACCTTTAGCACCCCTGGGACATCTTTAATAGTAGTGATCAAAGGTTCTATTCCCTCTAACATTTCTTTCGTCTCAATTGAGATTGACGCATCAGCCATTCCTTGAAGAGGAAGGCCTTGGTTGATTGTTAAGATATTACCTCGTGACCCTGCAATAGTATTTAGCACTGTTGAAAGCACTCCGGATCTATGTTCTAAGAGTAAAGTAAGAGTTATTATTTTGCCTTGACTTGCTTCATAGAATGGAAATACGCCATCTTTGTATTTATAAAAAGCACTTCTGCTTAGACCAACGCTCTCTGCCGCTTCATTTACCGTAAAAGCTTCTCCCTTGGCAAGAAGTTCCTTTGCCAAAGCAGTTTTCCTAATAGCATCCGGTAAAATTTCCTCTTGGACAATGTAATACTTTTTACTATCCTTTGGCACCGTCTCTCCTCCTCGTGTCCATACCTCGTGGATATATGACTGCCGTTGGTAGACATTATAACACTACATGTAGTATTTGGCAATAGTTTATAATAAGAAAATAATCAATATAAAATAAAATAAGAGCCGGCATAACCGACTCAAATAAATAACTTAATTTTGTTAGCCTTTTAAATGATGATACAAATAAGTCCACCGCTACCTTCATTAACAATTCTCTGTAAGGTCTCTTGTAATTTAACTTGCGCATTTTCCGGCATTCTGTGGAGCTTGTTTTGAATACCTTCTCTTACTAAGTCATGGAGAGACTTACCAAATATTTCTGATTTCCATATCTTGGCCGGGTTTTCTTCAAACTCTTCTAACATATATTTTACAAGTTCTTCACACTGTTTCTCTGTACCAATAATTGGAGTTATTTCAGTGGTTATATCTGCTCTAATTATATGTAAAGAAGGTGCACTCGCTTTTAATTTTACACCAAATCTGCTACCCTGTCTAATTAACTCCGGTTCTTCTAAATTCATCTCATCTAACCGCGGAGTAACAACACCGTAGCCTGTTTGTTTTACTTCAACTAAGGCATCTTTAATTTTATCAAATTCACGTTTGGCGTACGCTAGATCCTTCATTAATGCTAATAAGTGATGTTCACCTTCAATTTTAAACCCAGAAACTTCTTGAAGAATTTGATGGAAAAGTCCATCTTGAGCAGTTAATGAAATTGTGGCAGTACCAGTACCCATATCCATTTCTTCAAGAATTACCTCTTGAACGAATTCATAGCTTCCAAAACTATCAATAGCAGTATCAATATCGCGAAGCTTCTGAATATATTTTGCTGTATTTTTTACTGCTTCATCAAATTTTGCTTTTAACCAGTGCTCACCATCTAATTCATCTACCCATTTAGGTACAATTATATTCATGTCGTTTACCGGGAATTCATATAAAATTTCTTCTAATATTTTCAAGATATCATCTTGCTCCAACTCTGCACAATCGACAGGTAGAACGGGAACTTCATATTTTTCTTCTAGTGAATTTGCTAGGTCTCTTGTCTCAGGATTGTTCGGTCTGGTTGAGTTTAAAATTACTAGGAAGGGTTTGTTAAGCTCCTTAAGTTCGGCAATTACCCTTTCTTCTGCATCTAAGTAATTTTCTCTTGGTATTTCAGTTATCGAACCATCGGAAATAACAACTAAACCAATTGTTGAGTGATCAGTTATTACCTTTCTCGTCCCAATTTCGGCAGCTTCTTCAAAGGGAATCTCACTCTCATACCAAGGGGTTAAGACCATTCTTGGCCCGTCTTCTTCCTCGTAGCCTAAAGCTCCATCTACAGTATAACCAACACAATCAACAACTCGCATCTTAACCTTAAAACCATTATTTACTGAAATTTCTACCGCTTCATTCGGAATAAATTTAGGCTCTGTCGTCATGATGGTTCTACCACCACCACTTTGAGGTAGTTCATCCTTAGCTCTCTCTTTATCGTGAGCATTTTTAATGTTAGGAATCACTAATAATTCCATTAAACGCTTTATAAATGTGGATTTCCCTGTCCGTACCGGACCCACGACACCGAGGTAAACGTCTCCTCCCGTCCGTTCAGCGATATCCTTAAAAATATCTAACTTATCCATACTGTTCCCTCCTTTTTATTAAAATCAATAGTATCTATATAAAAAAAACCAATTATAACATCCCTCCCCTATCAAAGAGTCAAAGAGTCACATAGTCAAAACCTAATTGGCCTTGGTTATAAATTTCCTAATAGAGAATTTTTTACCAGTGACATGCATTAACATTAATATATATATTTGATGTCCTTGTCTAATATTACAAAAAAATAAACTTCAATAAAAAAACTCAGCTATTCCTTACTAGAAGCACGGAATAGCTAAGTCAATATATAATACTATATTCAGCTTTTAAAAAGTTATGACTCAATATCCCAATGACTTGAAAGTTTTGCAACTTCTTCTAATTCATGGGTTTTACTCCTCATCATTAAATCAACTACTGCCTCTTTGGGGTTTTTTCCTTCGAATAAAACTAAATAACTTTGCTCAGTAATAGGCATTTCTACACCAAATTTTTTAGCCATTGCAAAAGCGGCTCTAGTAGTTCTAACGCCTTCTACTACCATTTTGACTGAGTCCATGGCTTCTTCAACACTTTTCCCTTTACCGATTTCAATACCCGCGCGCCGATTTCTACTATGCATACTGGTACAAGTAACTATTAAATCCCCAATGCCTGATAAACCAGCGAAGGTAAGAGGTTTTGCACCCTTAGCCACTCCTAAACGAGCAATTTCAGCTGCTCCACGAGTCATTAAGGCCGCCCTTGTATTATCTCCAAAGCTCAGACCATCGCTAATTCCTGTAGCTACTGCAATTACATTTTTTAAAGCGCCACCCAATTCAACGCCGATTAAATCTGGATTAGTATAAACCCTAAATTTGGGAGCCATAAATAAGTCCTGTACAACATGAGCCATAGCTTTCTTCTTGGAGGAAACAACAACAGTAGTTGGGACATCTTTGGCTACTTCCTCAGCATGGCTAGGGCCTGATAAAATCACGTAATTTTCTGCAATTGCCGAAGGCAATACTTCAGTTGCAACTTGAGACAAACGGAGCAATGATGCTTCCTCTATCCCTTTAGCTGTATTAACAATAATTGAATCAGGATTTAGGTAAGGTTTTGCTACTAGAAGAGTATCCCTAAATACTTGCGAGGGAACTCCTGAAATAATAACATTAGAACCATGCAAAGCCTCTTCCGGATCATCGTACAAGCTAATGTTATTAGGAATAACTACACCCGGAAGGTATCTAAGGTTTTCCCTAATCTCAGTTATTTCTTGAACTTGTTGTTTCCTGCGAGCCCACATCTTGACCTGAACTCCCTTTTTCGCTAATAACACCGCTAAGGCAGTACTCCAACTACCTGCACCTAAAAAAGTTACCTGGTTATTCAATTACATCCCTCCTGTCAACTCAGTCTCCTATTTATTCTTATTTCCTATCTTTGGTTCTGTTCCCTGTAGCAAGCGTTTAATATTAGACATGTGCTTAAACACAGCAAAAACTACTCCAATGATAGCAAACAGAATGAAAGGCAAGGGTTCGTTAAAGACTAATAAAAAAATCGGAACTGTAAGGGCTGCCAAAATTGATGCTAAAGATACAAATTTTCCGATAAATAGGATTACAATAAAAAATGCTACAGCAATAATGGCTACAAGATAATTCATGGCAAAAATCACTCCTACTCCTGTAGCAATAATTTTGCCACCTTTAAAACCAAGATATAGTGGATAAGAATGGCCTAAGATTGCAGCTATGCCAGCTAGCACCACTAAGCTATTATCTCCGTATAACATCGCTATCTTGGCCGCTAAGTAACCTTTTAGAAAATCGCCTAAAAAAGCTATTAGTCCAGGAATTGGTCCAACAACTCGAAAAACGTTCGTTGCACCAATATTACCACTGCCATGCTTGCGGATATCTATCCCCTTCCAATATTTGGCTACTAAGTAACCAGTTGAAACGGATCCTAGAAGATAACTCCCAACCAATATTAAAGCTTCGATCATATTTGTACCTCCTAATCTTCATCTCTTTTCCGAGTGATTAAGTGAATAGGCGTACCTTCAAATCCAAAGCTTGATCTAAGTTGGTTTTCTAAATAACGAAGATAGGAAAAATGCATTAATTCAGGGTCATTGACAAATATTACAAATGTTGGAGGTTTTACTTTAACCTGTGTTACATATAAAATCTTTAACCTTCTACCTTTGTCGGATGGAGGTGGAGTTTGTTGAGTAGCTTCCCTGATCAGATTATTCAGTGTGCTGGTGGCTATCCTCATATTATTTTGCTCCGAAACATAATCTACTAAATCTAACACTTTTGTAACCCTTTGCTTAGTTAATGCTGAAACATAGATTACGGGAGCATACTGCATAAAACCGAGTTCTTCCCTAATTGTTTCAGTATATTTGTTCATTGTTTTGCCATCTTTCTCAATTAGATCCCATTTATTAACTACGATTACTGATGCTTTTCCTGCTTCATGAGCATATCCGGCAATTTTTTTATCTTGCTCAGTAACCCCTTCCGGAGCATCAATAAGCATTAGAACAACATCGCTTCTATCAACAGCCCTAAGGGAACGCATAACGCTATACCGTTCTGTAGGCTCATCAATTCTTCCTTTCCTACGCATCCCAGCAGTATCAATCAAAACATAGGATTTCTCTCCCTGTTCAAAAGGTGAATCTATAGCATCTCTGGTAGTTCCTGCGATTTCAGATACGATTACTCTATCTTGTCCAAGTATGGAATTTACTAGAGAAGACTTGCCTACGTTTGGGCGTCCGATTACAGCAATTTTAATTGTATCCTCAGAGTATTCCTCAATTTCAGTATTAGGTAGGTGTTTGATTACTTCATCTAATAGATCACCTATGTTTAGACCATTAGACGCAGAAATCATAACCGGTTCTCCCAGTCCTAGGGAATAAAAATCGTAGATATTATTATTTGGCTTGTCAAACTCGTCTACTTTATTTGCTACTAGGATTACTGGCTTAGAAGCCCTGCGTAATATTTTAGCCACTTCTTCGTCTTCACTAGTAATCCCTTGTCGCGCATCAACTAAAAACAAAATAACTTCAGCTTCATCGATGGCTAGTTTAGCCTGAAAACGCATTTGTGTTGAGATTTTATCATCAATGTTTTTAAATTCTATTCCTCCTGTATCTACAACAGTAAATTCTCGGTTGAGCCAGGTAGCATCTCTATAAAGACGATCACGAGTTATCCCTGGTTTATCCTCAACAATGGCAACTCTACCTCCGGTGAATCTGTTAAACAATGAGGATTTACCTACGTTTGGTCTACCCACAATTGCTATTATTGGTTTTGGCACTGTAATACCCCCTTAACAGTTAACTAAATAGTTTGAAGCTTTGTGACCAAATCTTTTGCACCATGCTCTAGGTCTACTATTATAACTGGTACTCCGATTTCTTTTTCTAAATGTTCGATACTAGTTCCGTCAATAAACACCTTTTCACCACTTTTTAACATTACTGAAGGAATAAAAGCAAAGTCACCTAAAGTAACGCTTTTACATTGTTCAATTATATCAGAACCAGTCACTAATCCGGCTACAGTAACAGTTTCTCCAAAAAAATGATTAACAATAACCTTGATAGAAACATTTAAATTTTGAATGAACTTAAGTTCATTCGTAACTTCTTGAATAATTTTCGCCGCCGAAACTCCAGTAATGAAAGTGACTTTTTTAAGACTGCTGAATTTATCAGGAAGATATTTTTTCTGTTCCTTAAAACTATCCAGAAATAGGCGCACAAGCCCTACTCCATTCTCTAGTTGAGGGAAATCTTCATAACTTTTTGTAGCCGGTAATTTCATCTTTCCATTGACATAAAACTCATCTGCTAAAAAAACTAAAGGATAGTCAAATTCCTGCCTAAATTGTTCTTGTCTAACTTCAACCTGTTTGATTACTTGAATTGCTTCATTTTCAGTAAAGCTACGGATAGGTGACAGTTTAGTTCTAAACTTTGTAAGACCTACGGGCACCACTGCAATTGAACGGACTTGGGGCCACAACTTAGCTAGATCGCTAATAGTTCTGTCAAGCTCATTTCTATCATTAACCTCCGGTACCAATACTATTTGAGTATGCATCTCAATACCAGCAGATGCTAACTTAGACAACAAAGACTCAATATTGGCAGCCTTATTATTATTAAGCATTGTCTTCCTTAATTCGCCATTTGTAGAATGTACTGAGATATAAAGGGGACTCAGATGATACTTAATAATTCTGCTTACGTTTTCAGGATTCAAATTTGTCATGGTTACAAAGTTTCCATGCAGAAAAGACATACGATAATCATCATCTTTTACATATAATGATTGCCTCAGCGACGGAGGCATCTGGTCTACGAAGCAAAAGATACATTTGTTTTGACATCTATTAATCCCATCAAAGGTTGAATTCTCAAAAATTACACCGATATCTTCATTATATTCTTTCTCAATTTCTAGTACCCACTCTTCACCATTAGCTTTTTCAATAACCAACTCAACATACTCGTCAGCCAATAAAAAGCTTATATCAATTAAATCCTCAGGGTTGACTCCATTTACTTCTATTAACTTATCACCCTTTTCAATACCGAGCTCCTCTGCTATACTATTAGATTTTATTTCAGCAATAACCCCATGAGGAATTTCCATTAAATCACCTACCATCCCTTTATTCCCTATCAATTATGGAATAAGTTAGCAAAATAGTCAAGAGTAAAACAAAGGACGGTAACTTTGTTACCGTCTTTACACCAAAACATCATAATTTGGATTGTCAACAGATTGTACAATCTTGGTATAATTTTTCTTTACTCCTAATGCAATTAGCCGATTACTAAGGAAGTTTTTTCCCAACAAAAATTCAATATATATGCCTAATTTAGTTAGTTGATGAGAGCACTCCATCGTATTCACAAACCTATATTCTTTGTTGCTTACATCATAAAGTTTTAATAAGCTTTCGATAGCTCTTGGAGCCAGTTCCTTTTCATTAATAACGCCAAAGGAATATACTTCATTATCAAGCGAATCCCGACCAATAAATAAAATTTCACCAATCTGGTGCTTAAGTTTAGACCCAAAATACTTAGTTTCTGATAATTTACTGATAGTTGGGTTTTTGGTTTTTGAAAGAAATCCTAAATGTATATTTGCCGCTATCAGTGCTGTATGAACTCCAGTTTGACAGAAATAGAAGATCTTCACAACAGCCCTCCAACCTTGATTTTTGTCTGCTCAACTAAATTAGCTATCTTAAAATAAGAGTGTTGAGTTCCCCTAAGAACTATTGGCCTTCCGAATTTTATCCAGCCGAATTTCCTTGATGCCGTACCACCTACAACCATATACCAGTTTACATAAGGCATAACATCTACTAAGTAGAGTTCTTCTTCAAAGTTAAAAATATCTTTAACACTAGCATAAGAGTTTTGTATGAATTTACCTAAGCTCCTTCTACCGACTATATAGATATCATTATTATTGTCATCTTTCCCCATAAATCGCAAGTAACCATGGTCTTCATTAGTCTGCTGGTCAAAATAGGGGATAGCCATAAACATATCGAGAGATGGCAAACGGTCTGAGGGTAACAGTCCTAAGTGAATCCCAGCCGCAGTCACTGAAGAGTGTGATCCACCATAACAATGGTAAATAATTTTCATAGTTAATGTTTTACAATCACATAAATACCGTTTTCTAAATCGTGCACCATCCCTCTAAGGACTTTCGATATGAACAAAGCGGTTTTCTCTCGTTCTTCCTCATCTTTAGCATAAAAAATTGGGACCCCACCCCCAACACTGTCTCTTTTTTCTTCTAACGCTACCACAGCAAGTATTGCTTCGTTAACAGCAATTGAATCCATAGCTTCCTCCTTAGTTAATCAGATGCATATTTTCCTGCCTTACTTCTTAAAGGAGACCTTTTAGAGGTTTCTAAAACAGGAGTTCTATTTACAGCTTCAACTAAAGCTTCTATATCTTTTTCATTAGGTACAATGTACAAGGCCATTTTCCCAGTATCAATATCTTTTCTAACTAAAGGTGTAAAATCTGGTACATCTACTTCTATTTTACTACCAACAATAGCAGCCGCCGTATGTGCAATTGCTTGACGCTGCCCTAGGTTATGAATTGTAGCTCTTGCATCATCGTCTTTCGGCTTAATTACAACACCTAACGCATCAGTTAGAATCTTTGCTCTTATATCTTTTAAGCCTACTAACATAAAGTCAATATCATCTACTTTTAATAGAGTCCCTTTAAAACTAACATCTGCCGGCTTTACTTCGCAGATGTCACCAATTTCCTTTCCTCGCATAAGAAGCGAGGATATTAAAATAAATCCAATCCCAAAAATAATTGTTAGATACCAAACCTTTGTTAACTGGAATATAAGTGCTGTAAAGAAAGCAACGCTCATTACTAAGTAATTTCTGGCTTCAAAGGTTTTGGCTATACCTTCGATAAAATCATTGCCTCTCTTCACAAGCTCGCCTTCCTCTAGTTTACCTAAAGTTTCTCTCTCCATATTTCGCACATCTCTAAATTGAGTGGCCGCCAGGGCTAAAAAACTTACGGCTGTAAACTCTTTTTCTAAGATAGCTGGTATAGCTACAGCTCCTAGTGCAGCAGCTATGAAACCAAGAGAAAGATGAGTTACATAACCATGTGGATAACTAGGATAGAGACGAAAATCAACTCTTAATAGATACACTCTAGCCAGTAAACCAACTATCAATCCAATTATCAGAGTCGTTAAATATTCTTCCATCTCTATCACCCCTGTGCAAAAATTCTTTATTTCGTTCTATCCTTATTTTTTCCTAAATCATCTTTGTTTTCTTTTTCTTCCTTAACGCCTAAAGCATTTGTCCATTCCTTGGTGAAAAATTGAGACATCTTTTCCTTTGATCCACTAACACTCCCTGTTGAAATAAGTAAAAATCCAAGTCCACCTACAATAGCAACCCCAAGAAGTATCCAGAGTGAATTCCAAGAACCTGGGCTGTCGGCAGTTGCGTTAGTTCCGGTACCTGGCGGAGTAGCAGGAGCCGGTTGAGTTTGATTTGGCTCATTTTTCTGTTCTTCGATTCCCAACAATCCAGGTAAAGCCCCAGCAAATAACGCTACTCCTTTTTGGGCCTGTTCTCGCTTATTTGTATGAGTACCAGCTTCAATTAAAATAGCTCTAGGGCTTAAATCCTGATTATAATCTCCTTTGGCCATGAAAATTTCTTTTATCAATCCTGGATTTGTTTTATCCATGTAAGCTTTAATCTGTTTAGCAAAATCTAAATTAGCTTGCATATGGGGATTTTGTCTTCCAACCACTAATCTTATTGCTGTTGCACTTTGTGGAGCTTCCTTGACCTCTCCTGTATAAAATGCCGGATCGGGTACTCCATCTCTATGTACATCAATCAGAGCTATAGGTTGTTGTTTCATTAACTGCATAGCTGTTCTTCTTGATCTACTATATGCATTAGCATCATGAGGTTCATGTGGTCGAAGACTTAAAACAGCATTGGCACCATTTTTTTCTAAGGTTTTTGAAAAAACTTTTCCTACCTTAAAAATACCGCCCTTATTTGGAACACTTTCTGCACCATCAGTAGGAACATAAGACTCAGCACTATGGGTATGATAAACAGCTATTTTATTGTTTTGTTGGTTATTTCCCTGTACAGGTATCTCGCCAGATTCACGTGCTGCTAACATTTTATCCCAATCTGGATCCCAGGCTATGGTCTTATCTATTCCAAGAAATTTGGCATAAGCAGTAGTTCCCGAAATCTTAGTAACCTTATAGTGTTCATTATCCTTAGTTATGACTTCATCTCCAATATGAACATATCTTGCAGTTTTCGTTACCATTTTGCTACTCCGCTCGTCCTTAACAGTAAAGTATGTACCTGGAGGTAGCTCGCCGTTAAAGAATTCTTTTAAGTTTATAGCTCCTAATACACCATTTTTCGCATTAGCAAAATGACTACTTCCAGGAAGTGCTAGAACTAAAGACAAAGCTATTAAAAACGGAATAAATCCGTAAAGGAGTTTACTATTTTTCATGGTCCTTCACCTCCGGCTCTTTCCTCTCAAGTTCTTTTCTGTCAGGCTCTATTCTATTACGTTCTTTTTTATCGTTTTCATCTTTGTTAAACTCAGGCTTTCTTAGAGCTGCTAATAATTCCTTTGGTCTTCCTTCTGTAACCGGACCACCCTGAAGTCTTTCTCGGGTTTCACCAACAACCTCAGCCAACAGTACAGCAACTATTCCTGCTAGAACTGTTGAATCAAATATCCCGGCTCCACCAAAGTGAACAAATGTAGCAGTTCCCCCAATTAGATTTTGGGCTAAATAAAAAGCATCTAATAATACTATTCCCAGTACTGCCGCAATAAAGGAAGCCCTGCGAGATCTACCAGCAATATAAGCAATTCCGCCGGCGACAATAGGATATACATAGATGGGATCAATGACATCAAATCTACTTCCTGGGTCACCGGACATTACAACACTACCAATAAAGAAAATTATTCCAGCTGTAAGCAGTGTGGCAAAAACAGCTCTTACCCACTCTTTTGTGGTTCCCGCTTTACTTAAGACATAGACAGCCATACCAATAGGAACTAAGGCTCCACCAACATTTACTGCAACATCAACTTGTGAACCTCTAAAAATAGGTATATCTATGAAGCTTCCAACAATCATTGCACCGATTATTACCAGTGCTGCCCTATCTGTCAGTCTCATACGATCAAGAACTCGATGGGCTAACCCAAAATAAATTAGAATAGATGCCACAATTAATACAATCATGCCAATTGGAAACCCCCGCATAAAACCACCTCTCTTAGATTTATTTTTACTCTGATTATGTTACCCTTAAGAGTGTTAAATATGCAATAACGCATAGATAACTAAGCATCCGAAGAAATGCTCGTTTATTCCTGAAGTAAAAGAAAAGACTGATATGTTGATACACATATCAGTCCTTTACAATCTTTTAGCATATTTTGATGTATCAAACCCTCTTTGTTCTAGCCAGTGCTTGGTAGCACCACTAATTACCGCGGGAATTTTTTTTGCATCAGACAAACTACCCGCTCCAGTTAACAGTAAAACCCTTTTTAATTGCTCTTTTAAATCCTCGATTTGAGCTGAAAGCTCTTTTTCTGAAGTTTTGACAAGTATTCGTAAAAAGGGACCTGCAATACCTACCAGATCTGCACCTAAAGCAAGAGCTATAGTACAATCAAGTGCATTTCTTACACCGCCTGTAGCAATTACGTTATCCCATTTTAATTTTGAGCTTACTTCAATTAGACTAGTGACAGTAGAGATACCCCACGAATCTAATGGAATTTCGCAATCAATAGCACCAAGACTCTGTTTGTTTCTTTCAGTTTCAATGGCTATAAAGTTAGTACCTCCAAGTCCGCCTACGTCAACATTATGAATACCGGCAGCATGTAATTTTCTCGCAACTTCATAGCTTATTCCAAAACCAACCTCTTTTACTATTGTTGGAACTTCGATTTTGTCTTGTATCAGTTTGATGTTATTAAGATAACCTTTAAAGTTTCTATCGCCTTCAAGCATACTCAGTTCTTGGGGGACATTTAAATGTATTTGTAAGGCATCAGCCTCAATCATCTTTACTGCCTCTTTTGCTTGTAAGGGTGATACATGAGCACCAAGATTTGCAAAAATTAATCCCGTAGGATTTGTCTCCCGTACAATTTTAAAGGAACTAAGATATTGTTTATTTTCTAAGCCGGCAGTTTGAGAGCCGACGGCCATGGCCAGTCCACACGACTTAGCAACCTTAGCCAAAGACCTATTAACCTCAATGGATTCTAACGCTCCTCCAGTTATGGCATTAATAATTATTGGAGCCTGTAATTTCTTATTGAAAAAATATCCTGATATATCTATTTCTTCTAAACCAAGTTCCGGAAGAGCACAATGAACTAATTTTACATCTCCGAACCCGGCACTTCCTGGACCATCGGGAAGCTTTGTCGAGATGGCAAGATGTTCTAATTTTCGTTTAGGTCTCATTATTTAACCCCTCCTAACTGCAGTTAATGTTTCTGTAAGTTATTTTATATATTTTATGAAAGATTAACATATAGAATTTTATTTTTCAAGCTTAATGCTTACAAAACTAGCGGCTGTGATAGCCGCTAGTTGATATAATACCTAATTTTATATGTATTAACTTGGGTGAATAGCTTCGCGGTGGCATGACGCACAACTTTTATTCTCTACATTAACGAACTGTTCATGAAAGGGTTTGTCTTGAAATAGCTCTTCCTCTTTGTGGCAGGCGAAACATCTATTCGCAGGCACAATGGTTTCCAAATCCGCATAGGTTAAATCGTCGAATAGATGAGATTTAACTTCTTTCCAAGCACCTAACTTTCTTTCAAGTGTCCCTATCATACCTGGTTCAGCATGACATTTTAAGCAATCCACAGAGTTATGGGCGGAGCTCTCCCAGTTTGTTACGGCAGGAGCTACTTCATGACAGTTAGTACAGAAACTTGGCTGGCTTGTATAGGCTACTCCATAACTTCCTAGGAAAACTAATAAGCCAATTCCTAGACTAAAAATTAAGACGAGCTTTTTGTTAATTACCATCTTAGACCTCCATATAATTTTCTTTCTTGCAGTTCAAAATTATGTCATAAAGCCTACGCACTGTCTGTGCTTTTAATCACAAGCAAGTATATAAAAAAAAGACTGCTTTGTCAGCAGCCTCGAATTACTTATCCTCTTTTTTAAAGATGTCACTGAAGACGTCTCCTAAAGAAACTCTCGTTCCTTCACTTTCTTGACTATCCAAATACTCCTGAACGTTCTCCGCCTCAGCATCTGAAGCGACGTCTTTAAGACTTAAGCTAATTCTTTTTTCAGGTTCTTTTACATCAATAATCTTAACCATTAGCTCTTGACCAAGAGAAACCACTTCCTCTGCTTTTGCAATTCTCTTTTCAGATAATTGAGAAAGGTGAATCAATCCATCAATCCCTTGCTCTAACTCAACAAAAGCACCAAAGGGAGCAATTCTTATTACTTTACCGGATACTAAGGCTCCCTCTGGATATTTTTCATTAATGTTTTCCCATGGATTTTTAACTGTTTGTTTTAATCCCAAAGAAACTTTTTCTTTTAATTTATCAATATCGAGAATTTGAACTTCGATTTCTTCGTTAACTTTTACAATATCGGCAGGATTTTTCACATGGTGCCAGGCCATTTCAGAAACATGCAACAATCCATCAATGCCACCAATGTCAACAAAAGCACCAAAATTTGTAAGCCTTCTGACCACACCTTTTTTAATTTGCCCCTTTTCAAGGTTGCCCCAGGTTTCTCCTTTAATTTTTGCCCTTGCTTCCTCTAGTAGGACCTTGCGTGATAGAACTATTTTTTCCTTAGTACGATCCAATTCGATTATTTTTGCCTCTACAGTTTGCCCAAGATAAGATTCTAGGTTTTCTATGTAGCCAATATCTAACAGGGAGGCAGGAATAAAACCTCTAGCACCAAGGTCAACTAAAACCCCACCTTTAACAACTTCTCTTACTTTTCCAGAAATAACAGTACCAGAATCGTAACTTTTTTCAATTTCTTCCCAAGCTTTAGCTGCTTCAGCCTTTCTTCTAGAAAGCAAAACTTTACCTTCGTTATGATCTACGTTTATTACCACAGCATCAACAAGGTCTCCTTCCTTGACAACCTCATTGGGGTGTTCAATTCTGTAAGATGATAATTCATTACGTGGAATAATGCCTTCTGATTTCCATTTTATATCAACCAACACATCGTCTTCTGTTACTTGTACCACAACACCCTTGACAAGCTCACCCTTGTGATAATTTGGGTATGCTAATGCTGCTTCCATTTCATTAAGCATTTCGTTTTCATTAATCTCTACCTTGTTTTCAATTTCAGACATTCTTTTTCTACCTCCTCAATAATCCAATCAGGTGTTGAAGCCCCTGCTGTTAATCCAACCTTTTCTACTCCGTCAAACCACTCAGGTTTAAGATCATTTTTATTTTCTATATGAAAAGTTAAAGTGCCGGATGCTTCACATATTCTTGCTAATTTTCTGGTATTCGCACTATTAACACCACCAACAACGAGCATTAAATCTACTTGCTTGCTAAGGTCTCTAGCGGCCTCCTGGCGCTCACCTGTAGCATGGCATATTGTATTAAAAAATCTAAGGTTATCAGTCTTGGCTTCGAGTACCTTTGCCACCGCTTCAAAATTCTCCCTCGGTTGAGTCGTTTGAGCTATCAGACCAATCTTTTGAAAGTGGGGTAAACTTTCAGCTTCTTCAGGCTTTTCCACTACAATAGCAGAATTATTAGTCCACCCAACGATCCCAATAACTTCAGGATGATCTTTATCTCCTACAACTATTACTTGATAGCCATCATCGAACATCTCTTTTGCTAACTCTTGGGCCCTCTTAACAAAGGGACAGGTTGCATCGATTAGATTTAAACCCTTTAACTTAGCTTTCTCAAACACTTCTGGACTTACTCCATGTGATCGCACGATAAAAGTCCCCTCTTGAACTAGTTCGATATCGTTGACTCGTATTCCTTTTCCCTCTAACGATTCAACAACTTGTTTATTATGAATCAATGGTCCCAAGGTGTAAATAGGGCCAGATGTATCGTTAGGAGTTCTTTCTGCTATTTGAAGTGCTCTTTTAACGCCAAAACAAAAGCCAGCCCTCTTAGCTAGGAGTATTTCCACTAATTTCACCTCTAAATTCTATTTTTGCAAGATAAAATCCTTTATTTTTGGTCAATTAATTCGGCAATTCGATGCATCAAGTGTTCACTTATTTCTTGGAGCTCCTCTTTTTTAACCTTTTTACCGAAATATTCTTGTAAATCCATTGGTTCGCCAACTTTTATAGTGATTTTACCCTTTGGAGCACCAATTATCCCTACAGGAACAATTGGTACTTCCGCCTTAACAGCAAGCATGGCAGCACCTACTTTAGCTTCCTGCAATTGACCCGTTTTACTTCGTGTGCCTTCTGGGAAAATACCATAAGCCAATCCTTGGTTTAGTAACTTTAGCGACTCTCTAATTGCACCTCTATCGCCAGCCCCCCTTTTGATAGGGAAGGCTCCCAGTCTTTTAATCAACCAACTTAAGAGAGGCATTCTAAACAGCTCTTCTTTAGCTAAATAATGAATTTTTCTTTCTAATGCACTTCCAATAATAACCGGATCTAAATTGGAGGAATGATTAGAAGCTACGATTATACCGCCTTCTTTTGGTACATTTTCAAGACCGGATATTGTCCATTGTCTGAACGTTTTTAAATAAAACCTAGTCGTTATTCTACAAAGTTCATAGACCATTTTACTTATCTCCACCTGTATGGCTAATTATTAGGTCTGCGACACCTTCTATTGTTAAACCTGTAGTATCTATTAACGTAGCATCTTCTGCTTGGATTAATGGTGCAATTTCACGTTCTTCGTCAAGTTTATCCCTATTTGCAATATCTTTAACCAGTTCTTCGAAATCGACAGAATAACCCTGGCCTTTAAGCTCCATATACCGTCTATTTGCCCTTTCTTCAAGTGTCGCAGTCAAAAAAAACTTTAAATGAGCATCTGGTAATACAAAGGTGCCAATATCTCGTCCATCCATTACTACGTCTCCCTGAGAGGCCATTTCTCTTTGCAAACTAACCATTTTTTCTCGAACCTCTAAAACCTTTGCCACTTGAGAAACATTTTGGGAAACCAGTGGACTTCTTATATCTAAACTAACATCTCTTTCATCAAGAAAAACTTTAAGGCCCTCAGTACTTTCCTTTAGATAGACTGTAGTTTTAACAGCTAGATCTGCCAACTCTTTCACGTTACTTAAATCTATCCCAACTTCAAGTGCCTTTAGGGTTAACGCTCTATACATTGCCCCTGTGTCTATATAGAGGAAGCCAAGCTTCTTTGCAACTAATTTGGCAACAGTACTTTTGCCCGCACCGGCAGGACCATCTATCGCAATATTTATTTTTTCCATCATTTCACTCCTTAATATTTTCCATAGTATACCTATTTAACTCTTTAATTATATACTTGCAATACACAAAAAACAACCTGGTAAACCCAGGTTGTTATTTTAGATTCTCTATCATTTGTGAAAAATTAGGAAAGGAGACATCGATACACTCAGCGCCCCTAATAACCGTTTTTCCCTTTGCAACCATTCCCGCTACAGCTATTGACATGGCTATACGATGGTCTCCATGGCTTTCATAAAATCCACCTTTTAGAGGCTTACCACCTTGAATAATCATACCATCACTGGTCGCTTTAATATCTACACCTAGTTTTGAAAGTTCTACTGTTAGAGTCGAAATCCGGTCTGTCTCTTTAACTCGAAGCTCAGAGGCATCTTTTATAATCGTTTCTCCTTCAGCCATGGCTGCCGCAACTGCAATGATCGGAATTTCATCGATTAGAGAAGGTATAATTTCCCCTCGGATTGTTGTCCCTTTCAGATTACTGGTTGATATGACTAAATCAGCAACAGGCTCACCACAGACAGTTCTTGTATTCAAAATTTCTAACTTCGCCCCCATATCTTTAAGGACTTTAATAATGCCGTCTCTAGTTGGATTTATTCCTACACCTTTTAAAGTTATCCTGCTTTTAGGAATAATTGCTCCAGCAACTAGAAAAAATGACGCTGACGAAATATCGCCAGGAACAAACACTTTTTGTCCAATAAGATTAGGACGACTTTTAATAACTGTCATTAACCCTTCCGTCCTAATATCTGCACCGAAGAATTGTAACATCCGTTCGCTGTGATCCCGTGATTTATTGGGCTCAATAACAGTTGTAGAACCTCCAGCATACAAACCAGCCAATAACAGAGCTGACTTCACCTGGGCGCTGGCAACGGGAGATTGGTATTCTAGCCCCGACAATGCTTGACCTTGAATGGCCAGAGGTGCAAAACCTGCATTAACTCGACCAAGAATATTGGCTCCCATTTTTAGTAGTGGAGCTGTAACTCTTTTCATTGGCCGTTTACGTATGGAGTCATCGCCCGTTAAACCAGAAAAAAACTTTTGACCTGATAATATCCCTAATAATAAACGCATTGTGGTTCCGGAATTTCCTACATCCAAGATTTTATCAGGTTCTTGCAGACCATCTAAACCTCGTCCACGCACTACTATCTTTGAGGAACCTATTATTTCACAGGATATGCCCATTTCGCGAAAACAACTGATAGTACTTAAGTTGTCGGCCCCCATCAAAAAATTATCTATTTCAGTAACACCACTGGCTAGTGAACCTAACATTACAGCCCTATGGGATATTGACTTATCTCCCGGAATGTTTAACTCGCCCTGCAAACTATCTACGGGGTCAATTTGCAAATCCATTACTATCACTTCTCCCTTGCTATAATCCCATGTCCACCTAGAATTTGAACTGCCCTTTTAGCCGAACCTAATGAAGCAAAGCCCAGCCTCAAAGAACCACCTTCACCTTCTCTAACTCGCAGTATTTCTATATCATCAATGTTAATACCTTCAATACTTAACTCACTAGCCACTTTTGCTATCATACCAGGTTTATCCGGAATCATTACAATGATTTCTTCTAAGAAAGGCCAATATCCTTTTAATTTTGCAGGAATATCATCCCTTATTTCCTTTGCCTCCGTTAGAAGCTCAATAAACTCTTGAGGTTTTTCATATTCTAAGTTAGATTCAAACCTCTCAATACACTCTTTAAACTGTTTAATAACTTGAAGCAACTTAGACTTATTATTGAAACAGATATCACGCCATAACTTAGGGTTTCCGGAAGCTATTCTTGTTGTATCCCTAAAACCTCCTGCAGCTAAAAGCAGAGCTTTGGATTGGTCATCATGAACTAGATTAATTGTGTTTACCAACGAGGCTGCAACTAAGTGGGGCATGTGACTTATAGTCGCTACTAATAAATCATGTTCTTCAGGTTTTAGTATTACCTTTCTTGCACCCAAGTTCTCTACCAATTCTATCATTTTATTCAATGACTCTAGATCAGTTTGTGAAGTTGGGGTAAGAATATAGATAGCATTTTCAAAAAGATACGGATCTGCACCTCTTACTCCCGCAATTTCTGACCCCGCCATGGGATGCCCTCCAACGAAGTAAATCTCGTGACCCAATATTTCTTCACACTTATTAACAAAACCTTCCTTAGTGCTGCCGACATCAGTGACAATGGTTCCTTTAGTAAGGAAAGGTTTAATTTTTTTTAATAGATCGATATTAACACTTATCGGTGCTGCTAAAATAACCAAATCAGCATCTTCAAAAACTTCTTTGGCTATTCCCAAATATCCTTCGTCAATTGCCTGAAGTTTAATAGCCAGCTCCAAGTTATCTTGGTTAATGTCTACTCCAATTATTTTTTGTATGACAGTTTGCTTTTTTAAGGCCATTCCTATGGATCCGCCAATAAGACCAATACCAACAATTACGACCTTATCAAAGATAGTTCTCATAAGAATAGCCCCCTGTTAAATAGATTAGATAACATATTTATTGGAATTTGAGCTTATTTCCAAGGTTTAATCGATTCCATCAAAGCACCAAAGGTTGCCTCATCTAGAGATTGAGGACCATCACACATAGCTTCACTGGGTCTTGGATGCACCTCAATCATTAAACCATCGGCTCCGGCAGCAATTGCAGCTTTGGCCATAGGGGCAACTAAATAGTTTTTCCCAGTACCATGACTTGGGTCCACAATTATTGGAAGATGGGATAAGTGTTTGACAATTGGAACTGCACTTAAATCTAAAGTATTTCTAGTAAAAGTTTCGAAGGTTCTGATACCTCTCTCACAAAGAATAACACTGTAATTTCCTTCAGACAGAATATATTCAGCGGCCATTAACCATTCTTCGATTGTAGCCGAAGAACCTCTTTTTAAAATCACAGGTTTTTTAGTTTTACCAATCTCCTTGAGCAATAAAAAATTCTGCATATTCCTAGCCCCAATCTGCAGAATATCTGCATATTCTGAAACCAAATCAACGTGTCTAGGATCTACTACCTCGGTTGCAATCGGCATTCCTGTTCTATCTCTTGCTTCCGCTAGTATTTTTAGACCTTCTTCATCTAAGCCTTGAAAGGCATAGGGAGAAGTTCGGGGTTTAAAAGCCCCTCCTCTTAGGATTGTGGCACCTTTGGCTTTCACAATATCGGCAGCTTCCAGCAACTGTTCTCTACTTTCTACAGCACAAGGGCCAGCTATAACCTGAAGATTATTTCCTCCAATTTTTACGCCATTGATATCGATCACTGTATCACCAGGTCTAAATTGTCTACTTACCAACTTAAAGGGTTGCACTATGGCTACTACTTTTTCTACCCCTGGCATAGCTTCTAAAGCTAAAGAGGGCACCTTAGTTTTATCACCTATAACTCCAATTATGGTTCTTTCAATACCTTCTGAAAGATGAGTCGTAAATTCGTTTTTTTCTAGCTTTTTGATAACCTCATTCACTTGATCACTTAATGCACCATGTTGCATAACTACTATCATTACATTCTCCTCCTCAAATTGATTTGTAAAAACAACAGAGTCTGCGATGATTATCCGGTATCCTGTGGTGCTAAAATTATGCCAAAAAAGGCACTCCTAAGAAGGAGTGCCTTAAACAATACGGAAATAGACACAATAATCCCCTCCTACCATTCTACTATTCTACATAACAACTACACTACTTGAATACTACAAACCCAAATCCTACCAAACTACAAAAATCCTACTACCCTACACTATATATGCTACCATATATAGTTGATATTATCAATACTAAGCTAAATTAAATTATTTTGCCCATTGCCGAAGCCAAAGGTTTCAGCTCCTGCATTAATTTATGGAAATTGGCGGGGCTAAGTGACTGCTGACCATCACACAATGCTTTATCTGGATTGGGATGAACTTCTATCAGCAAACCATCTGCTCCAACTGCCAAGGCTCCTTTAGCTAAAGGATTAACTAGTTCCCAACGACCAGTAGCATGACTTGGATCTACAATTACCGGTAAGTGCGTTAAAGCCTTAATAGCAGGAACGGCACTCAAGTCCAATGTGTTTCGTGTATAGGTTTCAAAGGTCCTAATACCTCGCTCACATAAAATGACTTGATCAGTTCCTTCACTGACAATATATTCTGCAGCGTTTAACCACTCTTCTAATGTAGCAGCTAGACCCCTCTTTAGTAACACTGGTTTGCCACGCTTACCAGCTTCTCGTAATAAAGCAAAATTTTGCATATTTCTACTGCCAATTTGCAAAATATCTGAGTAATAAGAAACTAAATCTAAGTCTTTAGTATCCATAACTTCTGTCACAATAGGCATTCCCGTAAGTTCTCTAGCTTCAGCCAAAATTTTTAGTCCGGCTTCAGCTAAACCTTGAAAAGAGTAGGGTGACGTCCGAGGTTTAAACGCCCCTCCCCGCATAATATCAGCTCCTAATTCCTTCATGATATGAGCCGAATCTAAAAGTTGCTCTCTACTTTCAACTGCACAGGGCCCTGCCATGATGACTAATTTGTCAGTACCAATTAAAACACCGTTTACATTTACTATAGTGTTTTCTTCTTTATATTTTCTACTAACTAAATTAACACCATCCATTATTCTGTCCTCCTGCTACCAAGAAGAGCTCCCTTAAATTCTGTAACCAAAGGAACTAATTCTTCATCTGATTTTATTCCCTTTTCTTCTATTATCTTTACCAATGCACTGCCGACTATAACACCATCACATAACTCACCCATTTGGTGACATTGAAGAGCGGTAGATACGCCAAAGCCAATGGCAATGGGCAGTGATGTATTAACTTTGACTAATTCTATAAACTCATCTAAGTTATTCGACACATTAGCTCGAATTCCTGTAATTCCGGCTACAGAAACACAATAGATAAAACCTTGGGCTTCTTCACATATTTTTATAATTCGTTTTTCCGTTGAGGTAGGTGCGACTAAAGGTATTAGAGCCAGTTCACCTGATTTAATAAATCTTGTAATTATATTTTTTTCCTCAAAGGGTAAATCGGGAATTATCAGACCATCTACTCCAGCTTTAACAGCAGTAGTAACAAAATCTTTCAAACCAAATTGATATAAGGGATTTAAGTAAGTCATTAAGACTATTGGTATCTCCGTCCTGCTTCTCAATTTAACTACTAAATCTAAAATCTTTCTAAGGTTAACTTCATTTTTAATTGCCCTTTGAGATGCTTTTTGAATGGTCGGGCCATCAGCCAAAGGGTCTGAAAATGGAACTCCTAATTCAATAATATCCGCTCCAGCCTTTTCTAATGCTAGCACCAAATTTTCAGTTGTATCTAAGTTAGGGTCCCCCGCAGTTATAAATGTTATAAGGGCCTTCTGCCCTTTACTTTTAAGTTCTTGAAATTTAGCTGAAATGCGATTTTCTTGCATTATAAATTCACCTCCAAGTAAGAGGCAATTGTTTCAACATCTTTATCCCCACGTCCAGAAATATTAATAATGAGTATTTGCTCTTTATCTAGAGTAGGCGCCACTTTTACGGCCTCCGCTATAGCGTGTGAACTTTCTAAAGCGGGGATAATTCCTTCTCGTTCACTTAGTAATTTACAGGCGGCCAGAGCTTCTTCATCTGTTATTGATACATATTTGACACGACCTATATCTTTTAAGTAGCTATGCTCAGGTCCAACGCCGGGGTAATCCAAGCCAGCTGAAATTGAATGAGCCTCTTGAATTTGGCCGTTCTCGTTTTGTAATAAATAACTTAAAGTACCGTGTAGTATCCCCGGTCTACCCTTAGTAAGAGTAGCCGCGTGATATGGAGTATTTATTCCTTTTCCTGCTGCTTCCACCCCGATTAATTCTACTTGGTCTTCTAGAAAAGGGTAAAACATTCCCATAGCATTACTTCCACCACCAACACAAGCGAGTACTACATCTGCTAACCGACCTTCTGCCTCTAATATTTGTTGTTTTGTTTCTTCACCAATGATTCGTTGAAAATCTCTAACAATCATTGGATAAGGATGGGGCCCTGCCACAGAACCAATAATGTAAAAAGTATGTTCAACATTAGTTACCCAATCTCTAATTGCTTCGTTCATAGCATCTTTTAGAGTTCTACTTCCGGAACTAACAGGTCTTACCTCAGCACCTAATAACTTCATGCGAAAAACGTTTAAGGACTGCCTTTTAATATCTTCTTCTCCCATAAAGATCACACATTCTAAGCCGAAAAGTGCTGCTGCCGTTGCTGTTGCTACACCATGTTGACCAGCTCCTGTTTCAGCAATAATTCTTTTCTTACCCATTTTATAAGCTAAAAGCACCTGTCCGATTGTATTATTTATTTTATGAGCGCCCGTATGGTTAAGATCTTCTCGTTTTAAATATATCTTAGCACCCTTTAATACTTCTGTAAGATTTTTAGCGAAATATAAGGGGGTTTCTCTACCTATATACTGTTTTAAGTAATATTTTAGTTCCTTTTGAAAATCCGGGTCATCTTTTGTTTTAGAGTAGACTTCTTCTAATTCAACCAAAGCTGGCATTAAGGTTTCAGGGACAAATCTCCCACCAAAAATACCAAAGTGTCCGTTATTATCAGGCAACATGGTTAACCCCCCTAACCTTTTCTATAAATTCTATAATTTTTGCTACGTCTTTAACTCCGTTTGTTTCTACTCCACTACTCACATCGACTGCATAAGGGTTAACTTTTTCGATAGCCTCTTGTACATTAATAGAATTTAATCCACCTGCTAAAATGACAGGTTTATTAAAGGTTTGGCCATTGGTTAATTCCCAATCGAAGGATTTACCAGATCCACCTTCTGCGTTAGCTGTAAAACTATCTAGCAACAGATAGTCAACGGGATATTGTTGTGATTCTTTGCCAATGTTGCGATCTTTAACTTTAAATGCCTTGATAACTTGACATTTTTTTAATCCAAGACAGTATTCCGGTGACTCATTTCCGTGAAGCTGAACAATATCCAAATTGCACTCTTCTACCAATCTCTCGATAACTGAAATCTTCTCGTTGACAAACACACCAACTTTTTTGATATTACTCGGAAGAATGCGAGAAATTCGGGCAGCCTTTTGAGCACTTATTTGTCGTGAACTTTCAGCAAAGACAAACCCTATAAAATTAACTTTCTTTTCGGCCAGCAATTCTGCCGTTACTAAATCTTTTACACCACAGATCTTTATTTTAACCACTAAGCCAACCTCCTTCCTGTAAGAGAAGAGATAGCTTGCTTAATGTCTGGATTTCTCATTAAGGTTTCTCCAACAAGCATTGCATTGACCTTGTTCTCTTGGAGTCTAACAACGTCAGCAAAACTTCTAATACCGCTCTCACTTATCACTGTGATATTTTTATCTGTAATCAATCTCTTTAGTTTAAAGGTGGTTTCTAGCTCGGTTTCAAAGTTTTCCAAATTCCTGTTGTTAATTCCTACAATCTTAACAGGCAACTCCAAGACCTCTTGTAGCTCCTTTTCCGTATGAACTTCAACCAACGTTGACAGTGCGAGATTTTGGGCCAATCGAAGAAAATTGTCTAACTGTGATTTTTTCAAAATTCTGGCAATTAACAGTATTGCATCAGCTCCTGCTGCCCTTGCCTCTAAGATTTGATATGGATCAACAATAAAGTCTTTTCGCAAAAGAGGTAGCTCCGTAACCTGACGAATATTTCTTAAATTGTCTAGACTACCCATAAAAAATTTATCTTCTGTTAATACTGAGATAGCATCTACGCCCGCCTCGGTGTAGATTTTGGCGATTTCTACCGGATTAAAATCTTTTCTTATTATTCCTTTTGAGGGCGAAGCCTTTTTAACTTCTCCAATCAAAGCTACTCTACTTTCTTGTCTTAAGGCACTATGGAAATCCTTACAGGGCTCCCTAAGTGAAGCAATGCTTTTCTCTAAGGATTGATAGGAAACTTTTGCTTTTCTTATCTTTAATTGCTCTAGTTTATATGCAATAATTTTATCTAACATTTCTCTTCTCCTCTCTTCTGCTTACCTAGCTAAACTCAACTAACTTACAGCGGTTGAACATTCCTTAGCTATCTTGCAAGTATATTGCTGTAGGTCTATTAATTTTTGATAAGCTGCTCCCGAATCTAATGCTGTAACAGCCTTGTGGATACCTTCTTGGACTGATTTAGTACTCTTGGCAACCAAAAAACCAAAGGCACTGTTTAGTATCACTATATCCCTATGTGGACCCTTCACGCCCTTTAATATATCTGTGGTAATATTAGCGTTTTCTTTAACAGTTCCCCCTTTAATCGACTGTAAAGAAACTGATTTAAAACCATAGTCCTCAGGACAAATGTAATAGGTTTTCACTTCACCATCACTTAGTTCGGAGATCTTGGTTGGACCTGTTATAGAAACCTCATCCAATCCACTATTTCCATGGACAACAAATGCCTTTTGAACGCCTAGTTGGCCTAAAACCTTGGCCATCACTTCTGTTAGATTCGGGTTATATACTCCTAATACCTGCCCCTGGACTTTGGCTGGATTAGTTAGTGGCCCTAAAATATTAAATACAGTTCGGATCCCTATCTCTTTTCGAGCACCTATTGCATATTTCATAGCACTGTGTAATAAAGGGGCAAACAGAAAACCTATGCCTAAATTATTTATTCCCTGTGATACATGCTCCGGGCTTAGATTTATATTAATTCCTAACTCCTCTAACAAGTCAGCACTACCACTTTTGCTAGATACTGCACGATTCCCATGCTTAGCAACATACACACCACCTGCTGCTAGAACAAAGGCTACAGTAGTAGAGATGTTAAAAGTATTACTGTTATCTCCTCCTGTACCACAAGTATCTACCAAATAACTGTGCTGGCTAGAAATCGGCGTTGCTTTATCCCTCATTACTTCGGCACACCCAACTATCTCTTCAACCGTTTCTCCTTTAAATCTTAGGGCCGTAATAAATGCGGCAATCTGAGAATCGGTGGCTTTTCCGTCCATAATTTCCTGCATACTATCCCTAGCCTCTTGCTGAGTCAAATTTTGTCCTAATATTACTTTGCCAATGGCCTCTTTAATCTTCATTAACTCTCCTCCTCTAATCTCATCTACCTCTGCTTTTCTCCGCTGACACACAGGATATCTACTTAATTGATAGGCTTAAAAAATTTCTAAGTAAGTTCTTGCCCTCTACAGTTAGAATTGATTCAGGATGAAACTGTAAGCCCTCAATCAAATATTCCTTGTGCCGTACAGCCATTATTTCCCCTACCGCAGTTTCAGCACTAATCTCAAAACAATCGGGTAAAGTCTCACGCTCAACTATTAAAGAGTGGTATCTGGTTGCTATAAATGGATTAGGAATACCTTTAAAAATAGTTTTGCCATCATGAAAAACTTCCGAAGTCTTACCATGCATCAAATTTTCGGCCCGAATTACTTTTGCGCCGAAAATTTGACCAATGGACTGATGACCTAAGCAAACTCCCAAAATTGGAATCTTTCCTGCAAAGTACTGAACTACTTCCATGGAAATTCCAGCCTCATTAGGAGTACAGGGACCGGGTGAAAGGACTATGTGATCAGGATTTAAAGTATCAATTTCACTAATCGAAATTTTGTCATTTCTAAAGACTTTTATATCTTGATGTAATTCTCCGAGATATTGCACTAGATTGTATGTAAAAGAATCATAGTTATCAATCATTAAAATCATGAAACAGCCTCCCTAAGTTGTAAGGTTTGTAGCAGAGCTTTTGCCTTGTTAATCGTCTCTTCATACTCCTTCTGGGGATCAGAGTCTGCCACAATGCCGGCCCCAGCTTGGATGTATACTTTGTTGTTTCGCACTACCAGAGTTCTAATTGTAATACAAGTGTCTAGATTTCCAGAAAAACTAAAATAACCTATGGCTCCAGCATAAATACTGCGGGCAGTGCCCTCTAATTCCTCGATTATCTGCATAGCCCTAATTTTAGGTGCTCCAGATACAGTTCCCGCAGGAAAAGCAGCTTCCAGAGCTTCTAAACCATCAATCTCACTTTTAAGCTTACCTTCTAGATTGGTAATTAGATGCATAACATGGGAAAATCTTTCAACTGACATAAAGTCACGCAACTTAATAGAACCGTGATCACAAACCTTACCTAAATCATTTCTACCTAAATCTACTAACATCAAGTGCTCTGCTCTCTCTTTTTCATCTCCGATTAATTCTTGTTCCAGCAGTAAATCTTGCTCTTGATTTTTCCCCCTAGGCCTGGTTCCCGCTATTGGACAAGTATTGACAACTCGCTCTTCAACCCTCACAAGCATTTCCGGCGATGAACCAATAATTTTTGTTTCTCCGAAATCTAAATAATATAAATAGGGTGATGGATTAATAGATCGTAGATTACGGTAAACTTCAAAAGGATGGCTAGCTAATTCAGTTTCAAATCGTTGGGATAGAACTACTTGGAAAATGTCTCCTTGCTTTATGTATTCTTTGGCTTTTTCAACTCGTTTTATAAACTCATCTTTAGAAGTATTAGATTTTACCTTAACATTAGCTTTTACCTTTTGTCGAGTATTAACTAAGTAAGTCTGACCTTGTATTTTTCTAATAACTTCGTCAATTAATTCAACTGCCTTTGTATACTCTTCTACTTTGGCTTCTGTTACCCTAGTATTAACAACAATCTTCAGTCTATGCTGAACATGGTCAAAGATTAAAACTATTTTCGTAAATACAAAACTGGAATCCGGCAACTCTAATTCATCAGGGTTGTTAATGGGAATGTTTTCGTAATATTTAACGATGTCATAACCAAAATATCCCACCGCACCACCATAAAATCTAGGTAATCCTTCTATAATTGGACCCTGATACTGTTTTAGTACCTTCCTTAGAGTCTCCATGGGTAGCCCTTGGATAACTCTATCTATTCCATCTTCAGTTACGATAGCCTGCCCATTTTTATAATTGAAATTCAGAAAGCTGTCAAACCCTATAAATGAATATCTTGCTAAGTGCTTACCACCCTCTACACTTTCTAGTAGATAGCCAACTGTGCTCCCTTGAGTCACTTTTTGATAAATGGAAATAGGAGTATCTAGATCAACCATGATCTCCTTATAGACGGGCACTATCTGATACTGATCACATAGTCTAACATAATCTTTAATATGTGGTAAAATCACCATTATCATCTCCTCAACATAAATGTCGAGAGAGAGACGAAAAGGCATAAAAAAACCCAGCACTCAAACGAGAATACTGGTGTCTGTTCAAAATAACGCTACCCTTCTCATCTCAGCTCTACTATTCTAATCTAATCTCTTCTAAATAATTCTAAACTAACAAATCAACTCAACTAATCTAAACTAAAAAACTAAACTAAACTAACTTAAAAATTAAAATTCAAATTCAAACTAATTAATCTTTAAGTAAAATATTAGCACAACTTAAGTTATCTGTCAATTCTATTTTGCTAAATCAGGTCTCAGCTTACTCGCATCTCTTAAATAACAATGGATTATGTCCGATTGCATTCTTGGGGTATTTACATGGACCAATACTCTAATACAATTACTTATACTATTAGGAACACTAATTTCAGTAGCACAAAGTAAGGGGACTTCGCTCCATCCTAGATCTCGAGCTGCTGAGGCTGGAAAATCCGCATTCAGATCAGAGGTTACGGTAAAAAAAATACTTACAATGTCTTCTAACACTAAGTCATTTTTAGCAGCAATTGTAACCAGCAACTCTTTTGTAGCCTCATTGATAGCACCTGGATTATTATCCTCACAGGTGATGGCTCCCCTGATACCTCTTACCCGATAAATTTGAGCCAAATTAAACCCCTCCTACGATGATGAAACGGCACGATGACCTAAACCAATTGCAACCTCATCTAAATGAAGTAGCCCTATGCCAAAGAAAACAGCTACACTAATATGATCGTCCTTACGAGCAACTCCGATTTTGCCACCTACATTAAGACCTATTGCTTTAATCATTACTTGCGATAATGCCTCGCGTGTTGCACCGGCAACAGCACCCTCATCAGAATGGGTATCCTTAATAACACCCTCTCTTCTAGCGGCAACAACTGCTCTCTCTACAATCTTGTTCACAGAGGCTATAAACTCCCCACCATAATCCACAGCGGCTGTCTTATAACCCTCTTGCAAGTAAGCTGTCTTTAGGCTTCTTTCCTCATCCCTACTATCAGACAAAACCATTCTAATTGCAACACTTGCTACTTTTTTACTCCCGGGACTAGTCATATTGTCACTCCTTCTACATATTGCCGTTACCAAACCATCCTACTAAATTGTGGTAATATTATATCCTATCTTATCTTATTCTTCAAGTTCTACTTGCCCTATAGATAATTTTTTGGATCGAACCAGAAACTCTTGTTCTAACTCCGGTTTATCTAGATTAGCCGAAGCCTCAACAATTTTTACTCTAAAAGACCTTTTATAAAAGGAACCATCAATAGCTATTTTGTCACCATCGTTAACACCAATTGTTACAATCCTATTTTGAAAGTCTGCTACTGGTTGCTCATTTACTAGAATTTTCGCCTTTTGCATGGACGAATAATTTTCTATGCTTAGCGTTATGGTTGCTGCGTAACCCTTAGTCTTCATTGCGTTTTCTATAGGTTCCTGATTTAATCCGCTGTATCTTTCGCCTTCAAAGGAATCATTTAGGATCATACTCCTAGCTAATGGATCGCTCATAAATATTGCAGGAATCAGAACCTGAGAGATAGCCACCAAAATAAAACCTAAAACTAACAAGCGAATAAATGTCCGTTCTAACTTCTCTAGAGTAGACCAGAACCCACTACGTCTGTACTTACGCACAAGAATCCCCCCATTACATAACATCTTAGTATAAAACTATGCGAGGGATTCAACCTATATTCAAAGTGCTCTTCTATATTTGGCTGAAGATTTGCCAGCAATAAATCCTGTTGAAAAGGCGGCTTGCAGATTAAAGCCTCCGGTATTGCCGTGAATATCTAAAACCTCTCCGGCAAAGTATAGTCCAGACACTAGCTTCGATTCCATCGTGGTTGGGTTAACTTCCTTTACATTTACGCCACCTGCCGTAACAATTGCCTCCTTGATCGATCTTGCTTTTGTAATACTAACTGTTAAGGCCATCAATAGATTTATTAATTTATGTCTTTCCTCACGAGTAATCTGATGTACATTTTTCTCCGGATGGATTTTTGACAATGTTATAATCACCGGTATTAAAGAACTCGGTAATAGCTCATTTAGCGAGTTTTTAAATTGTTTGTTATTATACTTTTCGAAGTCTCTTATTAAACGAGCATCTAGCTGTTCAAAACTTAAGGCCGGCTTTAAATTTATCTGTAGTTTTATCTCCTGTCCTTTATCTAACATTGGTACAATTTTCCCACTTAAGGTTAAGATAATAGGCCCAGAAAGGCCAAAATGAGTAAATAACATTTCCCCAAATTCACTATCGCGCTTTTTTCCATTAGCTAAAATTGTAACCTCTATATTTTTAAGGGCCAAACCCTGAAGTTCTTTTATCCAGCTCTCAGCAGTCTCCAAAGGTACAAGAGCAGGTCGTAAAGGGGTAACAGTGTGTTCTACCTGTTTCGCTAATCTATGACCCGCCCCAGTGGATCCAGTTCCAGGATAAGAAATTCCACCCGTAGCAATAATAATCCGATTTCCGCTGAATGTGTGACCCTCTGAAGTCTTAAGACCTATGACTTTATCATTCGCTACTAAGATTTCATTAACATCCTGGTTATAGCGTATGTTGACCTTAAGATCAAGTAATTTTTTTTCAAAAGCTTCTACCACTGCACCAGCACGATCTTCCTCTGGGAAAACACGATTACCTCGCTCAACCTTAGTTTTCAAACCCCAGCTATTTAAAAGACTAATTAAATCATCGTTTGTAAAGGAATAAAAGGGACCATAAAGAAATTGGCCATTTCCAACCATATTCTTAATCAATTCTTCAATATCGCCAGCATTGGTTATGTTACATCTACCTTTGCCTGTGATTAGCAACTTTTTTCCGAGACGATTATTCTTTTCTAGTAAAGTTACTTGGGCTCCATCTTTAGCAGCTTGAATTGCAGCCATCAGACCCGCTGCTCCACCACCAATAACAAGTACATTCTGTGGCATTATGTCTCCTCCTACAATAAAATCTTTATCAATATGGGAGCCAGAACAGCTACTCCAAGTCCTGTGGTAACCATGGCTACTCCACTGAAAGCTCCCTCTGTCTGGCCTAACAAAATAGCTCTAGTAGTTCCACCAGCATGTGAGGATGCACCTAAGGTTAGGCCCATGCTGACACTGTCCTTTACCCCTAAAATCCTCAAAACTTCTGCCCCTATTATACCCCCAAATGTTCCAGTTATAACCACTGACAGTATTATTAAGGGCTCTAATCCCCCTAAACTTTCAGTAACTCCAATAGCAATAGGTCCGGTAGCGGACTTTGCCACCATCGAAAGCAGAGCGTTATCCGACACCTTTAGTAATCGACTCATGATAATTACAGATATAATAGACGTTGCAGAGGCAACCACAGTGCCTATTATTATGGCCTTTAAATTTTGCTTAATTAATTTTAATTTCTTATAGAATGGTATCGCTAAGGCCACTGTGGCAGGCCCTAAGAAGTAACTTAATATTTGGGCTCCTGACTTATATTGCTCGTATTCTATTTTGGTAAAAGTTAATAGCAAAATTATTGTACCTGGAGCTAAAATCAAAGGATTGAATATAATTATTGACTTCCAAGCAAATAATCTTTTACTTAGATAAAAGGTAAAAACGGTAATGACTAATCCAAATAAGGGGTTATTTGTCATGGGAGTCAACATTTTTCAAATCTCCTTTTACAATAAACATTTTTGTAGCCCAGCCCGTAAGTGCTAAAACTAACAATGTGGTAACCAGGTTAACGAGTAATATCTTAATTCCTTCTGCTCTTAATAAACTCCATATTGTGACAATGCTTACGTTCAATGGAATAAAGATTAAGATAAGATTATCTAATAATATTTCAGCGAATCTTTCGACTTTACTTACGGGTACAATGCCAAGAGCTAAAAAGGTTACCATCAAGAGTAAGCCAATAATATTTCCTGGAAGTGGGGTGAGAAAGTTATTAGAAATAAATTCACCTAAAAAATATAAACCGGTAATAATTAAAAAACCTTCAAAAATTTCCTGTATATCTTGTTTCAATTTAATTACTCCTTTTAAAAAACAAAAGCGCACGCAATTTTCCAATTTCCGCGTTTGCGTGCGTTCGCCAAGACTTATCTAGATGATATTTTCTTTTCTATATAAGCTCGATATTTTGTAAATTCTTCACTCACTTTAAATAAAACTCTTTCTAAATCAAATTTTGTTAAAATCATTTCTTCCGGTTCTATAATTTCAATCTTTCGAAACTCTTCCCTGGCAATAAAGCGAACCACATCCTGTAGACTGTCAGCAGCTACCTGCAGACTAACGGGAGCAAAGGCCATTTCTCGATTGTAAAATTCATCGTAAACTGAATAAGGTTCAGCACTCATATCTATATCTTCAATAAATACACCTTGAACAGGAATGTTTCTAAGTAAGGCTACCTGTTGTTCTCTATTTTCTTCGGCCGCACGTTCAGTACTTTTCCCTCCGAAGAATAGTTTGCCGGGCTTAACAAAACCTTTATAATCTAAACGTATTCTAAACCTTAGCGGTGAATGTGCAAACTCATCATCACGTACCCTGACTTTTACCATTGAGTATCCTCCTACTGATTCTAAATATTTTAATTATTACACTATTCACCAAGGAATTTAAAAATCCTGCTGAAAAAGCAGGAAATAGGACAGTTTTACCATTTAATCTTTGACGAGCCACAATCATAGCAAACATCAAAAAAGTTTCTAGGGTTTTCCCATGCTTCTTGGGCCTCATCTATAGATGCCCCCATGCTCTCCATACTGGTGATTGAATTATCTCCTTGAAAATCAGCAACTAACCCTGAAATAGGTCCATTAGCAGCGGGAGCTACAGGGGGTATTTTACTAGTACCAAAAGTTAATTCATTACCACAATTAAGACAATGAGGCATTTATAAACAACTCCTTAAAGAAGTAATTTATTATAGTATTGCCAATTTTTTAAGTTTCAGTATCTCGTGATCACTAAGTTTTCTAAACTCTCCTGATTTCAAACCATTAATCTCTAAAAAGGCAATTTTGGTCCTCTTTAAACTCAACACCGGATTCCCTATGTAATCAAACATTCTTCTGACTTGCCTGTTTCTACCTTCATGTATCGAAATTTCCAATATGGACTTTGAACCACCTAGGATCTTCATTAGTTCTACTTTGGCAGGAGCGGTACAACCATCATCAAGCTTAATTCCATTTCTTAGATCCTCTAGCGCTTGTTCTTTAGGAACACCTAGAACCCTAACCTCATATGTTTTTGTAACTTGATGTTTAGGGTGGGTCAATGCATAGGTTAAATCACCATCATTTGTTAGTAGCAAAAGACCTTCGGAATCAAAGTCTAGTCGTCCAACAGGGTAAACTCTTTCCCGAATACCTTTTAGTAAGTCGGTAACTTTTCTTCGATCTTGTGGATCACTAATTGTTGTAATGTAACCTACAGGTTTGTTCAACAACAGATATACCTTATTCTCCTCTTGGTTTAATCTTTTGCCATCCACTTCTATTACAGCATTAGCATCAACTTTACAGCCTAACTCGGTTATAGTTTTACCGTTTACTTTGATCTGACCAGCCAAGATCAATTCTTCGCACTTTCTTCTCGAGGCTACTCCTCGGTGGGCCAATATTTTTTGAAGTCTGTCCATTCCATATCTCCCTAAATTCATATTTCAATTGTTATTTTAACATAAATTAGGCAAAAACCAAATTCACGATATAGATTGAGGCAAGTAGACTGGTAATATCGGCTATTAATCCAGAATAAATAGCATATTTGTAACGATAAACACCAACGGAACCAAAATATAGGGTCAGAATAAAAAAGGTGGTATCTGTGCTTCCTTGCATTGTTGATGCTAATCGACCAATTATGCTGTCAGGACCATGCGTATTTATTAGTTCCGTAGCTAGACCTAGCGCACCGCTGCCAGACAGGGGCCGCATAATTGCCATAGGCAAAATTTCCACGGGAGCACCAATTAATTTCATTAAGGGTGCAAATAGCCAAGTCACCAAATCCATAGCCCCTGAAGCCCTAAATACATTAATTGCTACCAACATTGCAACTAAATAGGGAATTATTTTAATTGCCGTTTCAAAACCATTTTCCGCCCCCTCAACAAAGGTTTCAAATACCTTTACTCCTCGGAAATGTGCTATTAGAGGAACTATAAATAGGATTGTAGGAATCATCCAGCGAGAAATTTCGTTCACAATAAACATTAACATCTCTTAGGTCCTCCCCATTTCACTCTATACATCTTTCTTAAGAAACGATCTACCATAATCGCAACCAAAGTTCCGCAGGTTGTAGCAAAAATTGTGGTCCCAACAATTTCGGTAGGATTTGCTGAGCCTGCTGTCATTCTTACTGCAATTATGGTTGTCGGTACTAATGTAATACACGCGGTATTAAGAGCCAAAAAAGTACACATTGCCTCAGAGGCACTTTTGGGATTTGGATTAAGTTTCTGAAGTTCTTTCATCGCAATCAATCCCATTGGTGTAGCCGCATTCCCTAGCCCAAAAATATTGGCACTTAAATTCATGACGATGGCCCCCATAGCTGGGTGGTCTCTGGGTACACTGGGAAATAAAAATCTCGTAATAGGAGTTACAAGTCTAGCTAGTAACCGTACTAAACCTGCAGATTCTGCAAGTTTCATCATCCCTAACCAAAATGTCATCACTCCAATTAGTCCTAAAGCAACCTTAACTCCTAACTGAGCGCCTTCTAAGGCGGCCTTTGCAATAACATCAATCCTGCCGTTAATACCGGCAACAACTATTCCCACTGCTATCAAAAAAAGCCAAATAACGTTTACCATTTAACGCCTCCTGAACCCAAGTCTTCTTTATCCATTATTACTTATGAATTTGTTCAAAAAAAAAGAACCCTTCATGGGTTCCTCTACTTGTTAGACTGTAAATCTAAAGATATTACTAAAAAATCCGGTTATTCGTTGCCATAAACTCTGCCTCAAAGACTTGACTTCTACCTGCTCCAATGCATAAACCGGAACAGTTGCTAACTGTTTATTATTAAATTGAAGGACCATCTGACCAACTTTATCACCTTTTTTAATCGGCCCTTCTACAACAGAAGGAATATCCTCAATTAATTCAACTTTACTTTGTTCCCCCTTAGCCAAAGACATGACTAAGTCTCTGCTTATACCGACCCGAACCGATTTACTGCTGTTGGAAACCGGTATGCTCTTTTGAAATTCGGATTTTGTTACTATGGGCATAGTCTCAAAACTATTAAAGCCATAGTCAAGTAACCGAGAGCTATCTGCATAAATATCGGGTGAATGCAAGACAACGGCGATTAACTGACGTCCATCTCTAGTGGCAGAACCTACAAAAGTACGACCAGCTTGACTTGTAAAGCCAGTTTTAACCCCATCTGCACCATCATATTGACTAAGTAGTTTGTTCTTGTTAATTAAAATCCTATCCCACTCATGCCCTTCCCAAGCCATGGTTCTCTTGCCTGTTGTAATTAGCTCTCTAAACTTAGGTAAATTTAACAACGCGTGACGTGTAATTATAGCTAAGTCATGAGCTGTAGTATAATGGTTAGGATCGTGTAGTCCATTGGGATTCTTATAGTTTGTATTATTAGCTCCAAGCTCCTTTGCTCTTTTGGTCATCATCTTGGCAAACTCTTCTACCGAACCACCCACATGTTCCGCGATGGCTACAGCACTATCGTTAGCAGACTTAATCATTAAGGCAAATAATAAATCCTCTAGACTATGTTCTTCCCCTTCTTCTAACCAAATCGATGCTTCTCCTGTTTCAGCAGCCCGCTTGCTTACTTTTACAATACTCTCTAAGTTTCCTTCTTCTAAAGCCAAGATAGCCGTTGTTATTTTAGTTACACTAGCCATCGGTCTTTCTTGGTATGCGTTTTTTTCATAGAGAATTCGCCCGCTTGATGCATCGATTAATATAGCCGACTCTGCATCAACGTAAATGGAAGCTGCCTCTGACTGCTTCAGCGGATATACCAGAAAAGATTGAAGAATAAGAATACACACAATAACAGTAGATAAAATTTTGTTTAATATTTGCAAGAAAAAACACATCCTTGTAAAGTAAACTCGAAGTTTGTAAGAGTTATCTACTACATGATAGCATAGAACACTTTTTCTGAAAAGTTGTATATAAAAGAAAAAAACGGGTCATGACCCGTTTAAATTCCTCCACCTTCAAAATCGTACTGTTTTTGTTGATTATCTTTTCTAGATAAAATCCCTTGGACTTGGCTAACCATTTGAGGTGCCATATCAATTAGTCTATCAACCGTTGAATTTCCATCCACAGATAATAACCTAATTTGGCCGTTTCCTACAACCAAGAAACCTACAGGCTGTACTGAAACACCTGCTCCACTACCACCACCAAAGGGGTTAGTTCCTCCACCGCCTTCTTCTTGTCCTTGTCCATTACCAGCCTCAGCAGTGTCAAAATCTCCGCCTCCTGCCGCGAATCCACAAGCTACGCGACTGACCGGGATTATCACTGTTTCATCTGGCGCTTCGACTGGATCTCCAACAATTGTATTTACATCAACCATTGCCTTTATGCTCTCCATCGCGGTTTTCATTAGACCTTCTATGGGATGCTCCGCCATAAGCTTTTCCTCCTTTAAAAAATGTTCTAACAACGAAGTTAATGCTTGTAATAATAATATGACCTATCTTAATGTCAAATATGCAATAAATGTCGGAGTTAAAAACACTTTTGTTAAATTGGGGAATAACTTGTAATTTCGGTCTAAATTTGTTGGTCTGAATCAAACTTAAAAAAAACCTTAAGGCTAAATTCTTAGCTGCCCAGATTGTTCCAGTGAGAATACCTGTTTTCACTGGATCTACTAGGCCAAATTCTGTTTTCCAGCTAAGAGATCTAAAGCTGGTTTTTCTAAGCATATATTCAGCTACAGGTTTGTATTGTTTGATTTTTTCAGCGAAAATTTCTATAAGTCTTGGAATCTTCTCTAAAGGCGGTAAATATAATCTTTCCTTATCCTTTAGAAGGTGCGCGTCTAAATTTTTGTTAGAGAAACCCTCAACTTCTGCTATTATCTTTAAATGGGGCCTTAAAAAATGTTTCTCTAACTTTAAGAAGGGAAACTCTATTTTAAAAACTAACCATTTAATTATGAATATCTTGATTATAAGTTGATCATCTTTGTCCTCCCTTAAGTACCTAACCTGAAATTTCAGAGGCAAAAGGGAGACTATAAAAATGCTTATAGCTATTAATAACAACAACTGGTAAAGTTTCACAAGCGCTCACCCTTAAGGAACATGAACAATCTATATTTTTTCTTCTTTAATCAAAGCAAAAAGGCTATCCAGATTGCCTTGATAATCACATTCCACATTATTGTTATATTCTTCCGTAATAAGGTAAGTTTTTATTCCCACTCTTTTAGCAGTCATATCTTCTAGAGGCTCATTTCCTACCATTAAGCATTCCGCAGGTTTTTTACCCAGATGATTTACTATCTCCATAAAAAAGTTAGGATTAGGTTTGCAGAACTTCATTTCTTCAATCGAAGGGACAAACGCTAAATCCTCTATAGAAACCCCCGTCCATTTAATCCTTTCCAATATAGCAACTTTTGGCATAACAGGGTTGCAAGCAATGGCTACAGTAAATCCCTTAGCAATTGCCAGCTTTACTAACGGTTGACTTAAGGGATTTGGTTCAACTAAGTAACCAAACTTCGGAAACTCGTTAGCATAAAAATCAATAAAAATTGGCCATAAAATTTCTTTGTCCACATCTACAGCCATAGAAAAATCATTCATAAAAGCGTCAATGTTAGTCTTTCTACCATCTTGGCTACGCACCATAACCTCTGTGGAGGCTAAGACTTGAGGTAGAAATATTTCTACAGGAATTAAATCACTTAATCTTTTTCCCAAAGCTGTTAAGTAAGTTTTAGTAAAAACTTTTTTATCCATGTATGAAAGAGTTCCATCTAAGTCGAGTAAAAGAGTATTGGTTTTCATGTTCTACTCCTCCGAATCTAGTTTCAAGTCTTCCTCACTGGTGAAAAGTTCCTCAGGATCAGGGAGTTCCCCCAAATCCTTTAGGCCAAAATACTGCAGAAATTTGGGAGAAGTTCCAAACAGGATAGGTCTACCTATCCCTTCCTTCCTACCGACCTCTTGAATTAACTTTTTTTCCACTAAGGTGCTTATGGCACTATCAATCTTAACTCCTCTAATAATTTCAATTTCACCTCTGGTCACAGGTTGCTTATAAGCAATAATAGCCAGTGTTTCTAGTGCTGCTTTAGAAAGACCCGTGCTATTGTTGGGCCGATATAGCCGTTCGATATAGGGTGCGTATTCAGACTTTGTAGTAAATTGATAGCCCTCAGCTATTTCAATAAGATTGAATCCACCATTCTTGGAGTAATACTGTTCCATGAGCTCCTGCAATACTTCCTTGATATCCGCCTGATCTATTCCTGTTACTTCTTTTAAGACCTTAAGGTTTAGAGGTTCTTTGGCAACAAATAAAATGGCCTCTACTAAGGCCTTTGTTTCTTCCTTAAACATCACCGCCATTTTCTGTTACCCCCTCATTTTCAAGATTTTCCTCACGGCGGCTAAATAATGTAATCTCTCCAAATAAACTTGATTGACGAATTGATATTTTTTTAAGCTTAATTAACTCTAATAAGGCCATAAATGTAACGATTACTTCAATCTTAATAGTCTGTTGATTGAAGACATCCTTAAAAGGCATTCCATTTGGATGGAATATTAACCTCCGTAAGATTACACCCATTTTGTCTCGAAGGGTATAATCCTCTTTGGGCATTTCTGGTGGGATATCTTCCTCAACGACTCTATTTAAGACATCCCTTAAAGCAAAGAGAAGATCCGTAATCTTAACTCCTTCTAGAGGATTATCTTCTTTAAACAGCTCTAGAAACATTTCCTCTTCATTAGGTCTGGTGTAAATCTGCCCCTGAGAAACTTCTCTGTTTTTCAGGATTTCACTAACTTCTTTATACCTTCTGTATTCTAGTAATCTTAAAACCAGTTCTTCTCTTGGATCGATCTCCTCTTGATTACTATCTTCTTCTTTAGGCGGCTTGGGTAACAACATCTTTGCCTTAATCGACAAAAGTTTTGCAGCCATTACTAGAAATTCGCTAGTTACCTCCAAATCCAATAGCTGCATTTGATTAATATGCTCTACGTATTGCTCTGTTATTTTTGCTATTGGGATATCATAGATGTCTATTTCATTCTTATCCAATAGATGAAATAATAAATCGAAGGGACCTTCAAACATTGTAAGCTTAAGATTATAAGCCAATCTTACTACCTCCGGTTAAATTTTCATAGTTTCGCGAACTTCTTGCATAGTTTCAGAGGCTACTTTTCTAGCTTTCTCTGCCCCTTCTTGAATTACTTGTTCAATGTAATTAGGCCTTGCTTCTAATTCCTGTCGTTTTTCTCTAATAGGGGCTAAGACCTTATTAAGAGCACCCGATAAATTCTTTTTACACTCCATACATCCAATTTTACCAGCTTTACAACTTTCTGTGATTTCCGCTAAGATTTCAGGATAATAAATTCCTTTATATTTAAAAACCATACACACTTCTGGGTCACCTGGGTCATTTTTCCGTACTCTTTGGGGATCTGTTACCATGGCTCTAACTCTGTTCCAAATAATGTCTTCACTGGCACCAATGGCAATGTCATTGGCATAACTCTTGCTCATTTTTCTTCCATCAACACCTGGTAGCAAGGACACTTTAGCTAATAAAGGTTTAGGTTCCGGAAATAAATCTGTTTGGAACATGTGATTAAACCTTCTAGTAATCTCGCGTGTAAATTCCAAGTGAGGAATTTGATCTTCCCCTACCGGTACTACGTTACCTCTGTAGACCATTATATCTGCGGACATTAATAAGGGATAGCCTAAAAAGCCATAGGTTGAGATGTCTTTTCCTTGTTTGCCCAATTGTTGAATCTGATCTTTATAAGTTGGCACCCTTTCTAACCAAGATAAAGGAGTAATCATCGATAGAAGCAAGTGAAGTTCCGCATGTTCTTTTACATGGGATTGAACAAAAATTGCACTTTTTTCAGGGTCTAAGCCCACGCTTAACCAATCTATTATCATTTCTTTGATGTTGTTTTTTATTTCTGAAGTATCTTCAAAAGAACTGGTGAGAGCATGCCAATCCGCTACCATGAAATTACAATCATAATCATTTTGTAGCTTTACCCAGTTTTCTAATACACTCAAATGGCCAATATGTAGTTTTCCTGTGGGTCTCATTCCACTAAGTATACGTCCCTTACTCATTGCTGAATCCTCCTCAAATGTAAATAACTAAATATTGAAAGAAAGTAAGCTAAAAACATCGTTAACCCTGGCTATTATGAAATACGCAATTGGAACAATAATTCGACCTAAAAATCCAAACAATATCAAACCTAGTAAAATTAAAGATCCATAGGTCTCAAATTGATATATATATCCACCTATTCGATTCGGTAGTAGTCCAGCTAAGATCTTCGACCCATCCAATGGTGGTACGGGTAGAATATTTAAGGCTGCTAAAATAGCATTAATCCAAATGCCCTGTTTAATCATAAGTAGATAAATACTATTTGATGGAATAAGAAAGAAATCTCTACCAAAAAATAAAGTTCCCAGAATGAAACCTAAGAAAACTAAAACAACATTAGTTGCGGGTCCTGCTAAGGATATCAATAACATCCCTAATTTTTTATCCCCTTTAAGGTTATAAGGGTTTACAGGTACAGGCTTGGCCCATCCAAAACCAGCTATAAAAAGAAGAATTGTACCCAAAGGGTCTAAGTGGGGCAAAGGATTGATAGTCAATCTGCCCTGGGAACGAGCTGTTTTATCTCCCAACATATCAGCCACCCTAGCATGAGCATATTCATGAAAAGTTAATCCCATAATAATACCCGGTAAAAGGGCAGCGGTTTGAAATAACCAAGAACTCACTATTAGTTTTCCTCCTTACCTATTGCAAACTGTCTTGCAAATTCTAATTCTTCATCTTTTGTGTTCAAAATACCATCCAGCTTTGCTTCTCGAATTGCTTCTAAGATGTGTGCATATATAGGCCCCGGTTTAATTCCTAATCTCAGTAGATCATCTCCATCTAAACTAGGCTTAATGCTTCCTTTTAATTGCAAGTATAAATTTATTCTTTCTATAACTCGTAGAGTTTGGCTTTTAGCAAGTAGAAAAGCTATTGCTTCAAAGGGTAAGCTTTCTAGTGTTTTTACAATTACACTTTGTTTTAAATACTCCTCAGAAGTTAAAACTTCTTCAATATTGGGAATTTGATTTAACGTATTAGAAATAACGTGCATATCCTTTTTAGTTGGTTTTAATCTTTGAGTAATGCTATGAGCTTGCTCACGCTCCAACTTATGAAGCATCGTAATTAGATACACTAACCAAGGTTGAAAGGAAACACCCAGCATTGATTTGTATTGAAGGCTTTCGTTGATACCCGGTAGTCGATCAATAATTCGTGTTATCTCTGAGTCAACATTGATCTCGGGTAAAAGTAGTCTCCATAGGCCAAGTTCTCTCATCCTATTAATGGCATTAATAGGATAGCTCTCATTAAATATATGTTTAATTTCTTCCCTTACTCTTTCAAAGGAAAGTTTACTTAACCAATTTTCTCTAATAGCAGATTTAGCCAGTTCTAAGGTTTGCGGCTCGATTGTAAAGTTATATCTTTGTTCAAATCGGATGGCTCGCAAAAGTCTAGTAGGGTCTTCCACAAAACTCAGATTATGTAACACCCTAATAACACCTTTCTCTAAATCCTCGCGGCTGCAAAAATAATCAACTAACCTTCCGTAATTATGTTTATTTAAAGCAATTGCCATAGCATTAATCGTAAAGTCACGTCTATATAAATCATGCTGTAGAGAAGATGATTCAATCTGAGGTAGTGCTGCAGGGTACTCATAATATTCTACTCGACTTGTAGCAATATCAATCTTAAAGTTTTCTTCAAAAATTAGTGCTGCCGTGCCAAATTTTTCGTGAACGATAACTTTTGCCCCCAAAAATTCAGCCAATTCTTTGGCGAAAATTACTCCATTGCCTTCAACAACCAAATCAATATCCAGGTTTTTCACAGCAAGGAGAATATCTCTTACAAATCCACCTACAATGTAAACATTTATCTGCTTCTCTTCAGCAAAAACACTAATTATCTTTAAAAGTCTCTCAACCTTTTGAGGGATACGATCGCTAAAAAGATCTTTTACAGACTGGACTTGGTTTAAGGAACACTGTTGTGAATAAACCTTTTGATGTTGTTCAGGATAACTCTCACCATGTACAGTTTTCAAAACATCACTTCTAGATACGATACCTGCTAAACGACCGTTCTGAACCACTGGTAGACGACCAATATTATTTTTAATCATCGATTGTTGGATCTCCGCTAAAGGTGTATCAACAGAAGTTGTGATAACATTTCTGGACATATATCCTTTTACAGGAGCATGTCCTAAGTTGTGTTGTAAGGCTTTATCTACATCTCTTCTAGAAATAACCCCCACCATATCAAGTCCATCAACTACAGGCAGCCCAGAATGGCCATAACGAAGCATAACCTTCCCTGCTTCTTCCATAGTAGTATTTGGGTAAACTGTTTTTACGGGTGCAGACATAATTTTTCCGGCAGTCGCAAGCGGTTTTATTTTTTCTTTAAGTATGCTTTCAATCTTTTCTATAACCTCATCTAAATTAGCGTTCTTTACTGTTGCTGAGGCCGCTTTTTCATGACCTCCTCCACCAAGCTCTTGCAAGATGCTTTTGACATTGACGGCATCTGACCTACTTCGCCCAACAACATGAATTCGATCCTCCATATGTACAACAGAAATGATTATGTCTACCCCTTCAATATCCCCTAACTTATGAGTTAACAAACCCAACCCGGCAATGAATTCATCAATTGATGCCTTAGTAATTAGTATTTTGACTCCGTTAATTAAGTAGTGCTGAGCCGATAATAACAACATATTTAATAATGCTTTTTGCTCTTCGTTAAGTGCCCTGCCAGTAAAATCCGAGATTACTGATAACCTTGCACCCTGGTCTAATAGAAAAGCTACAACTGCTGCATCACGACTGGTAGTTATGGAAAATGTAAGGTTACCTGTATCAGAGTATATTCCAAGAGCAAACACCGTAGCCTCAAAAGATGATATCGCTATATTTCTCTCGATTATCATTTCCACTAAAAGTGTAGTGGCAGCACCCACTTCGTCAACCACTTCCATATGGGCTGGAATATCCTCAGACCGCCTTGGATGATGGTCAAAAATATGCACTTCAACATCGTAGTCCGTAATTAACTTACGTAAAGCTCCGATGCGTTTAAAATCTTTGGTGTCTACCAAAATTAGTTTTAAAACTCTCTCAAAAGGTATATCCTCTGCTCTTCGTATGTTAAATACATCTTTATGTAGGGACATGAATTCCTCACATTGACGTGATAACTTGCCAACAAATACTAATTGGGCATCAGGGTATAGCTTTTTAGCTGCCATCATAGATGCAAGACCGTCTAAGTCGGTATTGTTATGACTTGCTATTATTTCCATAATAACCTCCCCTGACACTAAGTACCACAATTATATCATATTTACAATGCTTACCAAAGAGAAAACAAAAATTGTACAAGAAAAAGCCTTAACCACGTTAAGACTCTTTCAACTCTAGTATTTATAGTTAACCCCAAATCCGCCCGAAGGATAATGCCAATCAATGTTGTTCTTTGGGCAGGCTAGGTAGCAAGCACCACATTCAACGCAACGAGGGTAATCTACAGAGAGCGTGCTTGCTCTGAATTCATAAACCTGTGATGGACAAATATATGTACAAGGTTTTTCACTACAATTATTGCATTGGACCTGCTCTTTTATCTGAATATGACTTTTTTCACTTACAATAAAATTAGTGACTCGGATTGGGTCGTCTTTAAATTCACGCGTAAACATTTTAAAACACCCCCCAATGTTGATACGCGGAGTAAATATCTACTATCGATTTATAAGGAGTTTGCTTATTGATTAGTTCTTTTCTAATTAAATCCTTTCTCTGTTTGCTAGTTATAAGATCCTCTTTAAAGAAATTATAGCCGAACTGATTGGCTACACTAGCAATTAAATAATCTGAATCAGGATATTTCTCAAAATATTTTAAAGAGTCCTTGCCACCCTTAATATCTTCCATAAAAAAACTATTATTTAATTTGTATTGATAATTTACTAACATTTTAGATGTAAAATCACCCTTGGCTTTTGCCTGAACAACTGTTTCGGCGGCAAATTTACCGGATAGCATGGCCAAGTCTGTTCCATGGCGACCACTAACCATTACAGCCGCATCACCTATAACTATGACCCCATTAGCATAAAGCTGTGGAACAAACTTATATCCACCTTTAGGAATCATATGTGCTAAATACTCTATTCTTGTACCACCCTTTAAAAATCTACTAATTAATGGATGGTCTTTGAATCTTTGTAATAGCAGGGCGGGGCTCAACTTTTTCTTTATAATTTCATCCAAATAAGCACCTACTACGATACTTACTGAATCCTTATTAGTCCATAAACCGCCCTTGCCTACAGCACCTGCTGTAGGATAACCAATAACTCCAATAGTGGATCCTTCATTTTTCTCTAGTTGGAACCTGTCTTCTATTTTTTCACTAGGTAAAGCTATAATTTCTTTGACGTAAAGCGTCATAGTATGAGGGGGAAGATTAGATCTTAGGCCTGCTTTTTTAGTTAAAAAAGCGTTTACACCCTCAGCTAAAATAACCACATCAGCCTTTATCACATCCCCAGAATCAAGCTTGACCCCTACGACTTTTTTTCCTAAAATTCCTTTCTTATCAAACAGCAAATCTGTTACAAGAATATTGTTAACTAAAGTAGCCCCAGCTTTAACTGCTTTATTGGCAAACCAACGGTCAAAAGTGGCACGCAAAACCGAAAATTTATTGTACGGAACTTTACCAAAGTTTAGACCGTTAAAGCCAAACTTAAAGGCTGAGTCCTTTTCCATTAGCCAAAGTTCATCATTGGTAATTGCTCTTTCTATGGGTGCTTCTTTCCAAAACTCAGGGATTATTTCTTCAGTAGCTCGTGCGTAGATGGTCCCGCCAAACATATTTTTACTACCGGGATATTTTCCTCTTTCCAAAAGCAGCACATCAATCCCTTTTTGTGCCATAATATAAGCTGCTGCAGCACCTGCAGGTCCTGCACCAACGACAATTGCGTCATATTTTTTCATGATTCTTCCTCCTGAATTGCCTAAAGTAAGCTGTAGAAAAGAATAATAAGCCTTGCATATGCAAGGCTTATTATAGTTTCCTTTATTATATTTTATTTATGCAATAAACTGACGGATAGATCCTTAATTGATGGAAGCATCCCCAGATTCACCAGTTCGGATTCGAACTGCATTTTCAACTGAATATACAAAAATCTTGCCGTCTCCAATTTCTCCAGTTCGCCCTGCAGCGACAATAATGCGAACGACTTCATCAACCCACTTATCTTCTAATATGATTTCTAGTTTAATTTTAGGTAGCAGGTCAATGGTGTATTCTGTTCCACGATAAACTTCCTTCTTACCTTGTTGGAGACCGCAACCAACCACTTGATTGACAGTTATCCCTCGTATACCAAACTTACCTAAAGCTTCTTTAACTTCATCCATTTTGCTTGGTCTAATAATTGCTTCTATTTTTTTCATTATTTTTCCCTCCTGAGTAATCTTCATTGAATACTCTTTCACCTTGAAATTTAATATTCCTGCATCATAGCTTCTGTTTCTAAAGAACAATAGGAGGCAATTCCATGTTCCGATACATCCATGCCATTTAGTTCTTCTTCCTCACTAACTCTAATTCCTATAACTTTCTTTAAAATGGTAAAGGTTAAAAATGTAGTTGCAAATGCCCAAAGCGATACAACGGCTACCCCAAAAGCTTGAATCAACAACAAGGATGGATCACCAGAAAAAAACAGACCTCTATCTTCTGCAAAAAGGCCGACAGCTATTACTCCAAAACTGCCACAGGCACCGTGTACTGCTATAGCACCCACCGGGTCATCTGCTTTTATCTTATCAAAAAACTCTACTGCCACAACAACTAATATACCCGCGATGGCACCAATAATTACGGCGCTAGTAGGGCTTACAAATGCAGTTCCCGAAGTTATGGCTACTAAACCTGCTAGCGAGCCATTGATCACCATACTAGCATCAGGCTTTCCATATTTCCACATTGTAAAGATGGTGGCCATAGTTCCACCTGCAGCTGCAGCCAGATTTGTAGTTACTGCAATTCTAGCTATGTTTAAATCTAAACCCGATAAAGTACTGCCTGGATTAAACCCAAACCAACCAAACCACAAAATAAATGCTCCAAGTGCTGCTAAGGGTAGGTTGTGAGCTGGTAAAACATTAACTGAACCATCTTTTCTATATTTCCCTTTACGTGGACCTAAGACCATAACTGCTGCCAGAGAAGCCCATCCACCAACAGCATGAACAGCTGCTGAGCCTGCAAAATCTATCATACCCAAGTTAGCTAACCAACCATCACTACTCCAAATCCAATGTCCGGATATAGGATAAATAATGGCCGTAGCAATAAAACTAAAAATAATATAAGGTCCAAACTTCATTCTTTCGGCAACTGCACCAGAAACAATAGTGGCCACAGCAATAGCAAACGCCGCTTGAAAAATCCAATAAGCATAAACCGGTATCCCTAAATCTAAATGTTTCAAATTACCCTCTAAAAAAAAACCTGAGGTACCAAAAAGACCGCCTTGGCTCAATCCATACATAATTGCAAAACCAATAGCCCAATAGCCAAGCATCCCAACGGTACAATCCATAAAAACTTTCATAATGATATTAAGCGAATTTTTTGCTCTAATAAAACCAGCTTCCAAGGCCGCAAAACCAGCCTCCATAAAAAATACTAGGGCTGCACAAAGTAAAACCCATACCGTATCTAATCCCATTACAACTTCTGAAATATTAGTTTCCACTATAATCCCCCCTTGATTATGTTACATCGTAGTTATATTGACCGCATTGCTCCAAGGCGTTTTTATCTTCACCCCTTTCTCAATAATAGTTAGGAATCTAAAAATATAAGTAACTAAAAAAAGACAAAAAAACGCCCTCAGACTAAAAACTAGTCCAAAAGGCGTCACTGCCAATAAAAAAGCCTACTTTTCCCTCAGTGGAAAAGTAGGCTTCATTGCCGCTAGTACATCAGTGTACTTAGGTATCATATTTAATTAACTATTAATATCATTATATGAAAATTTTATATTGATGCTTCACCAGATTCACCGGTTCTAATCCTCACTGCATTCTCAATATCATATATAAATATCTTACCATCTCCAATTTCACCTGTACCTGCTACTTCTCTCACAACCCCAACGATTTCTTCTACCCAGGTATCTACAACAACAATTTCGATCTTAATTTTAGGAAGTAGATTTATTTCGTACTCAGCACCCCGATAAAGTGCTGTCTTACCCTTTTGCAAGCCACATCCAACTACTTCAGATACAGTCATTCCTTTGATACCTATTTTTCCTAAAGCATCTTTAACATCTTGCAATTTACTAGGTCTTATAATTGCTTCTAATTTTTTCATACACTCTCACCCCTTGCTTCTGCACCAACAATTAATGAATTCCTACTTTGAGTTACAAAATCTCCATATGCTTTTACTCCATGCTCTCCCATGTCTAAACCTTCAATTTCTTCGTCGGCTGAGACCCTTAGTCCTATAACTGAACCAATTAACTTAAAGGTGATAAAAGATATTATAACAGTCCAAGCAAAAACAGCCGTTATGCCAGTTAATTGCACTAATAATAAATCAACTCCACCACCATAGAACAAACCACCTTCGAGAGCAAATAATCCTACAGCGAAGGTACCCCATACACCGCAGATACCATGAACTGCGATAGCACCGACAGGATCATCAACCTTTAATACTTTTTCAATAAATTCAACACCATATACCAGGATAATTCCGGCAGCAAAACCTATTGCTAAAGATGCTACTGGAGATACATTAGCAGTTCCAGCAGTTATACCTACTAAGCCTGCTAAAGCACCATTTAAGGTTAAACTTGCATCGGGTTTTCCATATTTAAAATGAGTAATAACCATGCTTCCAATAATCCCTGCAGAAGCTGCAAGAGCAGTTGTCGTTACAATTGAAGCTATGCTCATATCAGTTCCAGCAATCGTACTTCCCGCATTAAATCCAAACCAACCAAACCAAAGTAAAAATACACCTAAAGAGCCTAATGGTAGATTATGACCTGGAATAGCTTTTGGTTTTCCATTAGGCGAAAACTTTCCTAATCTTGGACCTAACAAATATGCACCTATTAAAGCTGCCCAACCTCCAACAGAGTGAACTACTGTTGAACCTGCAAAGTCAATGAAACCTCTTTCAGATAACCAGCCACCGCCCCAAATCCAGTGACCGACAACAGGATAAATAAGACTTGTTAGTACAATGGTGAACAATACATAAGCCATAAACTTTGTTCTTTCAGCCATTGCACCAGAAACTATTGTGGCTGATGTAGCAACAAACACAGCCTGGAAAAACCAGAAACTTTCTGTAGGTATTCCAAAATCAAAAGAATCTAGTGAAGTTAATGCGAACCCTTCACTTCCAATAAAACCTGAAATAGAAGAACCAAACATTAAAGCAAAGCCTACAATATAAAAAGTAACAAACCCCAATGAAATAGTAATCATGTTTTTCATAATTATGTTTACAGCATTTTTGGCTCTCGTAAACCCAGCCTCGACCATTGTAAAACCAGCATGCATAATAAATACTAGAAATGCAGCAGTCAAAGTCCATACAGTATCAATAGCAATAGCATTTGACTCAGGTGTAGGCCCCTCTGCATAAGCCAATGAAATAGCTCCGAAACTGAATAAAGACATAAGTGCAACGATTAATAAAGATTTTCTTTTAAGACTCATATTTTTTTCCTCCCTCATATACTTTTTCCTCCCTGTAAGTAAAATGAATTTCCCCAAAAAATTGTTAGTACATTGGACCCACCCCTTTAAAAATAATCAATTTCTTGTTTCCACTAATGTAAAATTACATAACTTCTTGAATTAAAACAAAAAGCCTCATTGAGTAAAGGTCAATAAGACCTAATATCAACAAGGCTTCCTCGCCAAGTAGTACCACCTTTGTACTACTTCAAAATAATACAAAAAGCCCACTTTTCAATGTTCTTTGAAAAGTGGGCCTCATTACCCGTGAATACATCTGCGTATTCCGTCAATATTTAATTTATATTACTATAATATTATAGTTAACTTAATATGTCAACCATTTTATGATTCTTTTTCTAATCGCTTCGGAACTAAATCATTTCTTAATAGATCATTATAGTCTTCTCTTTGCACAATAACGTCCGCCTGGCCACTATTGACCAAAACAACAGCTGGTTTACCCAATCTATTGTAGTTGCTAGACATGGTGTAATTATAGGCTCCAGTACCTGAAACTGCTAAAATATCGCCAGCCTCTATGGTTGGTAGTTTGATATCCCAAATTAGCATATCACCTGACTCACAGCATTTGCCTGCAATAGAAACTACCTCCTCACCAGCTTGATCAGCTTTGTTAGCAAGAATAGCCTCATACTTTGCTTGGTATAATGCGGGTCTTAGGTTATCTGTCATTCCTCCATCTACAGCCACATAAGTTCGTACATTAGGAATGTTTTTGATAGAACCTATAGTGTATAGGGTTGTTCCGGCTGGCCCAGAGATAGATCTACCAGGTTCGACTATTACGGTTGGAGTTTTTAGCCCAAATTCCTCTGATTTCTCCGCGATACCAGACAATACTAACTCAGCATATTTTTCAACCGAGGCTGGTTCGTCACCTTCGAAATAATAAATTCCAAAGCCGCCTCCAAGATTTAATTCCTCTATTTCTAACCCAGTTATCTTTTTAATCTCCGCAGCAAACTCCATCATGACCTCTACAGCATGTTTGTAGGACTCTAATTCGAAAATCTGGGAGCCTATATGACAGTGAATACCCACTAGATTTAAATTTTCGAAAGTTAAAGCTTTTTGAATACCTTCCATTCCTTGGCCATTAGACATGACCAAACCAAACTTAGAATCAATTTGCCCTGTCTGAATATATTCATGTGTATGGGCTTCGATCCCAGGTGTAATTCTAATCAATACGTCAACTTTTTGGTTAAGTTCAGTGCCTATCTGGTTAAGAAGCTCCATTTCATATAAATTATCAACAACAATTCGACCAACACCAGACGTAACAGCCAACTCTAGTTCCTCCAGAGTTTTATTATTTCCGTGGAAATAAATTTTTTCCATGGGAAACTTAGCTTTTAATGCTGTATAGATTTCTCCTCCCGATACAACATCTAAGCCTAAACCCTCCTCCTCTATGATTCGACACATAGCTAATGTAAGAAAGGTTTTACTTGCGTATATAACCTTAGCTTTAACATCCTTAGATTGGGTAAAGCCATTGTAGTAAGATCGGCAGTTCCTCCTAATAACCTCTTCATCCATTAGATACAAAGGTGTACCAAACTCTTTTGCAAGTTCAACTGTGTCACAGCCGCCTATTTCCAAATGTCCAACTTCATTAATTCTCATAGTTCCTTGTACCTTCACAGTATCAACTCCTTCGCAATTTTAATATTATTAAAAGACAAAAAACGGTTAGGGAATCCCTAGCCGTTTAAAATCAAGGAAATACCTCTTCCTCTTCTGAGATAGTGCTCCATTACGCGGCGAGAAACCTAAGTAATGACAGTTCTATCCTTGTTCAGTAATAGAACCAGCTAGATATAATTGGGAAATACATCTAACTTCGGCGACTGGTCCTTTCTTCTTAAGTCATAGCTTACCCTAGCTACTTAAAAATACTAATACTCAGACGCGCCTCTACCTCACCTCGAGAAGATGAGGTAATCCTAAATATGTTATTTTATAATATAATAACATAATTGAAAATGAATGTCAATTATGTTAGGAGGATTCCTTTTACTATATTATAGTAAATTTATGGAAAGATGTGACCTCAGTTAGACGATAAATGGAGAGGGCAGAAATATCTGCTCTCTCCATTTATCTTTTCTTTATTTAACTTCTGAGATGATTACCCCAACTAAGCCGGGCCCAGTATGAACTACCATAACAGGGCTAATCTGTCCGAAAAAGGTTTCCTTTATGTTTTGTAAGCTTTTAATCCTATCTACTAACTCTTTAGCTTCATCATATGCATTACCATGAACAATAGCAATATTAAGTACCTTTTCTTTCGCTTTTTCAGCGACTAAATCAAAAAGCTCATTTAGTGATTTCTTTCTTCCTCTTACTTTTTTATAGGTATAGTAGATGCCTTCAGAGTTGATAGAAATCACTGGTTTAATTTGCAAAATATCACCTATTGTTCCCTCAACTTTACCAATTCTTCCGCCCTTACGTAAATACTCTAGAGTCTTTACAACGAAGAAGGCCCTTGTCACCTCGATAACTGCTTTTGTTTTGCCAACCATCAAACTAAAATCATTAGATTTTTCAAGTTCTTTGGCTGCTTCTATAATAGGGATTCCTACTCCATAAGATAGAGACTTAGAATCAATGACTTCAAAGGTCAGATTGGGAAACTCAGCCGTGACCACTTTCACCATACTATTTGTACCACTTAACCCAGCTGAAATAGTCACGACTAATACGTGTGTATAGGACTCATCCTCAAGTTGTTTGAACAATTTTATGGCATCTTCAGGTGAGGGTAACGAGCTTGTTGGTATTTCCTCGGCAAAACGCTCATATATCTCCTCAGGTGAGATTTCGAACCTGTCCCTATACTCAACATCGGAGTAAATGATCCTAAGTGGTAACAATTTTATATTATACCTAGTAATAATATCCTCTGGTAAATCACAGCTAGAATCTGTAACTATTGCAATCTTAGCCATTAAATTACACCTCTCATTCCGAACTATTAATACGGCTAATAATAGCATATTTATCCAAAAATTTCAATGGCATTAGTTCTAGTACCATTAACCATAGCCTTTACAATATAATAAGCAGACAGATTTAATCCTGTCTGCTTATTTTTAGGTATGTTTGGCTGGGGCGGCTGGACTCGAACCAACGCATGCGGGAGTCAAAGTCCCGTGCCTTACCGACTTGGCTACGCCCCAACTCATAACTATTATATTCCGTACCAACAAAATTATACTAAGTTCTAGCTTATCTTTTCTATAGTGTTAACACTGTTAGTCCACTTGCCACAACGGTCGCTCCAGCGTGCAATTATTTCATCGTTTCTACTTATTTCAATTACCTCGCATAAGTTTGAACAATCTGAGCACTCAAAACTACCTGCCTGAAAGTTGTCAGTTATTAACCTAAACCCCTTAAAATCGGTTTTCCCTTTCTTGCTGACCTCGTCTTTAGCTAAAAGAGCTGCTCCAACTGCACCCATAACATCGAAGTTAGTTGGTATAATAACTTCTTTATTAATGGCTTTTTCAAAGGCCTTCTTAATACCAATATTGGCCGCAACGCCACCCTGAAAAACAATAGGCCCAAGGATTTCCTTTCCTTTTCCCACATTGTTAAGATAATTTCTAACTAAAGCCTCACACAAACCTGCTAAAATATCGGGTAAGTTGTGTCCCATCTGCTGCTTATGAATCATGTCCGACTCAGCAAATACTGAGCACCTTCCTGCAATTCGACATGGTGATTTTGCCTTCAAGGCTATTTCACCAAAATCTTCAATAGGAATATCTAACCTGGCTGCTTGCTGATCAAGAAAGGAACCAGTTCCTGCTGCACACACAGTATTCATCGCAAAATCAGATACAACACCGTTTCTAAGTATAATTATTTTGCTATCTTGCCCCCCAATTTCTAATACAGTTTGAACATTAGGAACCAGGTGAGATGCCGCTACAGCATGAGCTGTAATTTCGTTCTTAGTAGAATCTGCCCCAACGATTACACTGGTAAGAAAACGTGCACTTCCGGTCGTACCAATACCCAGCACCTCTAAATTCTCCTGGAACTTTTCATAGACTAGCTGGAGACCCCTTTGTACTGTAAAAATAGGCTTTCCTTGTGTTCTTAGGTACAGGCTATCAATTATTTTGCCTCCTTCTCCCATAAGTACAACGTTTGTACTTACAGAACCAACATCTATTCCAAGATAAACTCGCATTTATGCGTTAGCCTCCCTCACATATCTTCGTCTTTCCAATAAATCCACAAAAGCTTCAAGACGTGTTACGACACCGGCTTCTCCAGAATGCTCATCAACAACTATAGAGTACGTAGGTATGTCTAAATCCTTATTAACCTTAGGAATCACGCTTTCAGCTACAATTTCTGGCATACAAGTAAAAGGCGATACCTGAACAACACCATCAAAGCCTTCCCTAGAAAAAAGTACGGTATTGCCTACAGTTTCTTGCCCATGTCCACCAACAAAATGATTAATATATGGTTTAGCAGCTTCTTTCGCCTTCCGGCTATCTTTTACATTCTTTAGCAGTCCTAAAAATAAGTGTTCATTAATCCATTCGCTTAAATAAATGGATCTTTCAACTTCAACACCCATTTCGCCAAGATGCTTTTCAATATTTAGGTTTACAAAAGGTTCTAGAACTACGAATATTTCACCTACTAATCCTATTCTTAAACAGTCTTTATTTGTATCTATCGGAATTTCCGCGTAACTAAACCTTGATTTTTCAATCGCTTTTTTTATTTCCTCACGATTTTTAGCCGAATCAATGTCCATTAGTGCAGTTTTGTAAACTTTTTCAGCTAATCCTTTTTGTAATTCTCGTGGGCGAACTTTATGTAATACTTTCTCAACTTCATCTACACCTTTAGCTTTATACCAAGCAAATTGTAGTGCACGATAGACCTGTAACCAAGATTTCTTTCCAGTAACCATCCTAACGCGGTTGACTATTTCGGTAACATGCTTTTCTGGTGGTTCAAGCACCACAAATTGATAATCATAGCCAAGATCTTTTAAGATTTCTCGCTGCACTTGTGCATAATAGCCAAACCTGCAAGGACCGCACCCTCCTGCCATAATGATGGTGTCTGCCCCTTTTTCATAAGCCTCCATAAAATTACCCATATTTACCTTTAGGGGTAAACAAGCAAATTCAGGAGAATTTTGAGTACCTAAAGTTATTGTCTTATTACTGGATGGTGGGGGTAATATAACCTCTAAATCTAAATGTTCTAATAATGCTTTAGCACAAATATGTAGATTACCCATGTGAGGAAACGTTATTTTCATGCTCAGTCCTCCATCTAATCATATCTATAAATGCTTCTA
>JUEG02000049.1_pt1 | contig 103973 bp, 99 predicted proteins | sample 432341 | NCBI WGS metagenome assembly JUEG02 (sample SAMN02953476, study PRJNA257561) | rock porewater metagenome | biome: terrestrial; feature: Opalinus Clay rock; material: porewater; isolation source: Opalinus Clay rock BIC-A1 borehole | place: Switzerland: Mt Terri URL, St-Ursanne ... | reverse complement strand
CGGCGACGCCAAGATGACCACCGCCCTGCTGGATCGGCTGACCCACCACTGCCACATCGTCGAAACCGGTAACGAGTCCTATCGCCTGCAACACAGTAGCTTGGCGGCCCAGGCCAAGATCAAATCACGGGAGCGAAAGCGTAAGGGCAGCCAGGAACCGGAGGACGATGAGCCGTTCTGATTTCATGGCGACGACGGCCTGCTACATGGCTGCGTGTGGCAGGTCTTAAACAACTGAACTGGGCTAGCGAAGGAGTGGGGGCAACAGCAGCTGCGCTGGTAGACTTATCCACAGTTGCTGGTAACAAAATCAGCAATCCGCCCTGGGTCAAATTTCAATCGGCAGGGTGGGTCAATTTTCCATCAGCGCCAACAAGCGGCGTGTCACGTTGATCTGGAACAGAAATGAAGTTCGGCCAATGCCGACATTGGAAAGCCCTGGCTGCATTACTGCTCTCCCAGAATCAGTGAAAAGGACGACAGAACGTTGTCAGCGCGGGAGTACCTATTGCGGTCCATCTGCGTTTCGCGTGCCACACCAATCCTGGTGCCTATTGCTGGATCGATGAACCGGGAAGTCGGTGTGGTGATCAGCAGCCGGCGAGCCTGGATGAACTCAATTTCCGAGTGCTGGAATGCTAGGCAGACAAGGCTCTCTCGCACTATCCGCCAAAGAGGGTTCGTCAGCGGCGTGTGCTGGAACTCCCCGCGCACGGGAAAGAAAATCAACTCATCACAGCCCTTGATCATCCCCTTGCTCGACTGCAAACAGTCTCCCGCGAGGATCATCACTTGCTCATGGCCTGCAACCTCGGCAATCAGCGCTGACAGGGCTTTCATGTATCCATCCTGGCTCTCGAAATCATGGAGGTACTGGGAAAGCACTGATGCAACTGACTCGTCGAAATAGTTCACCAACTGCGCCAGCCGGTATCCCCAATCCTTACTCGGCCAGTCTTGAGTCCCCAAGGAATCAGGTGCCACAAGTACGGTTTTGCCAGAGCGTTTGAGGCTTGCGGCCAGACACAGCGAAACGAGTGGATCATCACCGACGACAACCACATCGAAGGACGCCTTGCCGTAGAGGCTGTCGCCAAATGTGCCAGCGACTCGGGCCAGCAGTCTCAGAACCCCCATGTCCTTGGGTGCGGTTCTAACCGCGTCCAATACCTGGAAACGTTTGAGCTTGATCGTTTTCTTCAACGCCATTCTCGACCGTACTTCTCTTTAACCCGCGTGCGCATCACGTTCTCCCGATAACCAAACTGGCCGACCATCGTGTAGCGGGTCTTTTCGCTGGCGATTTCAGTCACGCGATGTACCCACCGGGGGTTCGTATTGATGGCCCACACCAGCGTCCCGTGGTTCGGAGAGACAGACGCCTTGATGGAGACAGACTCTGGATCAACCAGAAACCCATGCTCATCAATATCTCCCTCACCCAACTGCAACATCCCACCATCCTCGGGATGCCATATGTCTTCACTGAGGTACAGAAGACAGATCAGGTGCATCGGGTCGTAGCTGTCGTGATGCCAAACCATCGAGTCACCCTTCTTGCCGCGTTGCAGCATGCAATTGGTTCGCGACCAATCGCCCATGTGTGACCGCAGATGCTGTGTCGCCTCGCTGAGGCCCAGTTGTTCCATGAACGACAGGTATACGGGTGGGATATTGTGGTTCTGGGAGGGGTTGTCTACTTCCCATGCCGCAATATCTGGACTCCCCGGCCTATCCTCCACGAACGTGTCTGCTTTGATTTCTGCCAGCAGCCTGTCCGCAGTGATCCGATCAATCGAGGATACGAAAAACCCATCCCTGAACAACTGATTCAGATGCACTTACTCACCCCCACTGAAATGCTGATCTACTGCCCTGGATAACCCTTCAAGCCTCGCGTTCTCATGCCGCGTTGCAAGTCGGTGCAGCCAGTCGTGAATGTGGCTCAAACCGTGCGTAGCGACGGCCTCGTCTATGCGCGCATAGAGAGCCTTCCAAGTTGCGCAGTGGTATGACTTGCCGTGTACGCCATGCCCTTGGGCGATTGACTCGTACATGCAGCCCCCCTGACATGAGGCTAGGTATGGGCATTCCCGACAGGAACCCGGCAGGTTGCCCGCTCGACTTGAGTACATGGCGAGCGCATCGGCGTACCACTCCCTGCGCACCCCATTCCCAATCGGGGCAAAACCCGCATCTGCCATTTCCAGGCACACGTAAAGGTCGCCGTTTGGCTCGATGTTCACGCTCTTGCGTGTGCAGTCCTGTTGAAAGGCGCATGCCGTTGACTGAACTCGCCCCATTCCACCCAGCTCGTCAATGCGGGCCTCACACATTTGAAAGAAGGGCTCAGCGATCACCGGCAAGCGAAGAAACCACTCATCGAACAGCTCGGTCATCACGTCACGAAACTGCTCTGCGGAGCTTGTTTGGACCGCCTCGATTCCGCCCTTAAAGATCGGGCGGAAAGTGATTGCCCGATTGGAGCGAGCGGCTTCCCGAAGATGCTTAATCGCGTCCGCACCCGAGTCCGGCTCAACAACGTAAATCGCACCGGGCGTGCTGCGCTTACTGCGAAGATATTGATCCGCCGACTTCCAGATCAGACGGTACTTCTCAGCATCGCCTTTCACTGTCCTAGCATCCGTGGTGAGGTCAATGCTCGTCCCTAGGCGACCCTCGAACAGATCGTAAAGGCGTGCAGCCTTCTGCTCGGAGACGATCAGGTTGCTCTGCGCACCAACAACACAACCGATTCCGCGCTCTGCGCATATCCGCTTGACCATACGTATGTGCTCATACAGCTCGGCCCTCGGCACCATCGCAATTTCCCCGCCGAGGAATTGAGCTGTGACATGGGTGAACGCAACCCCTAAAACCCCAGGCCCTGAATCGAGGATGAATGTAAGCGAACGCTCCAATGCGTCAGGAGTGAGGCGCGCATCTGGAGAAGCCTGCCAGCTACTGCAATAGGTGCAGTCAGCGTTGCAGTGCTTGGTCAGCCGTATATGCAGCGTCAAAGGATTAGCTTGCATCTGCGACCACCCGGCTCTGCTCCCACTCGTAGACTCGGTATGCGAACTCGAAAAGCTCGTCATGCCTCCCAAGGGCGCTATCAAACGGACTCCCCCTCCCCTCCCTGATGCTATTGAGCGCGTCGATGAACAGTTGCGAGAGCGGCCAGTGATGGCGGTACAGCAGCTCGTCTGCTACGCCCTGACCAGGGAATGCAAGGAAGTGGTAGTTGCGGTACACGATGTGCCGGAAAAGTTCCTCACCACCCTCGTCTGCTGCCCTGGCCAACCAGCCGGCATCGAGCATGACTTGCGAGCCAATCGCGTCGTAGAAGAACAGGCGCTCAGTCCAGCTCTTTCCGTGAAGATTGCCGGAGGCCATAACCACAAGCCGAGGCCTTGTGAGCTGTGCAAAGTAGCCCTCATAGTCACCAGCAAACGCATCCTCGACCAGCGGCACATCAGCGCCCCGCGCCACAGCCGACTCCAAACGGCGCAGCTCGCTAGCCCCACGGCGCTGGCGTCTCTCAATGAGAGCGAGATACTGACTTCTATCGCTTTGGCTGACCCCGGCTCTCGATTTGGCGAACGCCCAAACACGCTTCAAGCCTGCGCAGTCACCATGACTGATCAGCTGGCTCATTTCTGGGCTTAGCTGCTTGTGCCAAGCCCAGCCTCCCGAGCACGCCACTGCAAACTCACAGGAGCGGCATTCCTCGTAGGGCATTCCGTGACGATGCCTCAGCTCTGGGGCATTGTTGAAGACTGTTTTGACCGCGAATGCGTCGTCAGCCACCGACAACGTATGCGTTGCAAAGACGCTCTCGTCGCCTGTGTAGCTCGAATTGAAAGTGACTTCGCCGTTTGGCTCCACCTCAAGGTCGTAGGTGTCGTTACCAGGGTAGTGGTAGTGAGTCAGCGTTCGGCAGGCGGACTCCATTTCTATGAGGGGGCTCAGCTCAACGTGGTCTGGGAGAAGCCCACGCAGCTCGATAATGAAGTCGGAGACTTGGCCGTAGGTGCAATTGCGGGCGAAGTAGGCCTTCCCTGACCCTGCCGGGTAGAGCATGTCGCAGGTAACGTCCGTGATGCCTTTCTGGATGAAGGTATCAACAATGAACTGAGGGCCTTGCTCGATTACAGCCCTGCTCATCGTAATGCACAGAGTCTTTCGCTTGATCTGTGTGATGGCTTCGAGAGTAGCCAAGTAGCGGGGTAGCAGCTTGAAGTCCTTCTTGAACCTGTTGGTATCTGGCTCCCACGGCACGAAAAGATCGAGCCCATGGCCGAAGCGCTCTCCCATCCGGTTCAGCAGGTCAATGTAGCCGTCATCCTTGAAGATCAGGTTGGTACACCATATCAACGCGGCCTCTGCATCGTAGAGAGAGTCCCATGAAGCCATCCGCTCCAGCGTCCAGGGTAGATTCCGCTCCCAGAACTCAAGCGGCATCATTGTTAGCTCGCCGCCCAACAGTTCGATGTTGATCTTGCTGACTTTACGGTCGGCATTGAACAGCTGCTCGATCCGGTCGAAAGTCTTGCGGTAAACGCTCTCGGCCATCATCGTCTTGTCGCCGAGAAGTTCGGGAGTGATGTAGCAATGCTCGCAGCGCAAATTACACAGACGGGTTGGCGCAATGCAGACGTTGAGCATGTCCAGGGCGTTATGCACGAAGCACCTCCCCGTCCTTGCTGACCCTTACCTTATCGCCGGGCTCCAAATCGCTTGGCAGCTTCGCACCCAATACGACAGGCATCCCCATCGCAGCAGCATGCTGCATCAGGTGCGAGGTGATCGCACCGTTACGCGCAATCACAGCCTTGGCCTGCATCATCGGCTTCAAGTAGCTCATGCTGCACTGGTCCAGGAGCAGAATGCCGCCCGCAACACCACTATCAGGTGTAGTGATCACGCCCTCTAGCCCTGCCATGGGGATGCGCCAGCCGAACTCGGGGTTAGAGGCTCCAGTCAGCAGCGCCGGGATAGGCTGCGGCTCAGTGTTATATGCCGGCGCGAGAGGAAGCTGCTCCACAGCCCGCCAATCCCCAACCTGGGACTCAAGGGCATCCATTAGTTCCTGAGCCTTGCCGTCAAACGCCAGATCAGCAATTGCCTTTCGGATGGCGAACAGCCGCACCCCTATCAATACGCTCGCGGCATCTTTCACCCATACCAGCGGTGAGGTGGCTTCGATAACGTCAGACGGGAACTCGTCAGCTTTGTAGTCGCGCAGCTCAGCCAGCGCGCTAAAGCCGGCTAACGGGCAAACCGGGAAACCTGCCCATTCAGCGTCATTCCCTTCAACCAATAGGGCTCCGACCTGGGAGGAAGGAAGGATTCGAGGCTCACCATCCCAGTCTGACCGCAACCCAATTGCGAGCATGGTGCTGGCAATGCGATTTATACGCCCAAGGGTGTCTGCAACTTTCTTGATCGCCTGCTCCACTTCACCCAGATCAGCCCGACACCCCTCGGACAGGCACGATGCACGGCAATACAGATCAACCCACGCCACAAGGTGCTTAGGCTCAACCGTCTGAGGATTGAAGCCTAATGCCCGAAGGTCTGATTTCAGGATTTTGCGTAGTTGCGAATCAGGCTCCGCGATACAGAAGCGCCGGTTGCCATATGCAATTACATGCCCCGGCGCCAGCGCGGCAACTACTGCTGCCGATAGTGGGTCGGCATGGGCCGAGCCAACTTCAACTGCATTCTTTCGTGCCAGCTGCAAAAGTCGATTTTCCGCGCATGCGCGGGATTTCGACTGATTGACCTGCAACAGGATGAGCCTCCCCCGCCTGAGCGCGAACTCAATCGAGAATGCACCGAGGCGGCTCAGCGCCAGCAGTGCCAGGGCCGGGCTCCGGGCAAGCCGGGGCGAGTTACGCACATCCCAGATGGGGAATTCGAAACGGTGTGGCGTGGCGGAGCCCGCCGTCACATCTTCGGCCTGCCCTATCTCACAGACGAGATATGGGGAGCGATCACCTGACTGGAACTGAATAACGCCGTACCAATCAGCCTCGACGTAACGCTGCACCAGCACAAACCCACAAACCGAAGCCTGCGTGAAACCGGCAAAGACCCTCTCCGCCGCTATCTGAACCTCATCTGGGGAGGCGCAGACAACGGACTCGTACAGGCCCGCAGTAGCGCCGTGATCAAGCGCTTCTTGCGTCGTTGCAGAACGGACGATAAGCCTGCCCGTTCCTAGCTTGATGCCTCCTATACGATCAACGTCTTGTGGCGCTACTACGACACCTTTGGGCACTCGGAACCCAAGCTCTGCTGCGGCGTTCAGAAGTCCGGCCTTCGGAGGCATCCAGCTGGCATATTCAGACAAAGCTGCAATAGCAGGCCGCGACTGGCGCCGCCGCCAATACGCTACGCAGGCAAGACCAATTGCGTTCCCGGCCACAAAGACGAAAGCCGCGCTCTCTAACCACGGATAATCCCACTTCACCTGGAGCACGCATGCCTGGGTGGCGACCATGGAAAAGATCACAAACACACTTCGAGTCGGTGCGCGCTTGCTGAGAAGCAATGCCGGCGCCGAGAGGATCAAGCCAAATAGGACTGCAAGCGCTTTCCCATGGCCAAGCAGCAGATTGCCCCCAAACGCCAAATACTCTCGGGCTGCATATGCGATTTTCTCGGCCTCAGTGTTCAGTTCCTCGACTGTCAGATATGCACCCGAAAAGCTTCCCGCCTGAGTAAAGCGACCCAGCCAGTGCCCGCCATTCTTGGTCAGCAACTCCCCTGCAAGCAGAGAGTGGTATGCCGTTCGCCGGTCAAACGAAAGCCCTACGTAGGCGACACTTTTATCGAGGCCCTGGATGAACTCCGCTAAACGACCCTGCGCCACCTCTCTCATCGGCAAGTGGTGGTAGCGGTCCTTTAGATATTCCACACCCAGCGCCCATGGGCGCTCGCTGAAATCCAAAAACGCAACGTCTGATCGATGCAGGACATAGCGCTTCATGTCTTCAAGGCTGATCAGGCGTGTGTCGTTTGTGTAGGAGTCGAAGTAAGCCGGCTTTACAAGAATTTCATCGTCATCAGGCAGGACGTAAGAAACGTCGATTCCAGCGCCAGCAAGCAAGCTGACAATGATCGGAGTGGCACCTGTGTCATTCGTCTCGAAACCGGCCACAAAGACGGGCCTACCCGCTATGGATTCGATAAGGCTTCCGTAGTTGGCCACGAAGTCGGCCAGGGTCAGCGTCTGATGCCCGAACATCCATCCGTCAGTAACGAACTCGCGATCAGTAGTGACCCCCAGAATGAACGCAGCTGGATGCGTGTCGATCCATTCCCTGTAGTGCTCGACGGCAACCGGAGTGCCTGAAAGAACGTCGCCCTCATCGATGCGCTTCCATCCAAGCTGTGAAAGGGCTGCCGTGCCTCCCTGTAGGAAGCCGAGGTTCAAGCCGAAGTTTCGATGAGCTGCTTCTGCAACTGAACCCGCGATACCACCGTACTCATCAACAAGGACAACACGCCCGCCACGCTGCTCGACAGCATCAACAAGCACATCTTTGTCGCGCCAGAGGTCATCGATGGACACCTGACCAGCATCAGTAAAGAGGCTTGCGTAGGTGCTGAGCTTGAGCGCTTTGAAATGGCCAGCTTGAAGCCCCTCCATGAACTCGGCTGTGGTCACAGCCTGCGATGACCGAGCTTGTGCGGCGGCATCAAGAAATGGGAAAGGGATCGGATGACTGAGAAATGACGTGTCGGCACTTGTGAAAAGCGCCGCCTTCGATGCTTGCTCAGCGCCGTAATCGCGCATCAACACAACGCAAAACACCACTGCAATTGCCGTGGCCATAAGGTGTAGAGGACCAGCCCCCACCTTCCGTGCGATGACAACGGCGCCGACGAGAAGCGCAGCTGGCAGCGCCAGCGCCCCTAGCAAGCCAGCGCCAATCGCGCTAACTGCTATGGGAAATGAGAATGCCAAGCTCGGGGCCAGCAATAGGCACAGGCCAGCTACAAGTTGCTTGATCATTTGGAGCCCTGGAGGATGCGCGTCACCCTGTAGGCACTTGCCTTGATGCGCTGCATGTAGTCATAGGAGGCGGGTGTCAGCCGCACATCAGCTGTCGGAACGATAACGGCGTGGTCGGCTAGTCTCTCGGCGAACCGCAGCATCCAGATCAAAAGGTCCTCGTACTTGAAAGAAATCTCCAAGCCGGACTGACCGTGCCGTGCATAGCCTTCGCGTAATTCAATGGGCGCCATCGCCCACTGCTGAACAACACCGAGTGCATCCCTGAGATAGCCAACCAAGGAATGCCCAGGTTGACTCGATGCGAAGCGGGCCACCTCATCTAGCTCCACCTCGACAGTGTGATAGTTGCCTGCAATGGAGTGCGCGATGATGGATGCCGCATCGGTGAAGGAAGCAACTCCACCGGCAAAACTTACGGCAATCCCCAGTCGGTCGTAGAACCAAAGCCGCTGCCTCGGCGACAACCCAAACAGCAACCCGTCGAAGACCTCAACTTTCGGCTTGGCCTTCACCGCCTCAAAGAAACCCTCGTAGTCGTCCGAGTAGTCGGCCTCGCGCATACGATCACAGGTAGTCGCCGCTCGAACCTGACGCTTCGCTTTCCGAGCCCTTCTTTCGTCGCCGTAGCGAGTCACCCCGATAGGGTCAAAGCTGGATTTAGCTTCTCGCTCCCAAAGCTCGTAGAAGCCCGGACAGGAAAAGCCTTGGCCGGAGGGTTCCATGTATTTGCGAACGACCTGCGGCTCCATTCCTTTGTGCGGATACCAACCAGAGTTGCAAGCCTGGAGGTATTTGCAGTCCCGACAGAAGTCATGTTCATAGCTGAGCTTGTTGTCCAGCTCTGTATTGTTGCCCCAGACGATTTTGAGAGCGGCATTCGCGTCCGTTGCATGGAGCCCTACCACGGGCCTAACTGCTTCGGTGCCGGTTTGGTTCGGGTTGAGAGAAAGATACCCGCGCTGATCCCAGTGATACTCGTAGGCATCGTTCAGCGTATTCTGCGACCGGGAAAGCGTCCGTAGAGACTTCTTCATGTCATCCAGGTGATCGACCGTCAGGCCATAAGGCTTTCCGAGGTCGGTCAGATCGGCGATGAATTTCGCCACATCGGAGTACAGAGGCTGATGCTGCTCGAAGTATGCTTTCCCTGACCCCCACGGGAAGATCATGTCGCAGGTCACGTCTGTGATCCCACGCCTTACGAATGTGTCGATGATGTACTGGGGGCCTAGGTCGATAACCCCCTGCCCCATGATCAACACCAAGTTCAGCATGTTGCAGTCGCCTAGTGCTTCGATGCGCTGCAAGAACTTGGGGAAAATGGCCATGTTCCGCCCGAAGCGCCCGCTCTCTGGCCCCTCAAAGCTGATCGCAATATCCATGGCTGGATGATGCCGATGCGCTCGCAGCAGATCGAGGTAGCGCTCGTCGCGCCACATCAGGTTGCTACAGAACGTGAACTCAGTTTGGATGCCTGCGGCGTTAAGCTCGCTGATCTTGTCGAGCGTCCAAGGCAGGTTCCTTTCCCAGAACTCGAAAGGCATCAAGGTGGCCTCGCCACCGAGCACGTCGAGGTGCAGGTAGGACACGGACTCGTCCAAGTGGAAGGACTCAATGATCACCTCCACGCAACGCCGGTATGTGGCCTCATCGACGTACTCTTTCACCCGAAGCAGCTCGGGCTGGATGTAGCAATGCCTGCACGACATGTTGCAGTTCAGGTTCGTCGAGATAGTGGTACTCATCATCTCAATCGAACGGTTGCGGGGCAGGCTGTATGGCATGATCTTCATACCTACATAATGCGAGCCCAAAGGGACCTCTTGCGCATGTCTACGAGCACAGGCGCCCCGAAAATCTGCCTGCAAGGTGCGGATTCCACGCTGACTCGGACACCCATTCCACGCACATCCGGACAGTGATTCCACGCTGATCCGGACACTCATTCCACGAGCATCCGGACACCGATTCCACGGCCATCCGGACACTTTCCAGGCAGGCAGCTACGCAGGATTTATTCACTACCATCGACCTCTTTTTCGAAGCAGAGAGGTCGTCGTGGAGCGTTTGTCCATGCGTAAAATCCGTGAGGTGTTGCGCCTCAAGTTCGATTGCGGGCTGTCTGTCCGTAAGATCTCCCGCAGTCTGGGCATAGGCCACAGCAGTGCCGGTGATTACCTCTGTCGCTTTGCCGCCAGCGGCCTCAGTTGGCCCTGTTCGTTGTCCAATTCCGAGCTGGAACAGCAGCTGTTCCCGCCACCGCCGGCGGTACCCTCCGAGCAACGACCGCTGCCCGATTGGGCCATGATCCACGCCGAGCTACGCCGGCCGGGCGTGACCCTGGCGCTGCTCTGGCAGGAGTACCGCCTGAGCCAGCCGCAGGGCTTCCAGTACAGCTGGTTCTGCGAGCACTACCGAGCCTGGCAGGGCAAGCTGGACGTGGTGATGCGCCAGGAACACCGCGTCGGCGAGAAGCTGTTCGTCGACTATGCCGGCCAGACGGTGCCGGTGATCGACCGCCACAGCGGCGAGATCCGCCAGGCGCAGGTGTTCGTCGCGGTGCTCGGCGCATCCAGCTACACCTTCGCCGAAGCCACCTGGTCGCAGCAGTTACCTGACTGGCTGGGCTCGCATGCCCGCTGCTTCGCCTTCCTCGGCGGCGTGCCGGAGATCGTGGTGCCGGACAACCTGCGAAGCGCGGTGAGTAAGAGCCATCGCTACGAGCCGGACATCAACCCGAGCTACCGCGATCTGGCCGAGCACTATGGCGTGGCGGTGGTGCCGGCGCGGGCGCGTAAGCCGCGCGACAAGGCTAAGGCCGAGGTCGGCGTGCAGGTGGTCGAGCGCTGGATCCTCGCCGCGCTGAGGAACCGCCAGTTCTTCTCCCTGGACGAACTCAACAGCGCCATCGCCTTATTGCTTGAGCGGCTCAACCAACGACCGTTTCGCAAGCTGCCGGGCTCCCGGCAGTCGGCCTTCGAGGCTCTGGATCGTCCGGCGCTGCGCCCCCTGCCGGAGCAACCCTACGTCTACGCCGAGTGGAAGAAGGCGCGGGTGCACATCGACTACCACGTCGAGGTCGATGGGCATTACTACTCGGTGCCGTACCAACTGGTGAAGAAGCAACTGGAAGTACGGCTGACGGCGCGCACCGTCGAGTGTTTCCACGCCAACCAGCGAGTGGCCAGCCACCTGCGCTCAATGCACAAGGGCAGGCACAGCACGCAGGCCGAGCACATGCCCAAGAGCCATCGCGAGCACGCCGAGTGGACGCCACAACGGCTGATCCGCTGGGCTGAGCAGACCGGGCCAAACACGGCCAGCGTGATCAGCCACATCCTCGAACGGCGCATCCACCCGACTCACGGCTATCGGGCCTGCCTGGGCATCCTGCGCCTGGGCAAGACCCATGGCGAAGTGCGTCTGGAGCTGGCCTGCCGACGCGCCCTCAGCCTCGGTGCGTGCAGCTACAAGAGCCTCGAATCGATCCTGCGCCAGGGTTTGGAAAACCTGCCGTTGGCTCAAGCCAACCTGCCCCTGCTGCCGGACGACCACGCCAACCTGCGCGGCCCCGGCTACTACCACTGAACCCAAGGAAACTCACCATGCTGCCCCATCCGACCCTGGACAAGCTGCAAACCCTGCGCCTGCACGGCATGCTCAAGGCGCTGAACGAACAACTGAAAACCCCGGACATCGACAGCCTGAGCTTCGAGGAACGCCTCGGCCTGCTGGTCGACCGCGAGCTGACTGAACGCGACGACAAGCGCCTGAGCAGCCGCCTGCGCCAGGCCCGGCTCAAGCACAACGCCTGCCTCGAAGACATCGACTACCGCAGCCCGCGCGGGCTGGATAAGGCGCTGATCCTGCAACTGAGCGGCGGCCAGTGGCTATGCGACGGCCTCAACCTGATCATCAGCGGCCCCACCGGCGTGGGCAAAACCTGGCTGGCCTGCGCCCTGGCCCACCAGGCCTGCCGAGAGGGCTACAGCGTGCGTTACCTGCGCTTGCCGCGCCTACTGGAGGAGTTGGGCCTGGCTCACGGCGACGGGCGCTTCGCCAAGCTGATGAGCAGCTACGCCAAGACCGACCTGCTGATCCTCGACGACTGGGGCCTGGCGCCGTTCACCGCCGAACAGCGCCGCGACATGCTGGAGCTACTGGACGACCGCTACGGCCAGCGCTCGACCCTCGTGACCAGCCAAATGCCCGTGGACAACTGGCACGAACTGATCGGCGATCCGACTCTGGCCGATGCCATCCTCGACCGCCTGGTGCACAACGCTTATCGGATCAACCTCAAGGGCGAATCGATGAGAAAGCGGGTGAAGAAATTGACGGCGCCGGGCACCTCAGACTAACAATGCAACCCCTGCGTCGCTGCGCTCCGACTGCCTGTCCGAATGGCCGTGGAACAGGTGTCCGGATCAGCGTGGGCTGAGTGTCCGAATGGCGTGGAATCCGCATGCAAGGTAAGCGCCAGACATTTCCCCCGCTGCTGCCCCCTTACCTTTCACTCTGGTGTTACAGTCAAAAGCGAGCTAGACAATCTATTCCCACTGAAATCAGATTTTTCGACTGGAGACAGAGCAGTGCAGATGCAATTCATGGGGGAGCGCGAGCCGGGCTGGCAAGAAAAGCTGAAAGCCGAGAAACGAGCCCACAATAGCCGCAGGCTGTTCCGATGGCTGGCAGGCATGACTTTCGCCGCTTCGCTTGTAGCGTTATTGCTAGGATCAGCGCTGCCGGCGACGATTCTTGGCGGGCTTGCAGTCGCGCTCGTAGCTTTAGCAGCTGCCCCCTTGAGCCCCGCAGATGTTTACAGTGCCCTACTCCGCCGAGGTTGAGTTACGTTCAGCAGGGCGCACTCCTGCGTATCTCTCCGTGCCAGCGAACAGCGAAAGCCGCGCTCTAGGCTTGAGCGAGCCGCCCCTCTGACCTCAAGCGCAGGATGCTTGCTCTGACAGACGGATCGGCAGTAACAAGATCATCAAAGCTGTCGCTCTCCCTCCGATTCTTGATTAGCCAGCGCAGCAGCTCAGCGTTATGGTCTGCGGCTATCAAGTTCTCCCCGACCTGGCCTGACTCTACCGCCCGTGCCCCAGCAACCAGAAGCTGAGAGAGCTGGTCGGAAGAATTGCGGTCACACCACTCCCAGACAACCGATTTCGCAAGCGAAAGGCTAAAGAAGTCGTCGAACACAAGATGCTCCACCACCATGCGCTGCTCTTGAGGGGAGAGCTTTACGAATTGAGGGCCGGACAAGTGCATGCGGCAACCTACAGCTTGATATGCCCAGACCCTTTGCACGAAGGGCTTGCCCATGCCATTTGCAGCCTCAAGCTGAACCTCACCTCCCGCAACCTGCTTGAGCCATTGAGCAAAAAGCATAGAGCCATCCTGCGGCTCCACGAAAGGACCGGATAATGGCTTGCCCGCGCCCCTCTCCTTGCGCAGCCTAGACAGCGCATCGCGGTGGACCTGGACAGATCGGTCGAAAGTGCCGTACCGATTCTTTATCTGCCGCCAAAGCTTCTTGTAACCAGGACAGTCCCCTGCATCCCAGGCACGAACATCCTCCGGCGCAGCCGTTCGGTAGTGATACCAGCCCCCAGCGCATGAGGAATGAAATTCACACTGGAAACAGTAGTCGTGGTAGGCGGACAGTTTGTTATCCAGCTCCTGAGTGTTGTCACTCAAGACCTTCCAGCTCCAATCGGGATCATTCAGGTAGATGAGCCCGGCTCCAAGCGAAGCCTCGCCGGTAGTTTGGTTGGCATTGAATGTGGTCAGGCCGTCCGGCTCAATCGCAAGGTCGTACCGGAAGTTCCCAATGCACTGATAGCTTGTCCCCCTGAACACCGCGCCGCTCATTTCATCAGCAGGTGTGAATGTGATGCCATCGGGCACAATGTCGAAAAGGCGAATGAGGTAGTCACTCATCTTCTCGAATTCCACCATGTTTGGCTGCCAGAATGTCCGGCCAGACCCGAACGGACTGATCATCTTGATTGAGAAGTCCTTGATCCCAAGCGGCAGGAAAGTCTCCAGCAGATACTCTGGCCCAAGCTCTACCACTGTCCGCGTGAGGATCACATCTAGGATTTTTTGGCGGACGCCGGCCTCTCTGACCGTTTCTTTCCAGCGGTCGAACAAAGCCATGTTCTTTCCGAAGCGGTTAGTCTCAGGCTCCCAGGACGTGTACAGGCACATTTCCTGTCTGTCGCCATATTTAGCGAACAGATCAAGGTAATCACTCCGCCGCTTCTCATCAGCGAAGATGAGGTTAGAGAGCACGTTGATCGAGCCCGGCGTTTTGAGCACCTTGTTGAATTCAGAGCATTGGTCCAGTGCGTATGGAAGGTTCTCCTGCCAATACTCGACCGGCAAGCTGGTTATTTCCCCCCCAATCAGCTCCCACTCGATTTCTTCAAGCCCCTTGTCCAGCGCCAGCAACTCGCGCATGCGCGGGAAAATTGACTTGAAAATGTCAGGCTGCATGAAAGAGCGATTGGCCAGCTCTTTCGGATCGATGTAGCAGTGGGTGCAGCGTCTGTTGCACCACCTCGTTGCGGTGATGCTCACGTTTGCTTGATTGACAGTCCGAGCCTTATGCACAGCTCTGCTCCAGAATCATGTCCCACATTGAACGTCCGCCTGCGCATTCGCCTGAACCGTCACTCACCGGGACGTGCGAGGGGCCACCCTTGCAGTAATGCGCGTGAACGCAGCTGCGACAGGGCGTAGTGCGAGCCCTGTCGGCCAGCACCCTTGCTTTACGACGCGATGACAAGAGGATGGGCTCCATACCTCCTTCATTGACGTTCCCCAGGAACGTGCCGGCGAGGTCTGAGTACAAAGGGTTTGTTGTTACTATCCCGTCAGGATTTAGCGTCAGGAAACGGCTCTCGCAGGCGACATTAAACTGATTGTTTGGCTGCCCGACTTGCTGGTGAAACGCTCCAATCACAATCCCTTGATCTTGGAATGCCGCCCCCCACTCAGCCTGCAAGCGCATCAAGAAATCCCAAACTTGCGCGTAGCTTGCTGTAAGTGGCAGCAGAGGAACACTTGATGCGGCATAGGCAGGCGCCGACAAAAAAGAGCGGAAATCTACCGAAACGTCGAACTCCCAGACCCGGCATTTGGAGCTGAGAATAACCGCGGCAAGTGCTGCTGGACCGGCCTGAATCGTTTCTATGTTCAGCTCGACGTTTACAGGGCATTCGACCCCAGCATCCCAGAACGCATTAAGGCCCGATAGGAACTTGCGCTGATAGTGGGCTGCATCGCCCGAGAGGGAATACTTGTGGGCGAATGCGTATGTAGTTTCGACCCTGCCCTCAAACTCGTCGTGAGCAAGATCGATCAGCCAACTGGGCACGTTAAAGCAATTCGTCACCATGGTCTGGTGCGCATGGCTCAAGGCGCCGCGTGCAGTGTCGCAGTAGGCCTTCATAGCCGCTTGCCCAACAACTGATGGCTCGCCACCCTCCCATATGAGGGTGACGGGCCTCCCAAGCCAGAAACCAGAATCCAGGAAGCGCTCAAGGGTTGGCAACGGCAGGCGCTCTTTCGCAGCCCGGTGGGCCTCGGTCAAATAACAGCGCTTGCAATCGACATTGCATTGCCGAGTTACGTTGATGAAGCCAACTGCCTCTTTCGTGTCCATACCACCTCGGAGCGCTCGATTAGCCGAGCGCAGTACCGTCAGCCAACAGCAATGATGTTGCTGGCCGGCTGAACAGATACTGGCTCAGCCACAGGCTGAGGCTTCTCCAGACCTATCTCGCTGATTGCCCCGCCTGCTTTCAGGATGGAACCCAGCATGCCAACAAACTCGGCTGCCGCCAGAGCCGCAACTTTGCCGTCCACGCCTATCACCTCAGCTGCGCCGCGAGCAGAGGGAGAAGGCTCGACCGCTCCCCTGTCTAAGTCAACCAGCTGCTTGAGCTGTGATTTGGCGCTGAGCTGATCCCACGCCCCCAGTAAGCCATCTGCCCCACCAAAGGCACCGCCCAATGCGCTGACTAGGTTGTGAGCAAAAGCCTTCTGAGCGCGGCTCGGGGTGTAGTCCTCAAGGCTCTCGTCGGCTTCTTTGGGCAGGTACTTGTCCAGAACAGAGTGGAAACTGTTCTTCAACTCGTAGATGAGCCCGGCAGCATCAGGAATAGAAAGGCCAGTCATCTTGCTCGTTGCGCGAATGAGGTTCGGAACTGGCGTCCTCGCATCCAGTTCTTCTTCCAGCATCCTTTTGCGCGCCTCACGAAGCTCGGCTTCTTTCAGGCGGAGCGCGCCGCCGAGCTTTTGCGCCTCAGACACGAAGAAGTCGTCACCGCCCAGCTCGCGCTCAATCACCTGATCGAGCCTAGCCTTGATGTAGTCCATGACCTCCACCGGCACTTCGTCGGTGAATAGGAGCTTCATTTCGCGGTTGTTGGTGATTTCCTTCGGGGTATGGCCGAGCGCGACGGAGAACTTGTATTCGAGATAGCCGTCGAGAGGCGTAAGGCTGAAATTGCCGCTGCTCATGCTCAGCCATAGAGCCGAGTAGGACTCCAGGCGATCAACGTAGCTGACAACTGCATCAACTGTTTCGGGGGACGGTGGCAGCATCAAGCGGACATTGAGCCCTTGTGCCTCTGCCTCATTCAGGACGAGCTGAGGATCAACAGTGCAGTTTGGACCAACGTCGATAGTGCAGCGGCTCAACGTGCCTGTTGCGAGCAGCAGGCTGAAAATGAAATTTTCGTCGAGGGCGTCAGGGTCGTCTTGGCTCGCACGCACACTCAAACCCAGCGAGAGTGCATCGAGGGGGATGCGCTGCAACTCGGTGTCGCATTCGACCAAGGCGTAGTGAACAGTGCGCTCGAACTTCAAGCCAGGATCGGCTTTGATAGCCTCGGATTGCGCCTGGAAAACAGCATCCAACTCAGACGCTGTTTTACCAACCACGAACGGTTGCTCGGGCTGTACCGACACTTCCTCGGCGGGGGCTTCCCCCATCAGTGCGTCACCGATAATCGCTGTCATAGCTCGTTACCTCCAGCCGCGAGAGCCATGGCAAGCACCATGGCAAGCACCATGGCATGCGGTGTGGCAGTAGCCCCAGGCCCCGACATTCGTCGAGTCTCGGTCCTTAGCTGTGGCAGTGGCAGCCAGAAGCAGGTTGTCGATGCCCATCGGCTCCTTATCGACCACCAAGTTCTGGAGTGCATCCTGGTACTGATCGACCACCGGCTTGATGGGATTCAGTTCCAACATCGCACGGTAACGCTTGATTTCGGCATCCGAAGCCAGCTCGGCAACTGTTTTGTCGAGCGTGATCTTGGTCGATGCCTGAGAGTGCTGTGCGAACACAGCAGCACTTACAGCCAAACCGACGAGCACGCGGTTTACGGCCTTACCCTTCATACCCCTTCTCCTGTTCAATGTGACCCGGAGGCCATCGATTCACCCTGCAACAGCTATGAGGCTAGGGCTCTCAGCCGAGGCCAAACAGGCATTCAGTAATTTGAACGCCTGATAGCCCCCGGAACACTCCCCGGACTCGTCTGTCTTAGGTGTTGCCATACACCCGCTAGAGCAGATCGGCTTAAACCGGCAGTCAAGGCAACTCATTTGCCTAACCTGCCTTGTCTCGCTTAGACCTGCCGTATCAACAACTGCCGCGCCTACTGCATTCCGATTGCTAACTTCGGATGTGAGAGCTGTACACGCCGCGTAGTAACCCGTCTGATCAAAAGTATGGAAGCGCGTATCGCACTTCCCCGACAAACATCCGTACCCCCCGGCCTTGCCTGCTCGAAGCCTGCGGACACTTTCGATGAGCCCGTCGAGAGGGGAAATGTTCAGCGGCTGTTTGCCACTGCGTTCCTCCCGCACAAAGCGCATGTAGGCTACAGCAAAACGGCCTATCCAAGTGCTGTACTCACGGTTGGAAACACCCAGCCAGTCCCAATTGCTGATCGCGTACCCCGTTTTGGTCAAGCGCTCGAAATGCACAAGACTGATTCCTTTCTCAAGGAGAAAGTCGATTAGCTCGCGGGGATTCTTGAATCGCTCAAGCAAAGGTCTAGTCGTCGTGATGACCATGTAAGGGAAAAGGCCCTGCTGTTGCAACTCAACTACGTGCTTCCAGAACGCCTTCTCGAATTCGGCATTGGATTCAGGGCGCCCCTTGCGCATCAGGCGGATGCGGTGATCCCACGAAACACCAACCTGACCACCGAAGAACTCTCGATACAGCTCGGCCCAACGGAGGTCAAAATTCATGAGGTTGGTCTGGATGCTGAACTGCACCTCATAGTCCGACAGCTCGGTTCGGAGGTAAACGCAGACCTTGCGAAGAAACTCCGCACCCACAAGGGTCGGCTCTCCACCGTGAAACTGAAACAGGAGAGTCTGCCCTGGCGCTGCAAAACCACGAATGCGCTGGGGAATAGCCTCTATGTCCGACCATTGCATCCGCTTCGGATTGTTCGGGATGAAACAATGCTCACAGTGCAAGTTGCACGCCTCGATGAGGCGCACATAGATCATCTGATCGAACTCTTTGCCGGCCTGAATCAACGGACGCGCTCCATTCCGTATGTGTAGGGGTCGAATGCAATGTGTCCTGCTGCGGCGAGGTATGCCGACGCATGCTGCCTCCCAATGGGAGTGCTCACATATGCTTGTACATGGTGCAGATGAGAGCGGTAGCCAGCGCACTCGCCGCTGCCGGTATGTACCTGATGATCAGTGATCGGGCACCCGGACTTGCAGAAGCTTCGGAATGGGCACGTCTGGCAGTGATTAGCCACATGCTCGATCATCTGGACTTTGATCCAGCTCCTGCGCACAGGGCTTGCCTGAAAGGCATCGATCCCGTCCTGCGCCTTCGGCCACTGCCCTTGCTCGTACTCGATACGATCAGGGCAAGTATTGAGTGACCCGTCTGGGTTCACGACGAGGAAATCTCGCTGGCACTTTCCGCCCCAGCGCTCTCCGGGCTGACCATGAAGCACGCCGCCAATCGAAGCCGCCACAGCGTTGTTGGCCACGAATGGCCTGCCAGCTGCAATGTCTGCCATTGCCAAATCAAAAAGCGATTTCAGGAAATCGCTATGTTGACGATTGTCAGGGCGGTCAGCACCCGCCCCATAGGCGTTGTAACGCTCGATGTTGAATTGCTCGAACCCATGCCCTTTGAACCACTCATAGACCTTTGCGGGGTTTGCAGTCTCGTTCGTGGTGGGCACCATGATCGGTCCTACTGCGATGCCGTTGCTCCGGGCTAAATCCACTTTGCGCAACCAGAGGTCAATGTACCTCTCATTGGAGCCGTTGAGCGTGCGTCCTGTGAAGTCCAGGGATGATCCAACAAAGGAATCGCATCGATCTTTGATGAAGCCGATATGGCTCTCGCGAAGCGGGATAAGGCTCGTCTGAATAGCTTCCTGGACCTCAAACCGACCGAGGCCTTCTCTCACTCTGTCGGAGTACCAAGTCAACGCATCAGCATTCAAGCTTAGCGGCTCACCGCCATGGTAGAGGATGGCAATGCGATCATGCCCTTCGCGCAGGGCAAGGTCGTGAATTAGCTCTAGCGTCGCATCAAGGGTGTCAGCAGACATGCGTGCTTTGTTGGCCCGAACATCCTCGGGCAAATAGCAGAAGTCGCAACCCACATTGCAGTAGTTCGTGGGCTTGAGGTACACGGTCAACATTAGGCAGCACCCTGCCCAGCTTGTAGCCTGTATCGAGCAGCAACCGGGTCAATACCTAGCCGGTAGAGCACTCTGTCAGCTTCGCCCGTTAGCACCGACTCCTTGAGCCGATCAAAGACCATCTTCCACGACTGGCAGTAGGCAAACTTCCCCCCCATTCCGCGCTCGAACAGCACGGCGTCGCGGGCGCAGCCGCCCTGGCACTCTTGAAAGTGCCGGCAAGTCTTGCAGTCCGGGGGGACATTGCGGCTTCGTTTGATAATCTCGCGTGAGGCCGGCGAAGACGCCAGAGCAGGAACCACGTCAGCCCCAGAGTAATACTGGACCTGCACTGGCTGGGCTGCCACCTGGACAGCTCCGGTTAGGATGTTTCCAAAACGATGCGCCGGGTCCCCAAGATCACTGAACTCGGAGCAATTGAAAACGGTGCCGTCAGGGTCGATGGTCAGGAATTTGCCACCACAGGATTTTGTCCATGGGCAAAGAAGTGCCCGGAAGCCCGCAACCTTCGAAAGCATCTGATCTAGCGGAGTAATGTTGAAGCTCGGGACCTCACTGATCCAGCGGTTATAGAGGTCAATGAGCATCTGCCCATAGGTCTGAGGCTGAATCAGCATGCCGGCGTTACGCACCCGACCTGCGGGGTAGGCGTAATTGAAGCGAATGTCGAAGCCGAAATTTCCGTAGGCATTGGCGCGGTCAAACATAACCGCAGCTCGATCAGCAGCGCCCTCGTCATAGACCCCAATTACCAGTGGGCGAAAGCCGTCAGCAATGACTTCATCCATCGCCCGCCAGAACATGCGGTCGTATGTCTCGGCCTGCCCCTTCACGGTCCTGTATTTCTTGTATGGGTCGAAACTTGTGGAGATTCGTCCGCCGAAGACTTCTTCGAAAACACCCTTCCAGCGACCTGAGTTGTAGCCCAGCAGATTGGTCTGGATGGCAAAGTTCAGATTCACGCCTTGGGATTTGGCGTATTCCGCGCATGCGCGGAAATAATCAGGCCCCATGAGCATCGGCTCCCCGCCGTGCCAAATCCAATCTACCTGCGGTGTCAGGTTCCCCTGGAGGCGATCCAGAATGGTCTTGAAGTCATCAAGGGACCAGCGTGCAGCCCCGTCCGGTGGTGCAGAGCAGTAAGTGCAATCAGCATTGCACTCCTTTGTTGGCTTAGCTATGACCACCGAATAGGGCATTACGAAATCTCAGGTTGGGTAGTAGCAAAAAACATCGATAAGCGAGTCAAGGTTCGCGTAATCAGCGGCATAGCCCTCAGCAACTGCCGTCACACTCCAGTACGCGCCGGTCGAAGTGAGTCGGTAGTTGAAACCATAACGCCCCACATACGCCGCTCCAGCTGCGCTCGTATAACCGCCACGCATTGCAGCAGGCCTGAGAGCACCTTTGGGCACACCACCCGTTGCACACGCAGGCTTCTGGACCAGCCAACCGTCGCGAACGATGTAAGTGCCGATGTGAACGAAGTTAGGCAGGCTGGCAGAAAGGCGGCGGTTGCCCCTTGAGCGCACAACAATGTCATCCACGGTAAGAGTCTGGCCGGCTGGTATGACTACCTGCCCGTTCTGCGCACTCAATGTCAGGCTTCCTGACTGGGCGCTGATGGTTGGGTTTGCCTGGGAGAAGTTGATGTTTCCTGCTTCGTTGATCTGCTGGCCGCCCATCAAGAGGGTGGTGCGCATACGGTTGTCTTCTGGATTACCAGTAGCAACCCGCGTCAGCTTGTTGCTCAACGCGGGCTCGCTGCCCGGCACACCAATCGTCGATGTAATCTGATGCGTGGCAGCGGCGGTGATTTCCGTGCCGGCGATACTGTTCACCAGATAGCCATCCCAGTCTTCTACAGCGGACTGAGCAACACTGAATGTCCTCGAATCGCAGGATGTTGTGATCGGGTTGTTGTAACGATTGTCGGTGCTCATCGCACCCAGGTAGCCGCCTGTTTTCAGGACGTTTATGGCGGTCGCGCAGGTGGCGCCGCCCGGCCACGATGCGGTCGCTACTCGATAACTTCTGGCAGCGTCGAGGATCGCGGTCGTGTCTTCCGCTGTCAGGTTTGCCCGACGCAGGTTCAATTCTTCCATCATGTTGGGTGTCATGAGGGCTGCAATCAGCGCCATAACAGCCATGACCACTACCAGCTCAATGAGCGTGAAACCTGCTTGCTTCCGTGCCATTGAATTCTTCATTTGAACCTCACCGCCCTTACCGAATGGACTCACCAGTCAAAAGCCGTTTTTGATGCTGTACCCAGGCTGGCCCAGCCGTACTTCTCGCAGGCGTCGCCACTATGATTCTTGACCGGGTGCCTACCGTTTCCAGGTCATACCCTTCCCAGCCATCGACCTTCCAATCCAGCTCGACGGCTACCGAGCAGGATTTGTCAGTCATCTTGAAGTAGTACGGGTTGCCGAAAGGGTTCTCGTCAGGGATCACGTAGTTCGACGACAACTTCCCCTTGAGCACGGAAACATTCGTCCAGCTGCTGTATGTAGGGCCGTATGTACTGGTGACAACCAGCGTTGTGCTATTCCGTGAGGTCGAAGCTGGCGACACCCTGGCAACATTGCATGCCGCAACGATTTCCTTCGCCTGAGACACAGCGCCTTTGATTTTGGCCTGATCAATCGGCTCGGCTATCATTGGCAGCATGAATGCAAGAATGATGGCGATGATCGCGAGGACCACCACCATTTCGATGGCTGTAAAACCGGCTTGCCGGACTCTCATCACATGCTCATCCGCATGGTCATCATCGGCACATAGAAGCCGAGAGCGAACAGAAGGATCGAGCTGATTAGGACCGCCATTGCTCCCCGAGACATGCTGGTGGCGATCTTCTCCGAATACTGGATGAACATTTCAGTCAGCGCTTCGGAGAGGTTGGATAGAATCCGAGCGCGGCCATCAATGTTTTGCTGCTCGAAGCCCTTTAGGTTCTGCTGGATGATCTGAGGCCATTCCTCGCTATCGAATACCAGGCCTAATTCCCGGCCTTCTTTGTTGCGTTCCAGAGCTTCTTCATACAAGACGCGCTGGCGACCCTTGGAACGCTCCAGCATGAACCGCAACACCTGTGGCGTCGTAAATCCAGAGGCCGTTAAAAGCTGATAGGTTTGAACGAACTCCAAACCCCTCTTACAGCGCAGACGGTCATCGAACAGATTGAAAACCGGCCATCTACGGCAGGTTTCCCAAACTTGGTTTCGGAAAATGAATGCAGCGACCAGCAAGCCCACGATGACTGGCCAGTAGGTCATGTAGAAGTTTTCGAGCCACATCAGCAAGTGACTTAGCGACGTAGGTGTGATCGGGAACTTCTGCTTGTAGATGAACTCTCGCAGCATGCTCCCGCCGAAGATTGGGAATCCGATTCCAGCAGTCACACCCACCACGAAGTTGATCGCAGCCGTCTTCATCGGCTTTGCGAACTCCTTTTTCGTCTTCATGCGGTCGCGCAGCACAGATGCAGCACGCTTCAATGAGTCCGATAGATTACCCGCCTTGTCACCGGCATCTGCCAGAAGGATTGCCGTCTCATCAAAGCGCATCAGCTTGAGATAGTCCGATGGGCGCTCACAACCGCTGAGGTCTGCCGGAGACAAGCCGAGCTTAGAAAGGTCAACAGCCTCCGTGATAGCCCGGCCTGGGGTCTTGCCAGCCTCAAGCTTCGACGCAACGGTAACAAGCGCCAGGACTTGTTCTGTCTGGGGAAGGCGCTTCTCGGTCAGCGCCGCCCGAAGTGCGCCAAGGTGATCCACCTCAACGCTATGGATGTTCCGCCCTTGCAGGCCGGACCTGGAAATGGCTTCCTCCCTGGTAAGAGCTTCGATTGGCTTGGCCTGAAAGGTGCCATCAGGACCAATGTGCTTGATTACGAAGTAAGCCATTCCCATTTACCCAACTTAGTTGCAGCGGTAGGCGACTACCACTTGGGTAGTGGTGCCAGTTGCGGACTTGACGTTTGGCGCAGTTACCAGCGAATCCTTCAAGCTGGTGGCCAAAGCGGTGTCTTGCAGGTCGAGCGGGTAGGTCACAGTTGCGGTGTTCCCACCAGAGGTCGTCACAGTCCACGCGCCGCCGAAAACGGTTTCTTCGGGAGCGCCACGTTCAATCAGCTTGGCCTGCGTGATGGTTGTGTTGTTGCACTTGTTGGACATGGTGACGAGGCGGGTGATCGCGCTCGGAAAATCCTTGAGCAGCTGAGTTTTCGCGGCCTGTACCTTGGCATCTTCCTTGGACTGGAACAGGCCAGAGGACATGACACCGATGATCAGTGCGAGGATGGCAAGTACGACAACCAGCTCGACGAGGGTGAAACCCTGCTGGGAGTTTTTGGCCTTCATCTTGCGTTCCGGTTGGGTCATCTGCTGCGCCTGCTCGACAGTTACTTGTTGCATGTGGTCTTTCTCCTGGTGGTCAAACGTTAAAGCGTGGACAGGTCCGGCTGAGCGCTGGTCGATGGGCGAGAATCGGCAGGTCGAACAGCTACCTTGATAGCTTGCCCCGAACCCAAGGGGGCATTCACCTCAACTCGATCCACTTCGTATGGCTTGAGCTGTGCTTCGAGTTGATCGAAGCCGATAACGCCTTCTGCAATGAGGCGTAGCCCGTCATCCCAAAGGTCTTCAAACGAACCTTCTGCGATCTGCTTGCGGCGGAGGATCGAAGGATTGGCCCCGTTCAAAAGCGCTACCTGAACATCAGCGGTCATTTCGAGAATTTCGATGATGCTGTGCCGGCCTTTCTCGCCCGTAGCATTGCACTCGATGCAGCCGCCGAGCTTCGCCTTGAATACCTTTGTCTCACCCTTGGCGCGTGAGAATGCAGGGTTCTGCCCGTACTTTTTGAGTCGATCAGCATCGTCCTGTAAACGGTATTCGACTTTGCAATGCGGGCAGAGGCAGCGAACCAAGCGCTGTGCCAAAAACGCAGTTGTATTGGAGACGATCAGGTCGATACCGATGCCCATTCGCTCCAAGCGACCGATGGATTCATGAGCGTTGTTGGTGTGCAGGGTGGTCAAGACGAGGTGGCCAGTCATTGCTGCTTTGTAGCCAAGCTCGGCAGTTTCTTCGTCACGCATTTCGCCAACCAGGATCACATCTGGGTCCTGGCGAAGCAGTGCGCGAAGTGCCTTCGCGAAAGTCAGAATGTCTGTGACTTCGGTGTGACTCATCCCCGGCTGCTGCATTTCAACCGGGTCCTCAACCGTGTGGAAGTTTCGGTTGGGGTTGGTGTTCTGCATGTTAATGAGCTGGGCATACAGCGCAGTGGTCTTACCGCTACCAGTAGGGCCAGTCATCACGATCAGGCCGCTTGGGTAGTTCCCGAACCGCACCAGCTTGTCGTAGTTGGACGACGACATTCCCAACCGACCAAGGTTGGCCAGCTTGGTGTTGTTACCAAGCAGACGCATGACCATCTTCGATGAGGTTTCAGAGCGACGACTAACCGGCAATGTCGATACCCGGAGGTTGATCGACTTGTTGCTATCCAGTTGCAGCTCGAACTTGCCATCCTGCTGATCCAGGCTGTGCAGAGGGACTTGGCAGCGCTGCTCCAGTACGGCACGGACCATCGTCTCGTAGAGAGGAAGATCGATCTTCTTCTGAGCGCGGAGGATGCCGTCGATACGAAACTGGAGGTCCACTTTGTCCGATTGGTTCGGGACAAAGTGAACATCACTCGCGTCCATTTGAGCCGCAAGGCGGATCAGGTCCTCTACCTGCTGTAAGGCCAGCTTGTCATCGACAGCCTCACTCTGATCATTGCTGTCCGTACCGTGTACCGCTCGAATCTGTGAGAGGTAGCTATTGGAGACGACAGCAATAGAATGGACTTCAATGTCCTCTCGCCGAGCCCAAGCAGTGGCGCTACTCACCATCTGCGAGTCGAACGGATTCGTGACGCAGAGGTAGTCACTGTATGCCAACCAGCCATCCTGCGGGCCGGCACAATGCACGGGAAGTCCTTCTTCCAGCACAATCAGGTTGAACATGTTCAGCGCCGCAGCCGCTGCCGCAGCAACAGCAGCGTCATCCTTGGCCACTCGAATCGCGTCAATGATGATCGATTGCATCGACTCAGAGACTGGCTGACTCTCCGCAATTTGAGACGTGACTTTGCCGTGTTTGACAAGGTGCTCGTAGACCTTGGCCTGCGCGAATCGGATTTTGTCAGTGTTGGGGTTCATGATCAGTCGTCCGCGTAACGCACAGATTTGGTCCAGTCGATGCGAACGACGCGAGAACCGTCCTTACCTTTCAAGGTGGCGTTATCCACCCCAAGCTTGGTGAGTTTCTGGTCATAGATGCTGTCCCCCACCTTGACCTCCTGGAAGCCCTCATTGGTGAAGAACAACGCACTGTTTCCGCGCAGCTCAACCAGCCGCAGTAGCTTCTTGCCCTCGGACTTCTCTCGCTCGGTAGGCTTTGTTACGACCTCAACCTTTTCAGGTTCCGGCTCGGCGGGCTTAGCAGCCTCGGCAGGCAGACCGGGCGCCGGCAAGGGGGCGGAGAATGCCGACTCGCCAAACAGCCCCTGGCCAGCAGGCATGGGAATGACTGGATCGGCTCCATTGAAAGGATCGGACGGATTGAATCCCTGGCTTGCCTGCGCCCCGCCTCTGCGGCGCACCTCTAGGGCCAAGCGCTCCATGTCACCGATACCCTTCGGGACACCCTGCTGATCCACGATAAATCCGGCGTCACTCATGTCCTTGAATGACTTTGCCATTTCGGCCTGAATTTTGAGCTTGTCTCTGTTGAACTCCATTTCTTGGAGAGTTCGATTGCGGGACAGCAAACTATCCTCAGCCCCCTCAGCAAAGGCGCCGGTCGAAATGGTTGCCGCTACAGCGAGTGCGAATACGCTTACTTTCTTCATGCTCAGATACCCACAACTGCCAAATACAATTTGAACTCGCCGTCATCCATGCTGTAGTCGAGCAGGTAGACAGGCTCGGTCTGCTGAACCTTCTTGATCACGGCCAGGATGGTTTTTGCATCCCCATCAACCATGCCGCCCCAGTGCTTCAATGGCCCCTCGTAAGTGCTCACTGAGCCGTTGGCCATACTTCCGTCATCCGGCTTGAGTTCGAGCCCATTCAACTCCAGCGCAGCTGCAACTTCGCGCCACGATTCCTCAAGAGGGGGCAGAACTGGTGCAGCAACGTAATCAGAAATCAGCGCCTGGGCTTCCTGGATGTTGCGATCAAGGCGGTCGTAGTCGCTTGGAAGCTCTCGGCGTGCCTCCAGCTTGAGTGTGCCAAACACACAAAGCACAAGAGTTCCCAGAATGGCGGCAATCATCCCGCTGCTCATTCCGCTTAGAACTGATACTGATGGCTTCTTCATTGATCGCCCTCCCCATCTGAATGAGCCGCATCAGTTCCATCCGGCTCCGTCAAAGTGACCATGTAGGAGAGGTCCGGTTGAAGCTCCGAATCAGCACCAGCAATCACCGATGCAGGATCGACTGGAGCCTTGGCCGGAGTGACAAGCACATGAGTCCCGGCAAAACCAATCTTCATGTCATCTGCAAGCGGAGGCGTCTTCGCCTGCGGATACAGCTCGAAGAAATTGAACAGCTGGGACAACATCATTGAGTCATCAGGCCGAGTAATAAGCCGCTCAGCAGCTAACGACCTGACTCGACCATCCAGTTCGTCGATGAGAGTCTTCTTGGTCGTATAGTCGGCCATACGGCTCTTGTAGATAGTCTGCAACCCGTAATTCGAGGCAGCTGCACCGACAATGATCAGCCCACAAAGACTCGCAACAACAAACCAGCGTCGCTTGTTCTCAGCCTTCAATTTCCCGCTTTGCTCGATGCGCGTATACGCAGGCTGCGGCGGAAGCTTGAGATTCTGTAGGTCTACCTGAATGACGTTGGCGGTTTTTATGTCAACGTCGTAGTTGTCAGGGATGTAGCCGTTCAGGTACTCGCCAGAAGAAACGATGCTCTCTGGCGAGTTCAAGTCCGCAACCGCATCCATCAGCAGATACAGACCGCCTGAATCAGATAGCGGGAACGTTACGAGCGGCGCCCCCATCCGAACGGCATCGTTGTAAAACAGAATCTGCCAAAGGCCGTAGACCTTCATGCCCGGATAGTCGTCGCGCAAGCGAGTCAGATCGTTCTCGGACACGTAGATCGCGGGGCGCCCATCAGCACCTCGCGGTTCCACAATCGCAAACGTTTCCGATGCCTTATCCGCTTGCAGAGAGCCCAGAACGTCACGAACGACAACGACTTCCTCGCCACCGATTGTTATCGGTTTACCGAGGCTGAACCGAGCCATCAGCGAGTACCCTCGATCACGGTCGGAGTGACAACCAGAACCAGCTCGCGGCGCTCCAGCTGGTTGTTGATGTTCTGGAACAGCGGATTGACGACAGCCTTGGTGAACTTGTTCTGCCAAGGCAGCTGCTCAAGAGCGTTCTCAAGTTTTTCGGTGATCAGACCACCGAGGTGAATAGACTCCCCGGAGTTGACGATCAGCTGAGTCGAGAACTCCTTGAGCGCAATACGCGGTGTGTCGAAGCTGTAGTCGCCGATTTGGATAGTGTCGAACGAGTTCAAGTTGGCGATAACAGGCGTTACGTCAACCAGAAGACGCTCATCCTCAAGAACGCGCACTGTCACCGCCAGGGTTACACCGACCTTCAAACGTGCGAGCTTGGGCGTTACGGTGACGTTGCCACTTTCGTCCTGGCTCTGTTCTACATCAGAGATATAGGTCAGTTCCTCACCGGCATAAATTTGCGCCGGCACGCCATTGCGGACGGTCAGGTTCGGCTGATCCTGGAGTTCGACTCGCCCGAAGGTTTCCAGGAGGCTAATGATGGCCTCAGCACTACCACGGTCGCCCGAATAGGACCCAGTGATGTTCCAGAAACCGCCGCCAGTTAGGATTTGAGAGGCATTGCCGAGCCCAACGCTAAACGGGTTGCCAGAAATACTGCCCAAGCTAAGTGCATCCCAGTTGATGCCTTTCTGCTTGCCGTCTTTCAGAACAACATCGTAGGCCTTAACCGACACGTTCACGATCTTGGTTGCGTCAGCGACCGCTTTCTTGAGGTAGCGGTCGAGGATTCGCATCTGAGAAGGCTTGCCGCCAGCGGTAACGATGCCAACCGACCGAATGCCCTCAATGAACGCTTGACTGCCATCATTCAAAGGCTGGGCAATCTGCTCCATAGATGGGCCGAAGTTCAGGCCGACCATAGTGCTGCCGTCAGGCATGCGAGTGGCACCGGAGGGCATGCCGCCCTGACCAACCGAGGTACTATCAGCGCCGCCAGAACCACGCAGAGTGGAGGCTTCATCAGGCTTAGGTGCGCCGATAATTCGGCGAGCACCCTCCATGATGGTCAGCCACTCATCTTCACTGAGATTCACCCCAATGGTGGAGCCAGTAATGTCGCTATCAGCCTGGGAACTGTTATCGCCTGCCTGCGCACCGCGAGACTGTTTCGATGTGACGATGCTGTCGATGTTACGAGTCGTGGCAAACGCCGACAGATTCCACTGCTTCGTCTCGAAGTCAGAAATGGTTACGCGCTTACCCTCCAGTTCGATGTTGAGGTCACGCGTACCCTCGATGTAGTCGATGAAGTCCTTGAGGGTCATGCCCTGGGCGGCAACATCGATCGGATCGTTCAAGTTGACCGATCCGCTAGGGATGATGGAGTAGCCCGGCAGGGTTTCTTGGAGGACAGATCGCAGCGACATACCCTGAGCCGTCAGGAATATCGGGCGCTGCATAGCCAGGTCTTCGGTCCGAATTTCGCGCACAAAGGTTGTGCCTCGGGCGGCCTGCATAGCGGCTTCCCTGCCCGGCGACAAATCCCCATAGCGGGTTTCAGCATCTATATCAAACTGATTTGCGCACCCACTCAGGACTGCAACGAAAGACAAAGCCAGGGCCAGCGGTGATTGTTTCAGCATCATTGTGGGAGTCCCTTACTTGTCTCGGTCGGTGATCAGAAGCATCGGTGCGGGATTGCCGTTGGCATCGGTCAAGTCCCAGAAGTAGGCAAAACGAACGCGAGCATCACGCACGGAGCTGGTGAGCTTCCGAAGCGCGAGGTCACGGGGGTCGGTGGAAATGAACTGGTAGCGGCGGTCAGCCAGCTCAGGGCGATTACTGAACTCGACCTCAACACGCCACCCTGCCGGCATCATCCCGCGAGCGATTTCTTCCATCGTGGCCGACTGGTACTCGGCCTTGACCGGCTCGTTAAGAACTACGGTTGGATCAATTCGCTCCAGCTGGACGCGCTTCTTCGCTGCCGACTCGATGGCCACAGCACTGTTCTCGGCCATCATTAGAATTTGCTGGCTTTCCTGCTTGATGAAAGCAACCTGACTTGCGCCTTCATCTTTGAGTTTCGCAGCCTCGGCCATGGCCGCTTCATTGAGCGCCAAAGCCTGATTGATACGCTGCTCTTGCTCCTTGATCTGCGCGAGCTGTCCGTGGATAGCAGATCGCTGCTGTTCGAGGATCGAGACTCGCTCGTTAGCCTTGGCAATGACTTCTGCCTGGGCGTTCTCAACCACGCGCTCAGCATCTGCACGCGCAGATTCGAGCTTGGCGCGGTTCTGCTCCAGCTCGGCCAGAACCTCGCGATAGCGCCGCTCTGTTTCTGTTTCCTCCACCGAAATCACTGGAGCATCCAGCGACAGATCGATGACAGCAGCAGGTGCTGGCTCGGTCTTGTGGTACTTGACGTTGCCGGTAACGCTCTGGGCCTTGCCAGCCTCGTATACGCGGTCAAAGACAGAAAGCCCTTCGGCGCTCGCCATCGCTGCATCGCTGTATGCGTGTGCGTTGGCAACAGAGAGGGCAACGGCAAGGCCGACTAGAGTTTTCTTCACGACTACCTCGAACGGTTTCTTGGGTGTATGTCTCCTAGTGGGTGGAGGGAGCCCCCCAAAACGGCAGGTAGTTGAGTGGATTCAGAAAAAAAATTTCACCACCATGGGCCGAAGGAACATCGGGAGGCTCCATGGCCAGCAAACCAACGGTAAATAAGAACACCGGGATTTTCGCCACTGCGTTCTGCGCACTGGCAGGACTACTGGTGTACACCTACTACCTGATCCAGACGAATCAGCACCTCGACGTGCAGACCAGCGCACTAGCTACGAGCTGGTATCAGCTCAAGCCACTGTGGGCCAAACAGATCGTCTCCGAAGGGGGATTCCTTGGAACCTTCGCAGCGCTCCTGCTGATCATGTTCCAGGGAGTGCTGTACTTTGGCGGCGTTTTCCTAGCCACCTACTTCGGCTTCCACTACCTTTCGCAAAAACCTGCGCATGGGAATGAGAGCGAAAGAAGCGCTGAAAAACAGGGGAGCACCCTCAATACAGCTGAAATTAAAGGCTCGGACTTGATGGTGATCCTTCCGAAGTATCCAGGCCCTGCAAAGGGGGAGTGGCTTGGGGGCAAGGTCGATAAATCGCCTTACGAGCAGAATTTCTACCGGATTGACCGGGCCGCCGTGGTAACACGCGAAGGCGTAGAACTGACCCCACACAAGCGGCTATACATCAGCATCTACTCCATGCTCAAAGCCCATGCTGGGGTTCCAGCGAGCATTGGAGGTCATCACGCAGATGCCACCTTGTTCGAGCACTCGCTTTCCGTTGCAAAGAAAGTCCAAGCCTATTTCACCGAGCGCGGCAAGGTGGAGCCCCTGGCCCTTATTGCCGGGATTGCTCATGACCTGGACAAGTTGCTCGCCTACAAAAAACAGGGTGACTCCTGGGCCAAGAACGTAAACGCAACGCACCACAACAAGTACGCCGCTTACATCGTTTCGACCCAGCCAGAATTCCGGGATTTACCCGAGGATGAGCGCAACACGTTGGTGCTTGCGCTACGGTACTACCACGACCCAGACAACCTCCCCATTGGCGCCAGCAATCGAACCGAGGCACTGATACAGGCCTTGCGCTTGAGTGACGGCTACGCGATCAAAGAAGAAAAGACCGCCGCCGTAGAGAGCCTGTCAGACGAACAGCTCGAATCAATCGAGAAAGCACTGCTTGATACCATCAGCGAACTGAACATCAACGGATACCTCAACAAGACCGGCCACGCGGGCGGATGGACCACCCCTGCTCTTGAGTATGTCATCACCCCCATGTCCACAGTTCTGGAGCTGCTGGGCAAGCACCTGCCCGTAGAGCTGAACCGCAAGCTCCAGCTAGACCATGAGACACGGACGTTTACACACCCTGCTTCGCGCTTGGTCAGCCAGAGGCTCAATCAGATGGGGCTACTGATGACGAGCTACAAAAGCTTCGCATCGGAGTTCGGACTCTACGACTGCCGCATAGGGAGCACCCGTTTCAGAGCCGTGCTGATGATCCAGAAGCAAGAGCTTGAAAAGCTCGTTCCAGGCCTACAGGAGAAATGGGGCACCGCTGCCTATCGAGTACGCATTACGGGGGCAACGGCTGACAACACAGTCCAGGGCGACAGCGACGTGGACGAAGAAGAAGCGGAAAATGAAAAGGAGGCATAGCCTCCTTTTTTAGTCTTTCAGAATCCGCAGGGCGCTCTCCGTTCGAGTCACCCTTCTGGCCCGATCTACATCACCCAAATCGTTCCAGCAGGCGTATGCCCGCTCATAGATTGCGTTCCGCTCAGCGAGCCTGCACAACATTACATCGCGCTCATATCCGCTCATGTAGCGTCCTGCGAATTTCTCCAAGGACACATCGCGGCCAGTGTCCCAGAGCATCAGGGCAACGGTATCGACTGCCTTCTTCTCAACGTCAGAGCTAACCCCAAGGGACTTGAAAAGCAATTCCCCTTCCTGGCTGCGGTACATGTAAGGGCCAAGCAAACGCTCTGCATACTCAAAGTTGCCTGCCTTTACCGCTTGGGCAGCAAGCTCGATCTGCGCCTCGCGCTGAGGTTTGGTTTGGTTTGGGATGACACCACCAACTTGCGACGCACACCCGGACACGGAAAGCGCCAGCGTCAGCGTCAGACCTATACAGCCTCGCTTCATGGGTCAGTCCTCTTTGAATTGTCGGACGCAGACATACTTTTGGCCGGCGCTGTACAGGCAGTTTTCCCTGAACTCCAGCTGCTTGAGCTGATTCGGCTTGAGACTAAACATCCGCTGCATTTCTTTCGAACTCGACTCAGGTGTCTTGAGCAGGAAGTAGAAAGCGAAGTTTCTGAGCTGATCCTGTGTTACCTGATCAGGCTGCTGAACACCCATCCAGACGCCGAGGCCAAAGCCACGGCCTTCCGTTGCAATACGGTTTACCGGGCTAAGGGGCTGTTTGGATATTGCCTTGGCGTGCTTGCCCTCATCGCATACGAGAATGTGGCCTGCGCTTTTCGGGTCGGCATTACCTGTGATTTTGGTTTTCAAGACGGCCATTGCGAAGGTTCGCCTTGCAATAATGTCCATCATGATCTGCTGGTGGGCAGAAGAAATGTTCGTCATGTTGTAGACGTTGATTGCACCCTCTCGCACCTTGGATGCTTCGCCAGTAAAAAGCCGGCTATCAACCATTTGACCGATGGTATCTCGGAGTGAGTAAACAGAGGTTTTATTCCAGTGCTGCCATTCCTCACCAATGCCATTCCGCCCCAGTTCGTCATAGGACAGCTGCGACTTGATTATTCCAGCCACGACATTACTGGCCGCATCGGCTTCTTCTTGGCAAAGCAGAGAAATTGACTCCTGATCTTGTTCTTCATCTTCGGCCTTGCGGATAGCTGCAAGGGTCTTGCGCTTTGCGCGACCAATCTCATTCATGATCGTGCCGACAGAACCAGAGTCCAAGCCACTGACGATGCACTGATAAACCAGGGTCAGTTTCTCGTACACGTCAGCGAGAGTCGGGGCCTTCTTGCCCCAAGTGCTCTCATCTTCGTGCTCGATACCAAAGTCAGCATATACAGCCTTCAACACCTCGCCGAGATAGCCAAGCTGAGTCGAGCCGAGCTTGTGGTTGAACTTGGTGGCCAGCTCCTTCACTGTCTCGATGGTCATCGTGACCCCGCCGCCATCTTGGCTTCTGGGCACCTGCATCGGGTTCAGAGACGAACCGCCATCGAAATACGAGAAGTTGATGAAGTTGAAATCGGACTCGGAGACTAAATGGCCAAGTCCCTGCGATATGAAGTTCTCAGCCTGAAAATCACCTTTCACATCCACAATATGAAAGGTCGTACCCCGGCGATACACACGGGCGATCATGTTCCTCAGCGTCCAGGTCTTACCCGAACCTGACGTACCCATGAACAAGCCATTGAAGTTATTTAGGAAGGGAAAGCACCACTCAACCGCCTCCCCTTGCGGGCAGTAGCCGATTAGAATCTTTTCATCAAATGGAACAAATGCCGACATTGAAATTACCTAGATAGCGGGGCGTTGTGGACCTTTCGCTCCATAACACCTTCGTAAAAACTCAACGCAGATAATATTTCTGCGGGCCACTGTTCTTTCTGGATTCGTCGATAGGCCGAGCTGCATTCTGAGCAGCACAAATCCTCGCCCTTGAGCTTCATGACAGTTGATGGAGTGTTCGCCACAACGACAAAGGACGAGAGGTCGTCACAGTCGCATTCGCAGGCAATACCACCCTTTTGAAGCTTGACGGGCCTGTCGTCAAAATTGCCCTTAACTTTGGCTGCCGGCTCTGCGTCTGGATTTATGTCCAGGACAAGATCAATCCATTCGTCGCTATGAGCCTTGTCCATGGTTACACCGCGCTCAGCGCAGCGCAGCTCCATAAGAACGTGCGCCAGCTCATGGGGCACTACCTCGTAGAAGAACGTCTGGAAATCCTGCCAGAGGAAAAGCCCCTGAAAGCGAACCTCGGCGATCCCATGAACTTCACCACTGATTTGCATGAGCGTGACTTTCGAAGACGAATGCTCAGCCATGCCGTAGTCAAATCGCACGTCCACCCATACCCGCTTGTGAGGGAATAGACGCATACGGAGGATGCGATCAACCTCCCTTACAATCTCGACCTCGCGGGGGAATTGGGCATTGTGCTGCTGAACGGTTGAAGCGGAAATATCGATAATGTCCATACCTAGGTAATGCCCTCTCAGAGGGCAGCAATTCGGCGGACAGATGCAGGGTCGGCACTAAAAACTACTGTGCGTACTTGTTCCATGCGGCGAAGTCGCCGGCATTACCCTGATCGATAAGCGCCTGTAAGTGGTCAGGGTCGTTCAGTGCCTGGATTGCTTGAAGGGCTTTGAGCGTCATTCCCGGCCATTTCTGATTACCTATGGCCCATATCGCTTTGCGCAACCGCCGCAGGGCTTGTGTTGTTGCAGGGTCATCCAGAGCTTGAGCTGAGCCAGCCTGTTGCGAAGCGAACGCGGTTTCTCCCTCAAGTTGATCGTGGGGTGCTGATTTTTCCGCGCATGCGCGGGTTTTAGGTGGTGGAGACAAAATAGCCATGATTGCTGCCTCGCCGAGCGAGGGATAGAGAAGCCTTCCGTAGGCGACACAGAACGCCGCTACCGCGATCTGCGCTGCCCTGTCCAAATCCACCTCAATACTGGCCGCTTCCTTGCGGCCATCTTCCCCCCGCAAGACGGCGACTCTTGCGCCATCACGCCAGATGCTGATCCCCTGGATGCACTTGGGAGGTCTTCCAGAGCGAACCACGCGGTAGGTGAAATCATCGACTGCGCCAGTCACGAATCCGTAAAGATCGCTGGCGACGCCGAGGTCAAGGTGAAAGGCCACGCGCCCATTGTCGTTGTTGAGCTTGTATACCCCATCAATCTTGCGAGTGAAATTGAGATACAGGCAGTGACTTACGCCAACACACTGCCCGCGCTCGTTGATGCTGTTAAAAAGATGCAGCGCAACCTGCAACGCCGCGTTGCTGAATATTTGGTGACTGGCAGGGAAAAATCCTGACCTTGGATCGCGCTCGTTCGTAGGCTTGAACTGCCAAACGTTTTCAATCATCGAGCCGACGAGGTATGAACGGTGTGTTTTCTCAAAGTCGATCAGCATGGGCACTCCTTCGGCTAAAGCGTCTGCGATGGAATGCAATTAAGAATAACGCTCCAGCAATCCAAACCGCGTGAGCCGTGGTGTCGAGCAAATAAAACAAATCCCGTACCTTCGAGTGGATGCGCGTACCCGTCTTAGGGTCAGCTATGACGCGAATATCTTCCCCCTTCATATGGAACAGGATGACGGCCACTCCGTCTTGGCCAAGATCGTTGAATACGCCAAATCCGTATCCCACCTCGCCGTCAGGCTTGTTCGACTGGTAGAACGTGTACACACCTTCGACCTGTTGCTTGAATGCGACCGGCAGCGCACCGGATTTGATATGCCCAGCATTCCAGCATGAAAGGTTGGCCTCAGCACATTCACCCTCAAAGCTCTCACTAGCCGGCGCCAGAAGGTAGCTATTCCCCCAAGCAGCGTCTTTGGCCCAGGCCGGAAGGACTTGTTGAACAAGAACATAGTGGAATAGCCCTGACGTGAGCAGGACACTGATGCTCGCCACCCCAAAGATGATCCTGTCGAAACTTCGCGTGCGGCGCAGCGCGGCAAGCACCGTCAGAATGGCCGCAGTAGCAAGCATCAAACCCACAGTCGCGATTTGAGGATTGCGCCCCTCCGGCAGCATCACAGCACCTAGCCAAAAGTGCCCATCTACCCAGATAAACACACAGGCACAGAGAAACGCTCCGATTGCCAGATTGGCAGTCAGAGTTCGGTAGATCATCAGGCTTACGCAGAGGAATATTGAGAAGAAAATCAGAACGTGGTCGATTTCAGCGAGCGGAATCAAAGCAAGCCTCCTGTGTTGAAGCACAGGTTGAATGCCTGCATATGATCGCTGCAAGCGAAGTCATTGCAGAAACGCCAGGGAGCCCGGCTCTTACCCAGCCGGCCTCCCCTCGACGTGCCCAGGCGCACGCACAGCTTCCGTCGCAGCAGGCAATCACGCCGGCTCAAACGACTCGCTACCGTTTCTATAGTCTTCGTAGAACTCATTGTCAGCGAACAGAACATACGCGTTGCTGTCGCTTGAGTCGTGTTCCCCCGGTGGGCAGCTACCGTAGTAGCCGCACCCCCGGTACGTCGCTCTCAAGTTGCTGTTCAGCTTGTCGAGGATCAGCCTCAGTTGGGCCTCACCGAATGAAGACGGGTAGAACAGCTTGGGGAGGTCATAGCGTGCAATGACACCGACCGCCCCGCCTTGAAAGGTCGGAAGAAACGTCACACCGATACTTCGGTAGTGATCTACGTCTATTACATTCGGTGTCATCGGAGCCTCGCTTTCTGTGGGTGTCACCCCAAAGCTCACTTCCAAGAATGGGCTTCGGGGTGACACCCACAGGCCGAGGCCTATGGAGTCACCAAACGTTAGAAGAAGGTTCTGATCAGATGCTCGACAAAGCCAGAGGCGTAGGTGAGCAGCGTGATCAGTGTGCCACCCAGGAGCATGTACCAGCCAAGCGCACGGCTTTGACGGCTGGAAACAGAACGATCCTGGTACATCAAGTAGAACTCACGATCAGCGGTATTAGCCTTCATGACCTGGAGTTCGACGGCATCGTCGTTAAGGACACCCAACTCCAACTTCGCGTCGTAGTCGAGGCCTAGCTCGTTGTAACGGATTCGCAGTTCGCCAGCCCCTTGGGCATAGCGATAAACGAACTTCCCGTTTGCCGGGTTGAACACCTTCAACAGGTCCCCGCGCTTCGCCAGAAAGCCTTCGCCTTCCTTCATGCGGTTGTTGTTGATCCGGCAAATGTGCTCGGTAGCGTCAGCAATGCTCAGCGAGTGAAGCTTGCTGATCGGCTGGCCCGTTACGTTGACCCTCGCTGCAAAGTATCGCTGGATCGGTTTGGGATCGAGCAGTCGCAGCAAGCGCCACACAAGGCCGCAGATAGCTACGAATGCTTTTTCAGCGAGGTTCATTTGAGCGGTATGAGTTTTCATCGTTATCTCCAATAGGCGCTCGGTCGCCTTGTTTTCGCACACACGTAGGTGGCGCTAACCCTGCCGCCGAGCGAGGCAGGGTTTTGCCTAGTCAGGCTGTTTTCAGTTCCAGTTCGTCATCAATGTCTTCCTGAGCAGAGTTAGAGGCCGAAGCCCGTGCCGCCGCTCGTTTTTGCCGCATGTGCAGACGCTTCGTGATCCGACGCAACGACTCACCCTTGCGGGATGCGTCGAGGAAGTCGTGTTGCGTCATTACTGCGGTGAAGGCTTTGAGCAGTTCATACGGGTCTTCTTTCTCGTCAGCCTTGCGGATGCGATAGCAGAACAACCAGTAGGCCCATTTGGGCAACCACGAACCTGTGTCGTCATAGGTTTCTTCCAACACTTTCTGGGCGCTGGACTGAACCATGTACAACGTGCAGTCGTGCAACATCGAACCTCTCTTGCCGAACTCACGCTGCCCGCAAACGAGCTTTGTGATCCGGTACGAGTAGAACGAACCATCTTCAACCCATTCGCCATTTCGGATTACTGGTGTCATGTACAGAGCCTGCTCCAACCTTTCGATTGTCGCGTTCTCGGTAAACGACTCAGTACCTTCAATGGACAAGCTATCGTCGTCGTCCAGGGTGGCGAGGTATCCGCCGTGTCCCCAGGCCTTTCTACGATTCAGCTTCACCACAGCACTTGGCTTGGGCGCAGCTGGAGCTTTGGGCTTAGTTGGTTGCTTGGTTTCGACAACATCGCCGAATAGATCAAGTGCTTGCATTGCAGTGCTCCTTTAAGGCGCACCACTGCCCCGTAGGGCGTGGTGTGCCCATACGGGGTTGAAGGGTTTACAGATCAGTCGAACAGGGTTGCGCCCATGAAGCCGAGGCCCATGAAGCTCTCTTGAACAGCTGGTTCGGCTTCAACTTCCACCTCTTGCGAGGCTTCCATTTCAGCTTCTTCCACCACCTGAGCGGTGGATACAGCAGGGCTAAGAACAACAGGGGTCTGCTGCGCCGCGCCCAGGCTGTTTCTCGCGGTTGCGAGAGCCTGCTGTGCAATGCTGTTCGATACTGCATGCCCGTTTGCCACCATTACTGGCGGCAGTTGGTTGCTCACTTCAACAAGCGGCTGCTTGTCACGCAGACGTGCCAGCAGTTCATGCTGGTCGCCCATCGCTTCAAGGCACGCAATCAGGTTGAAGAACTGCGACGGCTGCAATCCCAAGTCCTTCTCCACGCTTTTCGGCATGAAGGCCAGCGCAGCGTCGATGACCGAAGCCAACGGCGCGACTTGCTGGTGAACGAAGGCAAGACCGTGCAGCTTTTCAGTGATTTCCCCAATGCGAGCTACCGTCCGGTAGTTGATGGTGTAGACGCCGTGATGCTGCTTCTTACCATTCAACACTTTCAGGATTTCGTTGCTCTCACGGGTCAGATACTGAACCAGAGCACCAAACACACCTTCACGCAATGCAACCAGACCTTCGCGCTGAGCCTTGAACAGAATCGGGTCGAATTCGGCCTTGGTTTCGTCCAGTTCCAGCTTGATAGGTACAGGGGAGTAAGCGAAGTTCATGCGGCTCACGAAGTGCTCCCAGGTGGGTTGGCGCTTACGGAGTGCATCAACCAGCGTGTTTACCACATCGGCAGGAACTTGCTCGTTGTACGCCTCAGCGGCGATCAACGCGATACGCTCGTTGCAGATGCTGGCATAGCGGTGGCTGTCCTTTTCGATCTGAGCGGCCCAGTCAGCCTTGATGGCATCGAGGTCTTCGATCTTGGCGACAGCTTCGGTACGACTGCTTACAACACCCATTTCCAACCGAACGGCAGCGCCACGGTCCAGAACGGCGTTGGCGCGGTCGCGGAGACGGCTGTAGTTGTTCAGAAACTCCTTCGGAAAGATTCTCTCCTGTACGAGCTTACGGGATGCGCTAGGCAACTTGTCCACGTCGATGCCCAGCTTGGTGAGGTCGAACTGGCGTTCGGCACTCATGCAGCTAACCATCAGGTTGAACACAACAACTTGGTCGTCGTTTACAGCGGTACGTACTTTAGAAACATAGGTCTGAGTCATGGTCTTTCTCTCACCTGCCGCCACAGGGAATTGGTTTGTACGTCCGGTGGCGGAAGCCGGACGTGTCGAGTTGCAATGAACTCAAGAAACATCCGGCGTGAGCCGAATGTTTTTTCAGCCCACTAGGGAGAAACAGCCCCCATCACTGGGGGCTTGATCAATTACCACTTCTCACTTTAGGAACTCAGCCACCTTGGAAACCAGGGCGGGGATAAGTCCTTCTGCGTTTTCTGCATGTGCGAACTTGATGTTGGCCGATTGCAGCCAAGTGCAAGCCTTGGCCGAGCCGATAACCAGATAGATGACCTCTACTCCGCCCTGGAGGACGGTTTGGGTCATGTCTCGGGCATGCGCAACATCATCTGGCAAACCGTCAGTGATCACGAATAGCAGCTTGCGCTGCGCTTCATGACCCATCAGGCGCGCTCCTGCTTGCAGGACAGCATCCCCAATGGGGGTGCAGTCGCCGCCAACAAGCCTGTGCATGCCCGCGATGCGATCCAGCGCTACACGGTGGTTATCCCCGAAGGTTTTCACCATGCAGTTGAGCTGACCGCTATTCGGAGCAAAGCCCAGGATTTCGCGAGGTGTTCCCACCTCATGCAGAACTTTCTCGATGAGCGTCAGAGCAATGCGAATTTGCTCAGCAACTGACGAACCATCACGCGACATCGCGGTCGAGCCGGAGAGGTCTGCGGTGATAGAGACAGCGGCTGTATCCTCAACACGTTCCTCTGCTTTCGCAAAGACACGGGAGTCATCCAGCGCAAACCGATGCAGATTCCGCTCGCACAGCCGCCCGTTACGGGCGTCGTACTCGTCGGTTTCTTCACGATTTGCCAGCAGTGCGCGTAGGCGGTTGCCCATCACGTTCGCCTTGCGGCCAGTCACATCGGCAATGACGTTAGCCATCACCTTGTCCGCTTCGACCACAGGCATCCCGTCAGCAAAGCCTTCGGACTTACCTGCACCTGTTGCGAAATCGAAGACCAAGCCTTCGATGACTGGCTGACCTTTATAGGCCTCGTTGGCGCCGGAGCTAATGCCCTTTGCCAGTTCTTCGATTGCCGTGCCCTTGTCGAAGACCTCCTGGTTGCCCAGTTGTTCTTTCAACATTTCATCGACCATCTGTTGTAGCGACTTGCCGCTGTTAGCTTCGGAGCACGAACCACTCTGGCTTGCGCCATTGTCATCCTGAGCACCGTTGCCTTCACCTGCCTCGCCGCTGTCGCTTTCAGAGCCAGCATGCTCAGCTTTGCCTTTACCCTTCCCGTCACCTTGCGGATCGGATTCGGAGTCATCGGCGCCACCTTCACTCTTGCCGGAACCGTCGCCGTTTTGCTCAGGTTTGGAATCGTCAGCTTTGCTTTCGCCCTGCCCTTCACCTTTCGGATCAGAGCTGGACTCATCAGCATTGCCGTCGCCCTTACCCTCACTTTGCGGATCGGATTCCTCTACATTGCCTTCGCCCTTGTCGTCACCTTGCGGTTCAGATTCGGATTCGTTTGCATCGTCAGATTGGCCTGGTTCAGATGCGCTGGAGCCTTCGGCATCATCCTGGCTTTCGTCTTCGTCATCAGACGGACTAGGCTGGGATTGCTCTTGCTCTGCGAGCATTTTCAGTAGATCGATGATCTTGAGGGCAAGTGCTGCGCCGTCCTCAGTGGACTTAACAGCCGGAAACTCAGCATCAAGAAGGTTGCGTAGCGCAGGAACCACTTTGTCCGCGTGCTCAGCCAGATGCTTGCGCAAGTTGGCCTCGATACGGATTTCAGCAGCGCCCACTGTTGGCCACCGCTTGGCGGTCAAGTAGGAGAGACAGTAGCAAGCCACCGCCTCACCCAAGCTCGCCGAGCCGTCCCGGAATTGACCTCGGTTGATGAGAACCATGGTCGAGTCCAGCAAGTACCGGGATGCCATCTTCTTCCAGGTTGCCATCGCGCCCTCCATAAACACGTCATCCAACGCATTCAGAAGGAACTGAGCGAAGGAGCCATGCTCCTTGCTAAAGGCCTGAAAGAACTTGATGTTGCTCTTGCGGATATGGCCGACTTCGTGGAAAGCATTTCCTTTGAACAGCACCAAATCGTCCGGTGTCAGTTTTTCAGGTAGCGCAGGAACCCACAGAGTCTTGCCATCGGTTGCAGCGCCCACGCCGTGGCCAACGACGACTTTCAACTTGTTGTCGCAAGCCAGAGAGCGCAGGAACTGAATCCAACCTTCGGGTGCAGTTTTTACAGAACGCATATCAAACTCCTAACCCATTGCTGGGTGATTTGAGCCCAGCACGGGCGATTCCCAATCCGTAGAACAGGAGTCGGCCAAGGGCCGATTCCTGCCCTTGGGTGGGAGTTGATTTAAAGGTTGCCCAGTTTCTGTACCGCCAGATCACAGGCGAGCCGGTTGGCTCTGTACTGATAGCTGATGGTGTCGCGCTTACGGGCATGGCGCACGGGATGCAGCTTTTTCAAGCGGTACTCCGCGACCGTGTAGGCCAGAACAGCGCGAGCAATCTCCACGCGGCACGAAGCCACCAGGATTGCCTTGCTGAGAACACTCTTTGCGTTGCTGATGAATTTCTTCATGGTTTTTCTCTCACACGCCGCGTCGTGGATTGGTTTGTATCTTCCAGGTGCGGAGGCTGGAAGGTTTGAGCTGTGGGCTCGGATAAACCTTCCAGCGTGAGCTGGATGATTTATCCCAACTCACGGGAGAGAGCCCTCCCCTTTCGGGGAGGGTGTTTAAGTTATGCAGCTTCATCCCAATCGAGTTTGCCGGCATCGAGCTGTTCCAGGAACTTGCTCGCAGTCGCCTTGTACTCATTTGGAAGGTCAAGTTCAGTACCGAAAACCAACTCGTAGAAGTTGGCCGACACTTCCTGATCCGATTCCTCCATGCCGGTATAGATCGCATCAACGAACGCTTTCGCGCAGTCGGGGATCATCTTCGGCTTGCCATCAACAAGTTGATTAGCATCGAACTTCGCATACACCAGGGACTTGCGTGCCCAGCGTTGAAGCTCACGGAAAGAAACCGTATCAGTCATTTCGCCGATCTCGAACGATGCGCGGATGCGGATCGCCAATTCGACCATGGACCTACCCACGAACACCGGCAGGATTCCCTTCGTAGAACCGAGCAGAGCTTTCAACTCTAGCGCCGGCTTCATGAAGCTCATCTTGAAGCAGGTGAAGCGGGAACGGACTGCACTGTTTTGAGTGTGGACACCGGCATAGCGGGGATCACGGCTCATCTTGCCGCCAGTGTTGTCAGTGGCGAACAGACGGAACCGAGGGTTCCGCTTGATGGTCATGTTCCCTTCGACTTTTGCTAGGTCATCAGGGTTGACGGTCGGGTCTAGGCCGTGATGCTTGAGGGTGATCACCTGATCACCATTCAGCACATCGTTGATGGATACCAACACGCTGGGCTTAATGGCTGCAATCTCATCGATCAGCACGGCGATGCCGTGACGCAGGCAATAGCTCAACACTCCATCAACAGCTTTGACGCTGCCGTTTTCAATTGTCTTCGACCCCATCAGGTAAGTCTCATCCAAGCCAGGACCACCAGTGATGGTCATAAGCGGGATGTTCAGACGCGCACAGAACTGCTGCACGAATGAAGACTTACCAGTGCCCTTTTCACCGTTGAACATCATGTTCTCGGATGAAGCGTATGACCGCAGCACCCGAGCAACCATGTCTGGCTCAAACACGTAGTCAGGGTTGATCGCAGGGACGTAAGGGGACGGTACTTCGTCGATTTGGATCATTTGCTCAAAGCCTGGAATCGGATCGTTAAACCCGAAAGCTTTGTGAACGTAGATCGATTTCTTGGATGGTTTAACTTGAGTCATGATGTTTCTCCGCAACTGCCGCGAACAGTGCATATTGATTTAATGCCTAGGTCGCGGGGACTAGGCATGGAATTGAGAACTCCAGAAAAACACCTAGCCCCAGAGGGCCAAGAGTTTTTCTTGCAGCCCTCTGAATTACAGAGTTATCGCCCCCAGCCAGATGGCTGAGGGCGATTGGTTACGCGACTATCGTGATGGGCTTTCCTGCCATTTCGCATACAACCAGAGACTGGTTCCAGCGATGAGCAGCAGTGTTACACCAGCATTTGCGATAATGTCGTGCATTTTATTCACCTAATAAAAGTCGTAGAAAGGTCGAGCTTGTTACTTTCTCTTGTTTCTCTTTCTCTTTTTCGGTGGACGCTTCCTCTTGGTTTTGACCTTATTGGTCTTTCCTTTCGCTTTGTCCTTGGGAAAGGACAGCTTGAGGTCAGACAGGAACATCACCAGCAGTATTAGTGCGGTGACTACGGACACTGGCTTGTAAAAATCGGCAGGGATTATCCAGCCACCAGTTAAACCAAGTACGAACACGTTGATGCTATAGGCCGCAGCCTTAAATTTTGAGCTATTACTCATTGGATTTACCTCGCTTTAAAGTCGGCTAGAAAAAACCAACGCGCAAGGAAATCCCCGGCGACGTTGGAAACCGTCGCCGGTTAGGTTTTTTAGGAACGCAGTTTGTAACTCGGCATCGTTACAGCAGGGCTCGCAGCGAACTGTATCTCACTGTTTGCACCTGCGGATTGACGCATAAGCACACGGTACTCGACCTTTTGCTTGAACGAAGCTACTACAGCATCCCTTGATCGGCCCTCAAGTTGCTCACTCCAAACTCCAAGCCACAAGGCCTGAAATTCATTGCGAAACTCCTTCGAGAGCAAACGATGTACGCAAATTATCTGAGACTCTGCCCAGACAACTTGGATGGCTTCATGCCCATCTTTGGCACGGATGAAAACGCTGTTGTTAGCAACGTACTCCATCTTCTCCAAGCAACTTAATTTCAAAGGTGCAAGCACCTCATCAATCAAAGCGCCTTCCGCAATCATGGCTGCAACACGCGCAGAACCACGATGGAAGGATTCCAAAAGTTCCGCCTCTCGACGCTTCTGGACCTGCCTTTGCTCATGGAGCAAGCACTTTTGATATTCAAGATATGCCATTTTCTTCTCCACCTGCCGCGCACAGGGGCATTTGTTTGATACCCGGAGCGCGGTTGGCCGGGTAGTTACGCAATGCGCAGACAATACCCAGCCGGAGCTGAACAAGGTCAGCCCAAGGCGTGAAGTCCCAAAGTGGGAAATGGAATTCCAAAATCACCGAGCGATCAAAGAACGCAGTGATACTTGGACTGTAGGACAAAGACTTACCTTGCAAGGGGAGCAAGGAAGTAAACGCGAGGCTCGCGTTTTATATGAATTAGCCTCCTGGCCGCATCTACTCAACGGAGGACACGGTTGGCTAAATCGATGCGGTACGACAGACAGAAGCTGCGTACCAAAATGGTCTAGCAATGTCTCCTTCCCATCACACGATGACATGTGAGGTCAGGTCCAGAAAACGTCTGCGATGACGCAAAGGTAGTCTGGTTGTGCAAGCAGAGCTTGGCACATAGAACACTGCTTTTTTAGCGCATCTGCCGTCTTACCGCAAGCAATACCGACTGAGTTAGTGATGAAGATTTTCCGCGCATGCGCGGGATTCCTGTAGCGCCCGCTGTCGAACGAGGGTCGCAACCAGCATGCACTGCTTGGGGCGAGCCAATATCACTCCGCGCCCCACTACCTCTACAGGGCAAGCACCATCTGGCTGCGGCTGCCCGATCCGACCATACGAGTATTTGCCGGCGCCATGGCGAAGCACAACAAAGTCACCGGGCATGGGTTTCCCAGCAGGCTCTACTACCAGCACCCAGCCTTCAAGACCAGCAGGGGCTGCGGCTGCCTCGAAGGCTAGAGCGAAGGCATTGCTGTCAGAAGTGAAATGAATGATCCGCTGGGTGGTGAGAAATGGCTCTCCCCAACTCCCGCGAGTAACTGAATTGACATAGCTGACAGGCAGTAGCCTAGCCACCAGATGCTCAGCGATGGCATCCACGGACTCAGCAAGGCGTGGTGAAATATCAGAGGGCAACACCTCTAGAAGACTGCACAGCTTAGCCAGAACCTCACCAGTAAGCGTGATCTTCCCGCTAAGCAGGCGGTTAAACGTGCTCGCACTTTGCCAGCCACAGGCAATGGCCAAATCAGCCTGTGTAATCCTTTTCCTCAGCTTAATGCGCCTGTAAGCAGCGCGGAGCCGAATACCTTCTTGTTCTCGAATGACTGGGGATACGTCAGGCATGCCATGTACGCGCAGTGTGTGGAAGCGCATTATGAGCTAAACGAGGAAGAAGTAGGAGGCTGCCTGCCTGCCGCGCAAAGCGCGACAGGACAGACAGAAAGCGATCAAGCAACACGAGAATGCTGCTTTTGAACACCACCTTTAACCGCGAAGGTTTTCAGCGTTTGGACTCGGTAGTAAGACCCCTCAAGGTCCAACACTCCTTCACTAACTATCAAGTCTTCCCAGTCCGGCCCCTTCTCGCTGACTGAGTTACTGATTGGCATCATGAAGGTCACATCGAAACCCTCCTGGTAGAGGCGACGTGCGAGTTCCCAAGCAAAGTATTGACCATCACCAGCTGGCCGACGACGCTTCGGATTGACCGGATCGTTATCGCTCCAGATGACTACAGAGTCGTACTCGCTTTTGTCCACATACAGCTTGGGTAAGCTACTGCATGAGTAAGCGACTTTCACGGATTCACCTGTCGCCAGATGAATTGCCCACCCCTTCTCGACGCCCTCAGTAACGTGCAGAACACGCCCCTCAGTTTTTGCGACTGTAATGGATGAGCCCCTGAACTTAGGCAACGGCGAGCAAATCTTTTTGACTTTGATCACCGGAGCCTTATCCCCCTCGGCTGTAATGAATATGCGGTGAAAGTTCACCACACGGCCATCAACCGAACGGAACGCGCTCACTATCGCGGGGAACACCCCAACGAGGACTTTCTTTTTCTTCTCAGGATCATTCTCATCGTCCACCCAATACTCCAGGCCTGGATGGAAACGCACGTCCTGAATGTTTGCATTAAGCGGGATACCCCTTTTCTTGAAGTATGTCCGCCCAGGCGCAGCGCTTGGATGATCGAGGGTCACTAAGTCTCGGGCAATGAGGTCTAGCTTCCTCTTTCTCTCTGCGATTTTCTCAGGCGTCAGAGCAGTGGAGCTGTCAGCTGGGCGTACCACTTTCGGGGCCGTTTCCTTCCTCACATGCTCACCGCTCGTTGCCGGACTAAGGGCTTTGAAGATTTCGAGCAGGCATTTGGTGTAGTCACCTCCGCCTATCCCGTCTTCCATCAAAAGCTCTACTGCGCTCATGCCACCATCTTGCATGCAGGTGCAAATCGCCCTGCCGATGTGGCTGTGATTCTCAGTCGAATCCGAGAATCGGAAGTCGCCCTTACCTCCCCCCTTGCCATGACGCGAAGGGAACGGACAGTCGGTAAGCCGGCCAACCTTTGCGAGTGCATGATCAAACGTGTTGGTCATGCGACCTATCACGTTCAGCCAGCCCCCGTTCTGATCAACCAGTTTCTGGACGGTCACTGAGAGAGGTTCAGAAAACTTCGAGTTTTCACGTTTGCGGTTCATAGCTGCCTATCTCCTAAGAAAAAGGCAGCTCCCCTAGGGGAAGTCTGCCCCTATGGGTTGGTGGTGCTGCTTTGTTAAAGATCGTTCCACGCTTTGACGTGGATTCCAGGCTCGACTCAGGGCTTTTCAGCTCTTGCATCAATCCTGGCTTTGCCTGCGAGTTTTCACTGCTGGCTATGTCGCTTAAAGCGAAAAACCCGAGTGATCGGGTTTTTCTGGGTACATCATTGGCTGTAAGGGCATACCAAGTCATTTGCAGCGTAGGCCGCACAACGAGACTGGTTCGCACCTGCAACATCGTGGCGCGCATCATTGAAAGCCTTGTAGCCGACAAGAGCAGCGACACTTAGAACGATCAGCAGAGTACGTTTCATATCAAGTCACCTCATGAATCTTGGGAAGCGACCCTACAGCAGCCTATCGGCGACCAAGGGCGCCGATGGCGGTTACAAGCATGGGATCGTCAGCGTTTCCGCTTGGAGCCTTGTGCTCGCAACATTGAGCATTTCGTTTACAACAAACATCTTTCGATCATCAACGAGGATCGGAGCAAGCCCCTTTCAACGCGAACGACCGGAGCACATCCATCAAGCCAGCGTGCGAGACGCAGACAAAAGACAGACGGTGCAGATTTCAGGCTCAAGCGAACTCAAACCGTCAAACTGCAATCCTGGTCTACCATCTGGCCGAAGCCGTCAAATCGAACAGGACGATAAGCCAAATAAGACCTGGGCGAACCCAAACCAAATTGACTCAAAGCCACTGCATCGAACCACTGGGAGGCGGACGAACCACACAAGAACCAAATAGAACGACACAGCTGTCACCTATAAGACCCAAGCAAGCTCAAGCCGTCTAAGTGACAACTCCCGATCAGAACCATCAAGCCGTAGCCATCAAAATCCAAAACCGAGAGCGGGATTGGAAGTTGAAAGCCGAGGCTATCTAGTCCCAATCCGGGGTTGCCAATACAAGCGATGAGTACCACCACCTGCATCAGCTCCCAGAACCACCGCGAGGACGCAGTTTGTTCTGAGGCGTGACCAAACTCTACGAATGACGTAAAGCGGAAAGGTCACATGGAGCAAGTACAGATTGGCTTCTAGGCGGGCTGGAGACAAGGCCGAAATGTCCCCAAAATGGCAAAAAAAAGGAGGGCAATGTGCCCTCCTGTAGTCCCGCGCATGCGCGGGGTGATGTGGCTTGTCAGGCGTGATTGATCGACACCAGACCGATGTACTTCAACGGCACCTCAATCACTTCTTCACGACCTTCCTCGTTGAGATAGGCAATCACACCCGCGCTGGTCGCCTTGGCTTTCTGACTAACGAGCAGTTCACCCGTGAAGGTCTTCTTGGCTTCCTCGCCCATCTTGAACTCCACCATGATGATCGGCTGGCTCGACTGCTTCGCATTTGCCTCGGGCGCAGCACCGTCCAGTTCAGCGTGAGAGCCTTGCTCAGCTGAGCCAGCGCCACCAGCGGAAACAGCAACCGGCTGGGTTCCCGTTTGAGTTTGAGGCTGGGCCGTAGCCGGGGTCTGCTCGCCAGTTTTCACCTGGGCGCCGGATTGAGAGCCCCCGCTCTGGGGCTCTTGAGCGGAACCGCCTGATTCTTGCTGCGTAGCAGCGCCAGCTTGCTGCTGACCGTCAGTCGAAGACTGCTCATTAGTACCTTGGGAGCCCGGAAGCTGAGGCGGTGCCTGGGTGGCCGTTGTAGTCGTAGTTACAGGCCCGGCCTGACGCTCCACTACAGCAGATACGCTTTCCGGCCAAACCCAAGTTTCTGGATCGAACTTGTAGGACTCATCCTCGGCAAGAACACGCGCCTGACGAATCAGAGTGCGGTTGCTGGGAGCGCCGGGCACTTTCAGGCTCTCAAAGATTGCCTTGGCCAAGTCCTCATTCAGCTTGCAGATAGCGTCGAACGTAACCATGGTATCCAGGTCGCTGAGCAGGTGGCTGTGGCACACCTCCTTCGCGACTGGATGGAAATCCGCAGCTTTGAGCAGGTTGTAGACGGTCTTCTCACGGAGCCCGTATACCTGCATCAACTCCGTTTGGGAGACGTGCCGTTTTTCTTCTTGGCCCAGCTCTCGCTGATAGTCGCGAAGCGCCTGACCCAGCTCAACAGGGTTCAGGTCAACCTTGGCGGTGTTCTCATGGATTTGGCAACGAAGACGATAGGATCGGCCTCGCTTGAGCCAGTCAACGTCGATTACCGCTGCCACCTTGCGGGGCTTCGGTCCGATGCTCGGATGATCTGCACTTGTCAGACGGCAGCTAAGGGTCCGGCGATGGCCGTAGGCGATGCCATATTTCATGGCCGGCTTAGAGGCGTCGAGCTTTTCAGGCGGTAGCGGATACACCCGGATTGGTTGGAGCTGTTCCGCTCCATCCATGGTCAGACGCAGCTCGATCAGACCTTCGATGCTGTCATCCACCACTTTGCCGTTGCGGATGTTCTCTGCCGGGTCGTAGAGGATTTCAGTTGTAGGGTCAAGGTGAACCACCTTGTCCTTCTGAATGCCGATGGTTCCGGCATTCAGTTGAGCGGCGGAGCTGTCACCAAGCTTCCCGAAATTACGTACCTTCATACTCCCCCCTTAAACCGCTGTGGCCTCAGCCGCGATCTTGGCGCGTACTGCTCGGCTCACTTCATTGAAAAATGCAATTCGCTCAGCCTGGATTTCAGGAATGCGAGCAGCCATTTCGCCATATGCTTGCCGCGTTTCGTGGCTGGTCGAGCGCTCACTTCCACTCTGGCGAAGATGCCAGACAGGGATACCCTTCCGCTGGGCGCGACTGAACGGCTTAGTCTGGCGAATCGGTGTCGGGATGAGGGCCGGACCGATACGAGCGGCGAGGTTTTTGTACTGCTGAGCCGTGTCAGCGGTGCCGTCGAGAACCAGCTGGTTAATCAGGATGCCGGTCAGACTCAGCTCGGCCTCAATCATCATGCCGATGTTCTGAATGCTGCTGATGACGCCCTCAAGCGCTGAGTCAGCGAACGTATCCACCAGCACCGGCGCGAAGATGTAGTCCGCAGATGCGCATGCCGAAGTGGTTCGCACGCCAGGGGCCGGCGGGGTATCACACAGAACAAAATCGTAATGCTGCGCAATTGCCGAGAGGTTGTTGAAGAACACCTCGGCAACACTGATCGAGCGGCTATCGATTTCATTCAGCTCATGGCAGTTGCGTGGAGTCGCCAACACGTCGATACCGCTCGGGTGAGTCAGGGGCTGAAAATTATCGCAGCCACCCTGCTCGAAAAGTGCGAGAGCGGGGGTGTGGACATACTGAGTCAGCACGCCCTGATCGAAGAACAGCTCAGTGAAGTTCCCCTGCCCGTCAAGGTCTACCGCGAGAACACGGTAGCCAAGCTCATTCAGGTAATGAGCGAAGTTGAAAGAGGTGCTGGTTTTGCCGACGCCGCCCTTCTGGTTGGTGATTGCAATGATCTTGCTGAGGCGATGCTCAGGCGAGGCCAGTGCCGCCTTGATGACCGCCTCAAGCTTCGCCAGCGACGGTTTCTTGGTTTTGGATTGAGTAGTCATAGCCTATCTCCTAATAGTGCCGACCACTACTTTAACCTCTTGAGGCGCTTTATCAAGCAATTTCGAGCAATTTCCCGCGCAATGCGTAACGGTCACTCTGCCTTATTCACCCCTAAAATATCCAGAAGCCTTGCACTGCAAGGGCTCTAGCGTTTCTCATCGACGCCATAGGCCGTGGGATACGGCGTCTGAAAAAGGCGGAATACCGGCATAATTTCCGCGCAATGCGTAAATTGAGCAATTGGCAAGCAACACCCTCAATACTTTTTTTCCGCGCATGCGCGGATCGAGGCGGATCGGGTAGGAGGCGGCCTCACGGCCGCCGTCCTCCCACACCACCGTGCGTACGGTTCCGTACACGGCGGTTCAGGCCATGCGGTTAAGCCGATTGATCGTATCCAGTATCGAGACCAGTCCAAGTCTGTCCCATAGCTTCTTCGGCAGCGCCTGATTCATATGCGGCGCTCCTGAGTTCCACCACGGGCCTCGGCCATTGAAGGCCGACTTGCAGGCACGCTCCTCGCTCAATCCCAGGCGCATCAGGTTGCGCGCCCTCGTAGAGGGCTGCTTCCATTGCCGCCAGATGACACAGCGAAGTTTGTGCCTGACCCAGCCATCCAGCTCTTCCAGTGGACGCTTGCTCTGGCTGAGCTTGAAGTAGCCTGCCCAGCCTCGCAGCACCGGGTTTACCCGCTCGATGACATTCGCCATCTTGTGGCCCCGCACCCCTCGCAGCAGTTCCCTGAGACGATCGCGCACACGGCGCAGGCTCATGGTTGCCACTCGCAGTCTAGGCTGCGAGTGCCAACTCATCCCATACCCCAGGTAGTCGCATTTCCACGACCCAGCCACGCGACTCTTGTCCCGATTCAGTCTCAGTTTCAGACGGTGATTCAGGAACCGCTCGACACTGGCCAGCACTCGTTCGCCAGCACGCGGACTACGGACATAAATGTTCGCGTCATCGGCATAGCGCACGAAGCGGTGGCCTCGCCGCTCCAACTCACGGTCGAGTTCATCGAGCAGGATGTTCGACAGCAGCGGCGAAAGCGGGCCGCCTTGCGGCGCCCCCTCCTGCCGATGGCTGACAACCCCGCCCGACATGACGCCCGCTTCGAGGTAACGGCGGATGAGTCTGAGCACCTGTTTGTCTTCGACATGGCGCTCAACACAGAACATCAGGATGTCGTGGTTGACCCGATCAAAGAACTTCTCCAGATCGAGTTCCACGCAACACCTATGACCCGCCGCCACATGGGTGCGGGCCATCTCGACAGCCTGGTGAGCGCTTCTGCCCGGACGGAAGCCGTAGCTATAGTCCGAGAACAGCGGATCGAAGATCGGCGTGAGCTGTTGCAGCAGGGCTTGCTGGATCAGGCGATCCACGACACTGGGAATGCCCAGTTGCCGCATACCGCCCTGCGGTTTGGGAATTTCGACCGCCCGCACTGCCTGGGGATGGTATTCACCTGCCAGCAGCCTGACCTTCAGGATGGGCCAATACTGTTTCACGTAGCCTGCCAAGTCGGCGACCGTCATGCCATCGGCACCCGGCGCCCCCTTGTTGCTGACCACGCGCTGATACGCACGCTTGAGATTCGCCGGTGCAAGCACCCGCTCCATCAGCGTGTCCGGCTCCGCGTTCATCCACGTCACCGACGCCGCCGATACCTCTGCGCTGTCAGGCGTCATCCTCGGCCTCTGGCCGGGACTCGGGGTGACAGTCTTCTCTTGGAGAAATTTCTGCATTTCGGTTATCGACGAGACGCTGACGCCTACTGGCGGCATGACCTGTTCGGCCCTTGATGGCGTGGTTGACCGCCACTTACTACGGCCTCGGCTGACTTCTGCACGCCCATCCCGTCGCCTCTCGACAATCGGTAGCACAATGGCAAGCGTACAGATCTCCCAGGGTAATTCGCGCGACCTTCCTGCTTATGCCTGTCGGATCTACGTCGCAGCGTTCCGTGCAAGTATCGGGCTTTGGCGATTATGGCCACCTCACCCCGCTGCGCCGCCTCATCCGCTTCCTGTTCGTCAGGCCAGCATTTTGCCTCGGGCTTCCTTCAGATTCGCAGTCGCCCGCGACACCCTTGCCTTCAGCTAACACTTCCCCTTGCCGGGTGTGTAGAGGACTTTCACCTCCAAGTCGCCAGGCTCACCACCACAGTGAACCCGACAGCGCCAGTCACGGCGCTACGCGCCATGCCTGGCGCACCATAAAAAAACCGCCCACAGGGCGGTTCTTGGTGCAGGAGCGGGGCTGGTTACAGGTCATGCTCAACAATCTGGGCATTCGCCGTACTCGTTGTCTTGTTCAGGAACGCCACCCTGCTTACTGCCTTATCTTTGTCTGTGTATTTGCCCATGAATAGGATGTGCTGACCCAGTTTGGCTGAATATTGGTACGTGAAGTCGGTAATGCCGTATGCCCGGAGGTATGCCATGAATTTGTCAGCGCTACCCTTCTCTGCATAGCGGTAAACCACGGAGTAGGTCGTCGCTGCGGGTGCTATAACCAATGGCTTGAGGTCGCCGCCCGACATGACCCCAGAGGCGACGACACCATCTTCGACATTGCTGAGCAGAGGTCCTGGCTTCCTGGGCTCAAAGCTGCTTGCGACAATAAGAGGGGCAACACCAGTGCCTGACTGCTTGTCCTTTGCGGCAATCTCAACAGCAGGCGATGGCTTGCTGACGGGCTTTTTGACAGCCTTGGCTTTGGCAACCAGTTCGACAGCGGCTGTGTCTTGCTTGGCTGCAAACGCTTCTGGCCGGGCGCCGTATGTCCCTGAATACACAGCTCGATTTGTAAGTACGGGGGCGACTACAGAAGCCTTAGCAATCTCCGTTCTGACCGTTAGCTCAGCAAGCTTGCTTCTCGCTTCGTTGTTGATCTGGGTCTTTTTTGCAGCCAGCTCTGCACGAATAGCGTTCTCGGAAACAGCCTTATCGATACGAGCCGCCACCTCAGAAACGCCTGCTGGCTGCGAATTGAGCTGAGCGCTCAATCGCCCGGATATTGCCTCAAGGTCTTGCCCCAGCTGATGCTCAATCTCTGCAAGCCTATTTGCTTTCTGCGATAGCAGATTGGCCTTCGCTTCCTGCAACTCAGCTTCCAAACGCTTGACCTCTGGAGATTCACTCATCGTCTCGGGGAGGCCAACAACAGGCGAGTTGATTAGAGTTTGCTCCACCTCCGCAAGCTGCTGGCTTTGCGCGTTAAGCATATCCAGGTGCGATTGCTTGATTGCAATTTGGGAGTTAAATGACGCCTCAATCCCGGCAAGTCGCCCCTTAGCCGCGTTGAGCTGGGCATTCAGATTTGCAATCTCATCACTCACAGACTGCATGGCATCTTGCTTCTCGGTCTTGAGCTGGAGAAGTGCAGCCTGGGCGCCGGACAAGTCATCCTTAACGCGGCGCTTTGCATCTGCATTGGCCAGGGCAACCTTGATTCTTTGGGCCTGCGTTTCTTGAGAGGCAGCCTGAGTGCTCGCGAACCCCCTTTGTTTCGCTGACGAAATTCGAGACTGATAGTCCTGCTCCAGGCGCGAGAGGTCACGGATGGCATCTGCCTCCGCCTGAGCCTTCTTCCTTTGCGCCTCCGCTTTGGCCTTTTCGACCTCTAGCTCGCTACGAAGTCGAGACTTGGCGGATTCGCTCTCGGCACCTTGAATGGAAGCGCTGTACTTCTGATCCAACTCAACAAGCCGGCGATTAGCCTCAAGCTCGGCCTCTAGCAGCACTCTGTCGCGGTCATTCTCAATGAGTGCCTGATTGACAGCCCTATCAGCGGACTCCTGTGCTAGCCGGGTTTGAGACTCATGTGTGGCCGCTGCGAAGTCGGTCATGCGAGCAGCTTCGCTGTCGCTTGCCTGGAGCTTTCCTGAGCCAACCTCAAGCTGGCTTACTCCTATGGATGATTCAAGAGCCCGCCTTTTCTGCTCAAGAGAGTCCAGCTCATGCTCAAGTGCTTCGACCTTACGCATGTAAAGCATTTGCTGCTCGGTGTAACGCTGGCTCCCAAGGGAATCGAGCATCCTGTCGTCGTACTGCGACTGAGGCTGAATGAGCCCCACCTCTGGGGTCGGGCTCGAAGCGCAACCGCTCAGAAGAATTGAGCTGGCAAGAAGTGTCAGGGCAAATTTGCTACGCATTTGAATCTCAAGTGGGCGAGCTATCTCTAACTTCATAATGGGCCGAGAAAGCCCCCGATCCACGACTACAGCTGATCGGTGTTCACGCCGAGCCGTTCGAGAATCCCTTGAAACTCATCCGCCGAACCAGCATGCAAACCCAGCTGCCATCCACCGGACTCGGTTTTGACGATCACGCACGGGTATCCGGTCTGTTCGGCCACAAGGTCACGCAGCCGCTTAACGTCAACATCTTCACCATGTATCGGTTTAGGAACAGCAACGCGCCGCTGAGCCTTGAGCTTCGACACCTCGGCTTCAACCCGCTTCGATGACCATCTTTTTTGTACTGCCTCCCTTGCAAGGTTTGCTTGAAGGCCGGGGGAAGACAAACTGCATAACGGCCTCGCCTGTGCATAGCTCAAGCGCTCGTCTCCGAGCATGTCTCGCACCGCGAGGGGGAGGCTCAGCAGCCTCGTATAGTTCGTGACATGGGTGCGGGACTTGCCAATGTCGTCGGCAACCTCCTTATGAGACATGCCAGAGAGCAGCAGCAGGTTATAGGATTCCGCTTCCTCGATAGGGTTAATCCCTTCCCTCTGGATGTTATCTACTGCACTCAAGTACATGGCCTGCTCATCAGAAAAGCTTCCGATGCAGCAGAGAAGCGTCGGCATGCCTATTAGCTGGGCTGCACGCCAGCGCCTCTCCCCCCCGATTATCTCGTAGCCCTCAGCGTGCTTGAGAGGGCGCACAATAAGTGGGGTAATGTTTGAGCCTGCCGTTTCCAGGCTGGCAGCTAGCTCCCGCAGCGCCCTCGGCTTGAAGTTGCGCCGGGTCTGGAACATGCCCGGCCTTAGCAGCTCTACAGGAAGGTGCTTGAAAGCTTGCGGCACTGAGCGAATATCGAAGCGAGTGGCCGCAAGCACTTGGACTTGCCGCGCCTTAACCGCCATGCGCCTAGCTGGCCGCTTGGCCTTGTCGTGTTCCTGGTCGGGTCTGGCCATGAGAGCCCTTTCCTCAATCTAAACTTCAACAGTTGGCTGCCACCACCGCTGTCAAGCCGGGTCCCGCCAAAGTAAAAGCCATGAAAATCAGTGGCCTAGAGGCGTTAAGGGCGACGACAGATAAATCACTTATGGTGGCAGCATGTCACGCGCGTAACCGCGCCAATGGCGCGTAACATGTTACGCATAACAGTCTAACGTCCTTTCACGAAGGCTAAAGCACTATTTCCGGCTGACAGTCATGCACCCTGAAATGAGATGGCCTGCGCCAACTCAATGGTGGTGTCCGATACCAAGCCCCATGGCTTAGGTGCAGGCCTGAGCACCAAGACCAAACCGTTGTTTCGCTGGCGATAGGTGTACGCAATGGGCTGCGCGATGTACTGGCTGCTATCGTCCGGCAGGAACCGGGTACGCACCAGGGCGTCGATTACTGGCTTGCACGCTGCGACCACGCTCTCAACATCAAGACACTGGCCTTCGCCTGTTGCATAGACTTCCTCAACGATGAAGGGGTAGGAGCGCTGCTGGTTGACCTTCCAAAGGTCGTATACAGGCATGTTGAGGATCATCAACGCCTCAAGCCGCTTGATCCAAGTAGCCTTGAGCATGCTGGTTTTGGCGTTGTGCATACGCAGCGCAACGTTCTGGTTAAGGAGTTCTGCACCAGGGAACACAAGCTTGAGGGTGTTCGCGGCCTCGTCGTAGTGAAGTGTGTCGAGGCGCGAGTCCTGATTGTTAAGAGCAACCTTCTTGGCCCTGACGGTAGCAGCTGACGGCTGCTTTGCCGCTCCGCCTCGTTCAATCGAAGGCGTGGCGGAGGGTGATGAGTGTTCCGCTATCTTCGCAGCACCGCCCCCCTTCCTTCGTTCCTGCTCGGCTATACGAGCGAGCACCTTCGGATCATTTGCAATAGCCCAGCGCCTTGACATGCCCTCTCCCCTTTTGGATTGGGCCTGGAGGATAACGGGCGCAAAAAAAATCCCCGCTTTAGAGGAAGCAACACTCGAAATGTGGCCTTTCGCTCTGCACTTGCAAGTAAATGGCACAGCGAATCTGGACCCAAATGAGACTTCAACGAATCTGCTTGGTAGACGACGCAAGAGCGATGCAGACCCTAGCAAATAGGGTGCTGGTTCAACAGTTAGGCAAAGAGCTGGTGGTGGCATCGAACGGATTCGAGGCCCTGGACGTGATCAACACCACTGAGCCGGACGCATGCTTTATCGATGTGGACATGCCCGAGCTGAATGGACTGCAACTGGTGAGCATCATCCGAGCCAACCCAAAGTTCGAGAAGATGCCCATCGCAATGCTCTCTAGCGCAGCAAGCATCTTCGACCACCAGAAGGGGCTCATAGCCGGCGCCGACCGTTACCTGACCAAACCGTTCTCGAAGGACAGCATCGAGGCCGCCCTGAAAGAAATGGAGGCCATGTATGAGTAACGGTGGAGTCAAAGACCAGCGCCTTGCAGCGTTCAAGCTCGGCGATACGCATTGCCTATGCGCAACCTCGAACCTCGACGCCGTGACCCCTACACCGGCCAACGCATTGATCATTCCCGGTACAAAGCCTTACTTCACCGGCAATGCAAAGATCGGTCGGGACCTCGTTTCGTACTTCCACCTGCCAACGTTTCTGGGCCTGAACAGCACATCCCAGCAGGAAGCGAATGACGATAACCCGACGACCCTGATCCTTCGCGACCCCTTATCAACAAGCGTTTATGGGCTTCAAACGGACGGCATCATCGCGTTCATACCCGCTGCCGAGCTGGAAGATGCGGCCCGAGAAGACTTGGCTATCCCCGCCAAACTGACGCCGTACTGCGTGGGCGTGGTGTCCGCCAGATCGAAGCTGTGGGCGCTAATCCACCTCGACAACATCATCCGTGATCCGAACTTTCGCTCCGTCGAACTACCTGTCCAGAGGCCTTAAATGAGCAAAAATCTCCTGATCCCATCGTGCATCGCAGCCATTGCGCTGTCTGGAGGCCTCGCAGCATTCAGTGCATTTCAATACACCAGCGGCGTGAATGCAGATCGGTTCTACTCAGCGCAGGCAAGCACCCTCCAGAACTCCGCCCTGAACTCAATCACACTGTCGATGCGAGCCTCGACGGATGCTAGCTATGTCGGCCAGTTGCAGCAGCTTGCCGCACAGGTAGATGCAACCGTGAGCACCCTGAGACAAGGGAGCACCAGCGCAAGCATCCCTCCCCTGCCCAGCCCAGCTGACGCCAATCTGGGTCGCTTCGAGGATGCCTGGGGCAACGTGCTGAACGCCATCCAACAAATTGCGGCCTCCCGTGGAAACAACAGCGCTTTTGAGCGTCAGGCTGCCGAATCTAGCCAACTAGCGGCCAGCCTGATCACAGAGGCCACCGAAGCGCATGCGGTGCTAGAGGCCAGTCCTGCGGTCGATACGCGTGTCAAACAGGCGGTGTCGAAGGCGAAAGACGCCGTTGTAGATGGAATCGAGTTGCTGGCCAACACATCAACCCCGAACAGCGACAACCTGAATCTCGCGCTTGAGGCCAGCAAGGCATATGTGGCCACTCTGGCAAGCATCGGCAGAGCCGTTCCAAGGGACAACAACCTCACCGGGCCACTCCTGAAAAGCTACCAAACAGCACAGGCCCTGACCCGCTCAGCTATCAAGTCCGTTGAGGCTGCCAGTGGCACAGTCGATAACGCTCCGCACGTTCGGGCGATCTGGGCCGAGCGGGAGAACATTGACGCTGCAATCAACGGAATGCAGCACGGCATTGCAACCCTGCACAAGTCCCGACTCATTTCGCCGATGATCCTGCTGAGTTCGCTGGGCGCTGCCCTGGTTATCGTCCTTGGGGGCATCACCCTCATTCTGCGCGAATCGAGAGCACACACTCGGCAAGCCCAATCGCTGGCCAACTCGATCCAATCGTCGCAAAAGGAGCGCTCCCAGGAGCTGCGCCAGCTGATCGACGAAATGGAGGAAGTAGGGAGTGGGGACCTGACCGTCGCATTCAGCGAGGGCAATGCCTCCACTCATGACATCGCCTCGACGCTTAACACCGTATTCCCCAAGTTCAGGGAAATCGTGAAAGACGTGCAGCAGACGATAGTCAGCCTCTCGGCTGCGTCTGAACAAACCCTGAGCATGGCGCGGAATACTGAGCGCAGCCGCAATGAACAAGTTCAGGCGATCCAGCACATCGCAAAGCTCGTCGATGAACTGAACAGCTTCACCAAGCAACTCGACGGCGTGATCAACCGCACCCGCGAATCTTCGATTGCTGTAAGTACGCAGATCAACACCGGCTCTACAGCGGTTCAAGAGGTACACGAAGGGGTGGTCAAGCTATCCCAGTCAAACCTCAACATCATGCACCACGCTAAGGCCATGACCGAAAACATCCAGAGCCTGGAGCAGCTGGTTGATGTGGTTCGTCGCGTTGCAAACCAAGCAGCGACAGTTGCTTACAACGCGCACCTTGTGGCCGACGCCATTACCGATGATGACCTGTCCAAGCGCATCCGCATCAGCGCCGAAGCCATGAACAAGCTGACCAACAGCGCCAAGGAAGCTGCTGAGCAGATCGCCACCAACCTGCAAGCGATCAACGTGGCAGCAAAGGACACCCAGTATGTGCTGGAGGAAAGCCAGACAGACATTAAGGCACTGTCCGGCATGTCCTCCAATGCACTGAAAGCAATGAACGCGATCAGTGAGCAAACGAGCCAGCTGGTTGAAGGGATCATCAGCGTTGCAGGGAAGACTGCCGACCTGAATCAACGCTCTGATGAGGTGGCTGACACGATGGAGCAAATCCATCACTACGCCTCTGATCACAGCTCCGCCAGCGAGCAGACTGCTACTGCAATCAGCAACCTGAATGCGCAGGCTCAGCGCGTGGGCTCAACGCTGTCTCACTTCAAAGTCTAGGAACTGAAATGGCCGAAGCTATCGCTGCACTCGACGACCAGCAAGCGTGGGTAGACCTGCTTGTCACGCGCTTCAAGATCGAGGTTGCCCAGGATCGCCAGCCGGCGCTTTTTCGTGCCCTTGATGCCTACGCAACCTCGTTGAACGAGACGGCAGAGTCGTTGCTACTGCGTGCGACGCGGCGACAGCTACCACAGGCCTGCTGGGCGCAGATTATCCACCTGGCCACCAATCATGAGACTCGGTTTTACCGTAACCCGCCCGTGATTGAGCTTATCGCCAGCCTCGCAAAAGAGTTTCCGCGACCCCGCATTCTTTCAGTCGGGTGCTCAACAGGAGAGGAACCCTACTCGATGGCGGTCGAGCTTTGCAGGCAGGAATTCCCAAACTTCCATATCCATGGGACAGACGTTTCCGAACCCTGCATCGAGACGGCCATGGCCGGGCTCTACAAGGCAAATGAGTCTATCCCTGATAGGTATGCCCCAAGGATTGATGGCGGGCGAACGATGCGCTTCGTTAGCTGGCTCAAGGACTTTGTGACCTTCGAGCAGCACAACATCCTGGGCGAAAGACCAATCAATTTTGCCTCACCGAACATCATCGTCACACAGCACATGCTGATCTACTACCGCGCCAGAACTCGCTCGCGAATCCTGGACACCCTTTCTTGCCTTCTCGCTGATGGGGGATACCTCATCACAGCATCTGCCGAAGAAGCCCAATGGAAGGCCGATGGCTTTGAGCGCCTGAATTGCCTTCCAGCAACTGTTTTTAGGAAGAAACCATGAACCCTGTAAAAATTGCACATCTGTCGTGGGTGCGCGGCCCGATTGAGAAGTACATCGAGCGCTGCAAGCAGGCCATGGTCAGCATTACTTCCGTCCGCGACCGTATCAATACTCCCCCTGCCGGCGCGGAGCCCGTGTGGTTTGCTAACCAAAACGACAAGCTTGCGTCTAGCCAAGAGGAACTGAACGCACTGCTTTCAGGCATTGCGTCGGCCCTGGACGTGATTGGCAGCAACGGCGGTTATGCCCTCGCCAACGAAATGCGCACATTGGCCAGCGTTGCCCTGACCTCGAACGACAGCGTTTTGCAAGACAAAGCTCTGCTGGCCATCCAGAACGCTTTGCAGGTTCTGCCGGGCTATATCGGGATGGTCATCGAGGGCGCCCATGACTCACCGGGCGTGCTGCTCAACTACATCAATGAGCTTCGCTCGTTACGGGACGTGCCGGCACTCACTGATGACTCGGCGCTGACTGTAAATCTGAGCTTCGGGTACAAGAGCCCTCCCCTACATGAAAGCGACTGCGACCTCGCAGAGCGGGAGCGCGTATTCAAAAAGGCTGCTGCACAGTTTTGCCTGCTTTACACACAGGCGATGAAAGAGTCGGGCGAGGCAGCCTGGGTCGAAATGCGCGAGCACCTGCGGGCACTACAACGGGTCACAAATGACCCTGAGCTGGGCTGCTATTGGTGGGTAGGCGAGGCAATTATCGACGTGATCATTGCTGACGGCTGCTACATCACACCAGCGATGACAACGGCCCTTCGAGTAGTGATGGTTGCTACCCAGCGCCTTCCGCAGGGAGAGAGCGCAGCCAAACAGGCACTCAGCCCGGCCAAGTTTTCCTCACTGCTGAACGCTCTTTCGATCAGCCGCAAGATCACTGCTACAGCAGCAGAGGTCGTCAAACACTTCGATGTGAAAGAGAACGTCGAGGAAGATCGGATTGCCCAGCTTCGGCAGCAGCTATCCACGCAGAGCGTGCAGAACATCACTGATGTGCTGACCGAAATAAAACCAAGGCTTGAGTCCGCCATGATTGCGTTTGGCCGGGCGGTCAACGCGAAGCACGCGGATGGCTTCGCTGTACAGACCCAAGCCTTCGACCAGTCGATGCGAACCATTGCAAACATATTCGGCATCTTCAACGAAACGGAACTATCCGAAGTCAGCTTCTATCTGGCCGATGCCGTGAAGGGCGTAAAGAGCCCATCTGAGTTCACGCCAGAGGTGATCGAGACGGTTAAGAACCAAATCCTGTTCTTGGATTCCAGGCTCACCCACTTGCGGCGCAACGAGGCCGCCGATCTGCTTCAAATCGAGAACGTCACGGCTGATGTTATCGAGCGAATTGCTACCGAAACGACCGCTGAACTCAAGAAGGTCAGCCACATGATCGCTACCCACGTTGATAGCGGCGTTGGCTCCGACAAGCTGCTCACGGCCCTCGCCTCGTTGCGGGAGCTTGCGAGCGTCTACGAGTTCGCAGGGTCTGTATCCATCGCAAAAATCCTTGCTGCAATAGTCAATGTAATCAGCGATGAGGTTCGTGGAAGCGTGCTGGATGAGTCCGAACGTCTGACTCTCGCCGCCCGCGCTCTCGTCGCCCTGGAAATGTATCTCCAGTACATCACATCGAACCTTCATCCTCCCGCGACTCTCATTGAGGCAGCCAACAGCGCCGTGCGCGAGCTGGGGCAAGATGTTCGTGAGTTCCGCATTGTCAGCCATAGCGATCTAGAGGCGAAATTCGATGCAAGCAGCACCGAGGATGACGGTCTAGACGCCCTGCTTCGCGAGATTTTCGAGCTGCGTCCGATTATCGAAGAACTGCAACGGGAATCAGCCGATCACAAGCGGACCCAGCTGTCTCAGTATGCTGCGGCGTGCCTACGTCTCAGTGCAGCGGCGATGATGAAGGGCGAGAAAAAACTGGCCGATCTGTGCCGCAACGCTTCCGAGCTGGCAAACATCATCCCTGGCCGAGTGGATGACCCTTCGTTCGACTCAAAGACGGCAGCATCAACCTTGGCTCGTGCCAGCGAGACGATTCTCCGTTGCATGGACGACTACTCGGCAAAGGGCAAGGTAAACCTGTTCCTGATCGATGCCATTCGAGAAGTTTCGGCAATCATAGGCAGCGCCCCGGCTGCGGTTGATCAGCCGGTCGAAGCTAAACCAGAGGCTGTTCCTGAGAAGCAGGAACGCGCCTACCCCGAAGGTTACGATCCGCAACTACAGGTGCTATTTGACGAGGAATTCTCCGAGCAGATAGCCAAACTGCGTGACTACCTTGAGCGCTCCGACCTCACTGTGACGGAAGCTGAGTGCCGCGCCATCCACAATATCCACGGCTGCTCAGGCTCTGCTTCGTGCCATGCCGTCAATACGCTGTTCGACGTTCTCGAAGCCCGCTTCTATGCACTCAAGGCAAATGATGACTGCCTCTCGGCAGAACAAGCTGAAAGCCTCAAGAGCCTGCTTGTGGAGGTCGAGCAGTATCAAAAGGACTTCCCGTGGGAGGCCGGAGTTTCGCAACTTCCTGGCTGGCTTGAAGTCGCTGGGGCAATCACCGGGACCAGGATAGCCACCGAAGCCCCGAGCGAACCTGAGCCCGAGCCCGTTTCCGCAGCCGCCACTCCAATTGAGATTGAGGAAGCGCCAGCACCAGTAACGGCCCCTGAACAACCCAGCAACCCAGTAGCTGTGCAGATCAGTGCCGCGCCAGACTACGACCTGGAAATGTACGACCTGTACCTCACGGATGCAGACGATGTTATCCCTGAGCTACAACGGAACATCACCGCCTGGATGGCCGATATGTCAGACAAAGAGCTGACGGTGAACATCCGCCGCAACATGCACACCCTCAAGGGCGCTGCTGCAATCATCAACGCCACAGCGATCCGCAGCCTGACCCACCACATGGAGTCTCTGTTCGACTCTATGGCATCCGGGGCCATCACGGCTGACAAGCACTGTGCCGACCTCACCACGTTCGTACTAAACGAACTGATCACCATGAGCGACGCGGTACGCAACCGCGAGGCATACCGGACAATCCCGGCCCTCATTGATTTGGTGGGTGACGCCTGTGAGATGTGCAGGGTGGATGGCGACAAGCTCGCAGCTGTGATTCAGGGCACTTATGGCGCCGCAGCTCCTGCCGCCAAAATCACACCAGATGCCCCAGTTGATGCCGCGCCCACATCTGTCGTCGAGGCCCAGCCATCTGAATCGGTTGAGAACGAAACAGCCGAAGTGCAGGAAGTGCTCACAGAGCATCCAGAAGGTATCCCCGCGCCCGACGCTGCCCAGGATGAGCCGGCTGTGAGGGACTATGCACAAGATGATGAAGAAGAATCTGGGCCGAAGGGGCGCCGTGGATACCGTGGCCTGCGCGGTCGGGCCTTTGGCGAGCGCCAACGCAACTTCGAAAATCGCCAAGCACGAAAATCCTTGGCCGCTGACGGGCTGGTCTTCGACGCGGAGTTCTACCCTGGCGAACCTGACTACACGGACATTGTTACCGCCAACAAGGAACTCAGCCCTCAAGTTCAGTCCCTTTTGCATCGAGCTACTGAAAGCGACAGGGAGGCCTCGCGCACCAAACGGAAAGGGGCGAAGGGCTCCGAGAAGATCAAGGTCGAACTCCAACTCCTGGACAACTCGGTCAAGCTGTCGAATGAACTCAAGGCATCCTCATACCGGCAGAACACCCTGCACCGCGAGTCGCAGCTATCGGTCGTAGCCCTGCGCGAGAAGCTATCGCTACTCCTGATGCACATGAACAAAACAACGGTGCAGCTGCGTCACTTCAACAACATAGGGAACCCAGGCGCTCGACATTCCGCCGTCGATTCGAGCAGCGATGACCAGCGCTTGTATCTGGAGCGCTTCAACCATCTTTCCCATAGCCATACGCAGTCGATTCTCCAGATCGAGCAACTTCTGCAAGACGCTCAAGACATGATCGCCCAATCCAACCTTCTGGATAGCGCATTCAGCTATCAGGGCGAGGTGATCGCCAGCTTGCAGCGCGACCTGCTGCAATCTCGCCTTGTAATGTTCGACAACGAAAAGCCTAGCCTCAACGGCGCGTTGGCCGGCGCCCTCCAGCTGAGCCAGAAAAAAGCGGAATTGGAGGTGCTTGGAACAGACACCCGGATCGACAGGCAGCTTCTTGAATCGATCCGCGACCCACTTCGCCATGTCGTAACTAACGCAGTCGCTCACGGGATCGAATCGGAGGCGGACCGAGTGAAGGCAGGTAAGCCGCCCGTTGGCAAGATTCAGGTCAAAGCCAGCCGGAGAGCAAAATCTCTCATCGTTGAAATTAGCGATGACGGGCGCGGGATAGACCCGAAGGCCATTCACCGCAAAGCCTTGAGTCTGGGGCTAGTCAAGCCGGAGGATCAGCTGTCCGAACAGGAGATTCTTCACCTGATCGCGGAACAAGGCTTCTCCACTGCCAAATCCGTGAGCGAGCTTTCTGGTCGTGGCGTGGGGATGGACATTGTGAGGACGCGCATTGCGAGCCTTGGCGGGCATCTTCACATTGCCTCTGAACTCGGGAAAGGCACCACTATTTCCTTAGAGCTGCCTCTGACCGTGGGCTCTAACCGCGCTCTCGTCTGCCGGATCAGTGATCAGTGGTTTGCTATTCCGACTTTCAACATGGCCCAGGTGCTGGACTTCCCGACGACCGAACTTATGGCAATCAAGGCCAAACCGGGGCAGGCAAGTGTCAGCCATGAAGGCAAATCCTACGATGTGGTTCATCTTGCCGATCTGATGGCCGTCCCTGACCTCAAACTCAACAGTGCTCAGGCGCCAAGCCACACCTGCCTGGTTTTGGTAGAGCAAAGCGGAACCCGATTGGCAATTGAAGTGGAGAACGGAGTCTCCATGCCCGAAATTCACGTAACGAAGTTCGAGGGCATTTTGAGCACGGTAAAAGGGATCATCGGCAGCACAGAAGTCCACGATGGCACTCCGGCTCTGGTCTTGGATGTGATCGAGCTGGCCCGCCTGAACCTCAAGATGACCGAGGACGGCTACAAAGCGAAGCTCTACCGAATCCGTCGAGTAAAGCGTGAGGCTCGCCCCCTGGTGCTGATCGTTGACGACAGCAGCAGCTATCAAAAATTGCTGACACGCCACTTCCAGGCCCTAGGCTGGGAAGTAGCATCCGCACATAACGGACAGGACGCTCTGGACAAGCTTCCAACGCTCAGTGCCCCATCCCTATTCGTCGTGGACGTTGAAATGCCACGCATGAATGGACTTGACCTGACAGAACGGCTGCGCTCGCTCAAGAACTTCGACCGCACACCGATCATCATGCTGACCACTCGCGCTCAACTGAAAGAACAAGCTCTGAGCTTGGGCGTGAACTACTTCCTTCCAAAACCATACGACGCCGCAATGCTCAACGAGGGTATCCGCATCGTTTGCCCTGAACTTCACGCAGTGGGTGCAGCATGAGAATTGGTATCGCGTCTAAGAACGGAACCCAGGCCGGCATCATGGCTGAACTTCTCCAGCCCATTGCTGGGGAGGTGACAGTCTTCGATGAAGCTGCAATTGACGGCGGTTCGTTCATGCAAAGCAATGCGCACGTCATGATCATCGACTACTCCGTCGATTCGATCATGGAGAAAGAGTGCGTCATGGACATGATCACCCGCGACGAGCCAAAGGTGATCCTGACCGAAAAGCAGCTCTATCCGCTTGCTCATGATGAGCGCCTTGCATGGCGCAAGAAGATCATCAACGAAATCATGCGCGTCCTTCCTGACCTCGCCTCTGAGTTAAACAACTCGAAGGAGACAGGAAGTGTCCACGATGTGTGGGTTATAGGCTCAAGCTCTGGTGGGCCGGATGCGCTGAACACCTTCCTATCGGCACTCCCTCGCCTGCCGATTTCACTAATCATTGCTCAACACATTGGTAGCGACAGCGGCTCCGTTTCGCTCCAGAAAGTCCTTAGCAGTCGCCAGGATCGGTGGGCAATTGAAATTGGTGGAGACGGTGTGCCGTTACAACCCGGTCACGCATACATAGTGCCCAGAGATTCTGTCATGTCCATTGAGGGCATTCGGATGACCACACGGCCATTTCAGCTACCAAACCAACCGAGCCCGTCGATCAATGCAACGCTTCGTTCAGTTCGGCGGACTTCAACTGGAGGTGTGGGGGTCATCATCCTCACCGGGCTGGGCGATGACGGCACCGCAGCGCTAAAGGAAATCAAGCACAAGACCATCATGGTTCTTGCGCAGGAAGCCGATGAGTGTGCAGCTCGCTCCATGCCAGACTCAGCAAGACAAGCTGGAGTCGTGGACGAGAGCCATACAGCTGTTGGTTTGGCCAAGCGTCTTGCGAAATGCTACGGAGTCGGCGTGGTTTGATAAGGGGCTTCGCCCCTTGCCCGCCCTACTCTCCCAGAAGGCTCTCAACCGCTTTTGCCTGATCCAGTATGCACTGCTCAAGCATGCTGCCCAGGACGTTCGCTACAACCGGGAACTCTTGCAGCACCTTGCCTCGGATAAATTCAGTCCGTTCAGAAGGTACAGCTGGATAGTCGATTACCTTGAAACGCACCCTGCTCAGGGTGCTAGGCCCGAGCTTTGAAGTAACGATCAAGTCCTCATCATCCACTATCGTGGCGAACTGCCTGAGCGTTGGACCAGTGATGATTTGGGTACTGTTGGACATAGACACCTCCCCTCTACGGTGACTTGATGTTCCAACAGAAGCCTATGTGTCATCGCGGCCAAGAAAAAAATTCCGCGCATGCGCGGAATTTAGCCAGTCCGGGAGGTGCTATCCGGGGTTTCGATTTTCCGCGCATGCGCGGAAATCAGCAGATCAGGAGCACGGCATTTCTGGCTCGCAAAATCCAAATATTTCATCGTAGGTCTTGCAGCAGACTACCGGCAGCCACCACACAAATGTGTAGATGTGGCTAGTGCTTACTGTGCCGAGCAGCATCTGTGCGTTGAGAGGCATACTGCCTGCCCCCCAACCCACAGTGGTCAAGGGCGAGGTCTGTTGCAGCTTGCCTACTGCAATGGCTGTGTCAAATGGGAGGGAGCCTAGGGCCTTGCGTGCTATGTGCAAAGCACGATATGCCGCGATGCCGGCAGCCACTATAGGGTTATCCCTCGGTGTCGCCATCTGCCTTGGGTACAGTGGCCCCCACTGAGTCCCGATACAACGCTCAAAGCCAAACAGATTTGAAATGGAAGCGCCGATTGTCGAGCACTCAAGATCAGTTGGTGGGACCATTAGCCAGTCTCTACAGCCTGTATTCCAGGCTGGATCACTCTCGGTTGTATAGAGCAGCTTGGGGAAGCAATCGGGCAAGGCGTCGTTAAGTTGCTTGGTTGCCTGCGCAATGATTTTGTCTGTTGCTGCCGAGCAGAGCCCTGAGCCGCCGACAATGCTTGTGTCTGAGCTTTTGGCTGCATCAACGCCACACATCTTGCAGCCCTGCCCAGCCATGGCAATGTTGATGGCCCAATCAGGGAGTTCCCATAAGCGAACGTGCATGCTTGTGTAGTCGTTGTTGTCCACACCAGCAGAAAGAACACCGCCGATAGATTGCCCAAGGGCCGTATCACCCCCGCCCTTGATCACCTCGCAAAGCACAACAGGCTGATAATGTGAGACGACCAGATAGTCCTGGCAAAAGTAACAGCAAGGACTAAAAACCTTATATTCAAGAGTCACCGGATCGATGCTGAGAAGCTGAGCGATATTGGCGCTCATGGCCCGTGCAGGTGGCGAAACAACACCGAGCCCCATAGTGCTGGCGGCCAGAGCTGCTGCGCTCAGTTTGTTGAAGCGGCGTCGGGTGAGGGGTAAGGAATCGATCACCTGGGGTTCCTCAGAAGGCTATGTCTGAGAATGCCCCCCTTAGTGACCCTGAACTGCATGTGGTTCAGCGGCGCCTTCGAGGCAATCACGATAAAGTTGGCTCGTATCGACTTCTGAGGTTTCCCGTGGCGACACAATTTCTAGGCCTGCTGTGCCTGCTTCTCGGAATGGCCGCATTCTTCGGTCTGTGGTTGCTGACCATCAAGAACCGCACTAAGACGATTGAGGCGGATGCTCCAGAAATTACTGCCCCCCAGATTGCATCTGGACCGCTAAGAGAGGGGGTGTACTCGCTCGCCCCCTCCAAAGAGCAGGCCATCGAGCAATCAACCAGATCGAGAGCCACAGGCACGGGGCCTGCTGACAGCGGGGCTCAACAACCCCTCTCCATCGATCAGACAGGCCTTGAAGTTGCCGAGGCCGATGCAGCGGACGACCCTATGGCGAAAACTCACCTTGAGATTGCGAACCAGTTTTTCAGCATGGGGGATTTCGTTGGGGCAACAGAAATGTGCCAACTCATTCTGGATAACGAAGACGCATCACCAGCCCAGAAATCTAGCGCTGAGCAGCTTATTATGGAGTGCGCGTAGGCTCACTCCATTAGCTCCCAGACGGCCTTGAGTTCTTCGATGCAGGCCAGCTTAGACTGAGCCTTCTTCTCCATACGACTGATGTTCTGCGGAGAGGTATCGAGCATCTGAGCAAGCTCTGCCACGGGAATCACTTGAGCACCGGCCAATCCAGTGCGGTAAGTGAGGACAAAGAAGTCCCGCTCACTCAAAGCCGCACGAATCAGCCCGACGACATAAGCTGCCTCGCTTTCTTCCTCCAGCTCCGCCACAAAGTCATTGTTCTGGTCCGCAATGAAGCTGTGCATCCCCGCTTCATCGCCCTCCGAGTTGGAAAGGGTGTCCATCGACATGGCCCCATTGCCCAGGAGGTAAGGACGGAGCCCGTCCAGCTCGAACGTGCTGATGCCAGCTGCTTTGCAAACGTATTCGTCACTGGCACTCGGCATGTCGGCGTACACAGCACGGACACGACCAAGCATCTTGTGGCTGCCTTCTGGAAGTCGAATTAGCTCCTGCTGAATGAGGCTGCGGATGATGGTTTGCTTAATCCAGGTGACGGCATAGGTAGAGAACTTCATCCCTTTTTCCGGGGCGTAAAGACTGATGGCCCGAGTCAGTCCTTGGTAGGCCGCAGAGCGCACCTGATCGAAGTCAGCTGCGAATCGATGCTCACGCGCAACCTTCTCTGCAAGGCCTGCGTTGATCATTGCGAACGCGCCAGAGAGGCGGTCAATGCGCTGATGAATTCGATGGAAGGCGGACCAGCTAGCCAGCAGCTCGATCACAGGAACGCCAGTTTCGAGTGCAACCCGAGCGATACGCTGCTGACGTTCCAAAACGCCGAATCGGAATTCGCGCTTTGCCTTGGCAGGCATGATCGACTGAACGTATCGGTTCGAGCCAAAGCAAATCGCAGGCAACTTGTTCGACAGCCAGAACTGCTCGCAGAGCCGCTGGACGGTGGTACGGCTCAAGTGCATTTCGGATGCCACGTACATAACCAGTTCGCGGCACGCAGCGCTGAGGTCCCCGCAGCGAGATTTAAAGGCGTTCACCGCCTTTGCCAGGATCGCATCGTAGGGCACCAGCAAAGACAGCGCCTTTCGGAGCGAGTCCAGGGCTTCCATGTAAAACAGATCGCGGTCGCCCCCTTCAAGGGAATTCAGCGCATCCAGGCACTGGCGGACAAGCTGGATTCGCTCCCGAGAGAGCTTGGAGAACTCTACTCCAGGGATCGAGCCTTGGCGGAACCACTGGCCATCCACCTTGAGCAGGGCCACGGCTTTATCTGCCTTATTCTCCTTGGTGAAGGCCCCTTCCATTTCTGAAAGCAGCTCGGCTACGACCTCGCGATCACATGCCAGAGCCTGAATCTGATCAAGCGTGAGCTGAAAGACAGTGAAGCCAAATGCCTGCTCCTGCTCAAGGCTCAGACGAAGACCGGCGCGTGGCGTGGCGGGGAAGTCAGGCAAAACATCCGGCACCACGAAGCCAGCCGACTGAGGGATGTGGTTAGCACGGGCTTGTGTATTCATGGCTTGCTCCTAACGAAGCTGAATTTGTTGAACTCATCTTCGAAGGGAAAGCCCTGTGTCATCGCCGAGGGGGAGAAAAAATTTCGGCAACGCTTAGTGATCAAAAAATCACCACCGAGTGCTAACCCAAGCCACTCAACGTTGCTGCATAGTTATCCTCTGAGTTATCCAGAGGAACGGTGGATAACCCTAGCTACTGAATGACACCAGGAGCAGCTGCCAGGATCGCAGCCAGTGCAGAAGCACGGTCGATCCGAACGGAGGATTTCTGGATGAACCTGACTGCATCGGATAAGGCGCGCTTCTCAACGCCTTCAATATTGAGCTGTCTGCCAATCAGGGCGAGCATCAGGTAAGCATCCAGCCGGGCCTGATCGCTTTTGAAATCATAGAAATCCTGGATCATCGGATAGCCGCCATTACTCACGGCCATGGCCAGCCTAATGAGGGTCCTGTCATCGGCTGACAGTTTCAAACCACCGGCCACCGCGTCACGCACTATATCGCCAGCATCTTGCTTCAACCCGATCATGGTGTAGCAGCTGGCAACGAAGGCAAGCATAGAGAACTGGTCCGACTGCTCGCCGGGACCGCCAAGAAGAACCTGCCGAAGCGCCTTGGCCCTCTCAAAGTCACCAGTTTTCAGAAGCGCCGGAAGCTTAATGATTAAAGCTTTCTCATATCGACCCTTGTCCAGCTCGTAGAGAGCATTGAGGATTTCGTCCGCCTGGGACTCAGGCATGCTAGCGGAATAGAGAATCAGGAGAGCCGCGAGAGTTTGGGCGCGAAGATCGGCATCTGGAATGTCGTGGACCCTGCCGATGTACTCCTTCGAGATAGACTTGGATTTCAGGTTCAGCAGTGAACCAGCTTCTCGGGACTGGAGCGCCAGATCACCTGGAGCGAATCCCTTCGGCTCAACCAGACTTGCGCCAATGGCAGCCGAACCAAACTCAAGCGCCGGGATTACTCCCTGGTCAGCGCTGGCCGACAACGCGCTACTTTCACTGACTCCGGTATTGGGTAGCAGGGGCATTTCTGCATCAGCGGTAGATGCGCCCTCCCCTTCAACGGTCGCCTCCTTCTCCGTAAGTTCAGAAGGAACTGTTGCCTGCTGAGAAGCGCTCTCCGATTCGCTCGGCACTGGACAACTCCAATCTCCGCTGGAGCCGCCACCGACTGGTGCTTGACCAGCTTCTTCTTGCGGCTGTGCTGGGTTGCTCGGCGGAGTCAATTCCAACGGCGCTGGCGGCACTACAAAGTCAGAAGCAACATCGGCATAGGCATGCGCCGCAAAAGCCTGCAAACAAGGCTGATCGATGCCAGCAGCGCAGAAGGCTCCCACGGGCTCAATGAGCCACTGTGGGCTTGGAGAGGAACATCCGCCCATGATTGCTGCCGAAAGCGGCACCAGCGGCGCGATAGCGGCCCTCAGAAGCATCTTCATGGCTTAGGAGCTATGGGGCTCACGGTTACGCCAGAATTTCGAAGCAATGCGACCACGCCGCTATTGAGTGCGGAATCATTCTGACCGACAAAGTGGAATACATGCGTACAGCGCAGCCTGATGCTCTCTGCCAGCGCCTGCTCGCTCAGCGATGAACTGAGCATCGAGAAAGGGCTGCCATGGCGTCGCGCAAATGCCGAAATGCCTGACGCACAACCGTCATCCTCCAAGGCCAGCAGACACTGAGGGGAGCGCTTAGCGAAGATGACCTCCAGACAACTGGATACGTAGTCCTGGTCAACACACCCACCAAGAAACACGACCTTGAGCTTGTCCTGCGGCGCCTGCAAGTCGTCAATGAACTGTCCCATCGCAAGGGCCGCATCGGAGCTGAATGAGCAATGAGCGATTGAAAGCTGGGCCGCATTAGCGATCAGTTGCCCATAGTGTTCGCGGTTGGACAGCGCCTGCATGAAGATGCCTGCATACATAAGGCGAGGACGGAGGGCTTCCCAATCAGGTCGGTCGCCACCAGTGAACCCAACCCCATCCACCTCCAGGCGAAACAGCTCGGGATCATCAAGGTTGAGCAGGTACTTCCGATAGCGCTCATCCACGCCGGACAGCCTCTCAGAGTGGACAAAGTGCGCAAGCGACAGATAGCGCTCTTGCCTTCCTGTGACGGGATCGATGTACCCAGTGAAGGGCATCGTCGCAAACGGATCAAACGTGATAACTGGGCTCATTCCAAACCTGTCGTATGTAACCAGTGCTTTGCAGCAGTACGCATCCCCAGTGGGTTGACTAGGGAGCCAGCCACATTCGAGCAGTAGTCTTTCGTGGCTTGCATTCGGGACGGGTCCCCTTTGCCTACAAGCCGGCTAGCGCAATGCGCAACCCATGCCTGCATTTCGCTCTTGCTTGATAATGCAGGCTTACAGCGCCTGATCAGACGCTCACCTAGAGCAGTGATACGAGCATCATGAGCGCGTATCAGCAGGCCACCCCATTCGTCCGGGGACGCCTGATGCAGATTTCGCAAGAGGGCTTTGTCGGGCTCTAGGTACTCTGCTCCGTATAGCTGAAAGTCCGGGTCCGCAACCAAGTTGGCGCCTGACGCCCCAGACACTTCGAGTAGAGCCAAACAGAGTTCGGGCAGGTTTTGCAGCTGAGCAACCCGTGACTTGATCAAAGATGGATCGATCCCCAGTCGAGCAGCGGTTGATCGATCCACTACCCCAAGCGGGCTTACGAACGGAATTCTGTTGAGGTTTACACGCACAACTGGCTTGTCGGACTCACCAGCCTCAGACCTGATGAACTTTGATACTGACTCGCCAGCGTCCTCGATCAGGTCGGATAGATCGCATTGAAGATCAACCATGTAAACGATGTTGCGATACTGGGGGTCAGTACCCAGCGCAAGAAAGACGCCGAACTGGTTGGGCGCCATCAGCTGTTCGTGGCAAATGAAGACAGGTTTCAGGATTGAGAGGCTTTCGACTTGTCCATCAACCAGCCCACAAAGCGAGGCGATCTGGCGTGGGGATGAGTGTGCGATAGCGTGCGCGAACATCCCCGGATTAGCGCCCGATAATGAACCGGCGAATTCCTTCACGCTCTCAGCTCTGGCCGCATTCCCATACTTGCAGAAGACGTAATTGCGACGGCGGCGCTCATTCCACTGCGAAGGGAGCTTATGAGGGTCGGTGTCTGGCCGAAGCAGAGACAAGGCTCGACTTACAGTCAGCAAGTCCAGGTAGTAGGCGCCCGGTGGGAGTTCGGTGTTGGGTAGCGTGCTGAGGCACCTGTACATAGCAAAGCGTATGTAGTTGTCGAGCGACGAAGTATTACCCAGCCCGACATGAAGCGTGGCCGGGCTTTCGAACAACGATTGCGCCTTTCTCGACCACTCGTATTCAGTCTCCCCCTCCCCCAGGTCTTGGTCGTAACAGTCCAGTTGCTCTATAGCTTGTGGGCTGAATGACACGTCTTGCCTCAACCTGATTCGGGTTGAGTAGCGACGAACATCGGATGCTGTACAGGCCAGCGAATCAAACGCAACAAGCTGACCGAGCGCAGGCGTACCAATGTACTGGGCGTCATAGAAGTGGATGATGGGTTGCATGCCAATAGGCTCAGTCGTTACAACGAACCAACACTATCCAGCAACACCCCTATACGCCGCCACCCAACATGCAAGCAAAGGTAGCTAGTTCGGGTTACTACCCTGGTGCTGGTCGTTAGAATTGAGTGGACAGAAAGCCCGGCCAACAGCCTTATGAACAACGACACCCATGTTGCCTTTGCGCTCCACAGCGGGGTCGTCCATTTATGCCTGGATACTCGTCGCTCTCGCAAATCGCCGGTTCAAGCTCTTTGCCGAGAGGTGACTATCAGTGCGCCTCGCGCACCAGTTGACCCTGCGGACCTCGGAAATATCCAGAACTTCATCATCTGCAAAGGCTGCGAAGCTCGGTTCAACCTCATGGGGTATCGGCAGTTCTATAGCCCGAAGCCAATCTCCGAGCGGCGCCACCCAAATCAGCTGCCGCTGTTCTGAGATTGCGCATAGCGCGGGTCCTGGACCCCGCTGAATGCGCCAGCATCGAGTACCGGGAAATTTTTAACCGATTTGCGCACGCCCTCCCCCCAGCGATTAAGAGCCTCGATCTGCTTTGAGGTCAGGCGCCAGTATTCATGCAGGCTGCTCAGCAATCGCTCCAGGAACTCTCTGCGCTCGGGTTTTGTGTTCTCGATTGCCACCCTCAGCCAATAGGCCGCACCAATACAAAGCTCAACATTCCGGTGAGAGAAGATGGTGTTCGCCTTCTTCGACTTCGCCAACAACCGCTCAACGTACAATCTGGCGTCGCTCTCAAGGCCTGCCTCCGAATCCAGTTGCCTGTGAAATTCGCGTAGCGTCTGGGTGGCATTCCCGGCGAAGCCCTGCATGTGCTCAACCCTGAGACGCAGGTAGTCTGCTACCTCGTCTGGCTTATTCTTACTAACCGGGCGCGGGCGGGCAGGCTCAGGGCGTTGCATGTCATCGTCAGGGTCGTTGCCACCCCCACCACGCACAGGCGCTTCACCTCGAACCACTAATAGCATTGCCATTCTGGAAAGGTCGAGAATGGGCTCAGAGGGCGCACCGACATGTGTTTTGGCACAGGACGGTCCAGCAAATGCCTCGACGCCTGAGTCATCGCGAAGGACGATCAGGCGTCCACTTCGGAGGGGTCTGTTGCAAAAAACACAGTGGACTTGGCCTAGTTCGTTTCGATCAATCCTGGCGTAGGTCCACTTGCTCATGCGACTACTCCTTCACGGTGAGTAACAACGTAGTTTTCCCATCCACGACCAGCACTTTGGGCTTACCCGCCACAAGCACCGATGTGTCAGAAAAGGCAGCATTCTCGATGACCGGCTGCATGTTTACGCCACAACCCAGTTGCTCCTTGCTCTCGATCCCCTTGAGGTTCGAAACCTGCCCCACGACCTCAACCTTGTAGCTGTCGGGGTCTTCGCTTTCTACACGGCGCAGAGTCATCACCATGCCGGTGCGGTACTCAGCCTCGCGGCAAATCTCTTTGCCACGGGCCTTGTCCTTGATAGCAACTGTGTAACGGCCAGCGTCTCGAAGATCGAGTGTCTGGCGATCATCCGTCAGCGGATAGCTGAATTTCAGGGGTTCGTTGCCCCCCTCCGAAACGGCAACTTCCAGGCTGGCGGCGTTAGCCGTACCTGCCACGAAGCTCAGAATAAGTGCTTGTAAGCGCATTACTGCTCCTGTGCTCGATTTATAGTGCTTGCGAAGGCAGCGGCAAGAATCCGCCCGACATGGAGGTCTTTCCAGCGCGGATCAGGAGCCCCCTTCGATTGGACCTTCAAGGCGGCTAGGTCGATAACCTCAAGGCCTAAAGACTCACCGCAGGCTGGGAGTCCAAAGCCTTCCGACAGGGCCTTGAAAAGAAGAGCCGGCTGCCCTTCTGGGTATGACGGTTCAGCAAACGTGAAAAAGCTCTCGTAGCGAGTGACCATATCGGCCAGCAGATCATGAACCATGGGCGCTGGAAGCTCGATATAGAGGCGTTGCTGGTTGAGCTTGATCACGCAGGCATTCATTTGGGGAGGACTCGAATTTCGGCGGTGTGTTGGATTTTGTTGCCGAACGAGACTTTAACCGGCTGATCTTCCAGCCCCATGGCAAACGGAATCACAACACGGTCAAGGTAAACGGGTGGATTGACCGATGACTGTAGGTCGGAATCGAGCACATACATGTGGTCAATCCCGATGCAGGCTACAAAATCAGACCCTTGAACTGCGGTTCGAGAAACACGGAGATAGAAGCCCTCGGGGAACTCGAAAAGCTCACCCTGCTGGACCAGTCCGTTCGACTCAGTGCCAAGCATAAAGGTCTTCTGACGCTGGAAGTCTCTCGCCAATACGCGAGAGCCCAGGCCTTGCGGCACATCAAGGGAATAGCGATTGAAGTTGTACCCGTCATCGCCCTCACGATCAGCCTCGATTTCTACGCTGACCTTGAATGTGTCTCGGCCCATCGGGGGAAGTCCAGTGGGCTGATACACCTCCCCTTCTCGCCATTTCGGCTCGCAGGCGAGAGCATCGCTGGAGTAGTGCTTTTCGGTAACGACAACAGTCCCAGAGTGGGCTTTGGAGTCGTAGGTGTACGAGGAAATATTCGGCTCAGGCGGCGCAGAGGCACAGCCTCCCAGCAGAGCCGCAGCGAGAGCGGTGAAGGTGATTTTTTGCATGTGGTCGTGCCTATCCTGCCCTGCTCAACCCCAGGCTCCGCAGTGCGCTCTCCATGGTAGCGCCAGTGACCGGGGCACTTATGGTTGCAAGCGCACCGCTTTCACTCCCGCTCGCGAGGATTGGACCCTTCCAAACCCGCAAAATCGGGATAGATGACTTCGGACCTGGAATGCTGCGTATGAGGTTGATTAGAGCGTGAGCTGACGTGTTCTCCATGAACCCGTCTTCCAACAACAGAAGACATGACATGGGGTGCTGGATGCAACTCAATAGGGGGGCAGTTTCTCTCACCGCAAGGGTCTGATAGCCAGACTGATTCAACAACAACGTGTAGTGGAATGCTGACTTGGCCTCCCGAGTAGCAACTACAGCGATCATACCCAACTCCTTTATTGCATCCAGGCGAAGGCGCCGGCCTGAGCATAACGAGTAAGTCAGTCGAGTTGGCATGCACACCAGAGGAATATCCCCTCAAATACAGGAGTGAACGGGAGGGGTATGGAAGAATTGAACTCGCAGTCTGGCCTGGACAGCTGGCCAGTCCCTGTAAAAGTCTTTGAGGGTGCGGAGAAGTTGGTACGGCTGACTGGCCTTCCGCAAGAACTCAAACAAAAGGCATGGCGTGAAATTCGCTCGAACAACCCGCCGTTAGCCGCTCTGCTCAAAGAGCAGGCCTTGCAAGACCTAGTGGAGTTCTTCGACGCGGATATTTTTGTTGAGGCTGAGCATGCGCCCTCACTGCCAGTAGAACAGCTGAGAGGGCGCAGGCCGGAATGATCAGACTGTCATCGCCTTGGCACCAAACTGCCGCTTGAGCTGCTTGAATAGCTCCATTTTCTGCGGAGCCGGGAGCGCTTCCGCTGGTCCGTCGCTGACCTCATAGAGAGGGCTCGGGTCGAGCGGGCAATGCTCATGTTGACTTAGCGACTGCTCAGCCTTCAATTGTCCATCGACAGACAGAAGATCATCGACTTCACCTCCAGCCCGCCCATAGGCGTTCACCAGGGTTTCCAAGCATGTATCCGCGTCAGGCCCTTGTTGGCTCGGGTTTTTGGCCAGCAAGGTGAGCATTTTGGTGTAGGCCTCCTGAATTTGATCAGCGGTAGGCTCATGCTCTTTCAGCCAAGCCCTGACTCGTTCGGTATATGTTGGGCTGTCATCACACATAGAAAATTCTCAGGCTGCTTCTAGGAGCTGGCATTCCACAACAGCAAATGCAGTGTCATCGCCAATGCCTGATTGATGTTTTTAATTCAGAGCAAGCGATTGATTAGTATCGCTGATATATCCGCGCATGCGCGGGAAATCGATAGGTTTCCGACCTATCTTCGCCCAATAAAGCGCAGCCAGTCGCGAAGACGGCTGAATAGACGCGACAGCTCGCAACTCTTTGAAATTCATGAATATTTAACCTTGAATGCGCCCAAAAAGGCTGCATAGGCACGCTCCTACGTGAAATCTGAGATTTCCACAGGAGGTAGCCCTGCAAGATTTCACATAGGAGCGCGTGAGCCGGTAAAGCTATTGCAACATGAATAGCGATCATCTATTGGGCATTGCTTATCGATCCGCCAGATCAATCCGCGCATGCGCGGATAATGCCAGCGCCATTTTTCACTCAGTAGATGACAGTTGCAGCTTGAAGAACGCGAAACTGGCAATCGGACACCGACCGATCACTATCAAGCAGTTCACGAAGCTGTCGGGACACGCCTGGGTTGTCCGAGACTGCCTTGGTAATCTCAGAAAGCTTGATGTATTGATCTGCCCCGATTTCCTCATGGGCGCAAACATGCAGCCCTTCCACAGTGATCTGACCGAACTGATTGCCCAGGCTCACCACGTTGAACCGGCTTGCATCCTTTCGACTTTCCTGGAGCAAAGCCGGAAGCCCAGCCTTGAATTTTTCAACGACAGCCCATTTATCACGGTAGTCCCAGTCAACATTACCGATTGCGGCAATAGCAACCGACCCTACGACACTAAATGCCGCCAGGACTATCAATGCCTTACGATTCATAACGATTCCATGGGATAGGGAGCAACTGCATTGCCTTGGGTGGAAAGTACAGGGGCGCAGATATTAGCGTGAAAGCGAATCTGCTCTTGGAGAAATGGCCTTGCACCGCAACTTCTACGCTATCGCGCTGTGCGCTCTCATCGCCGGCTGCACAAGCAGCTGGATTGCCGATCCGAGCCCGGCAACACGAAATCTGGTTAATGATCTGCGCCTGGACGGGTTCGAATGCAATGCACGCCTCTCTACTATAGAGTGCATACAGAAAGAGCCCGTGCGACAAAAGCAGCCCTCGAAGTGCGACTCATCTAAGGGGTGCGTGGAGCAACCTGCTCTATTGCTCTACAACCGCTACCACATCGAACAGCAAGACACCGGCATTCCGACCGTGCATCACGATGTAGTGCAGCAAGTTGAAAGCAAGCTGCTGGGTGGAGAGAAGGGCGCTCAGCAGTGAGTTGAATGTCTGCCATCTATCCTCGCAGGCTGAGTCGCCATCAGCCTGCGGGGTCAATCACAAGGCTTTCTGCCTCGCTCCAGTGATCCGGGGAAACACTTCCGGTAATCATCGCGTAGCGCATTCCTATCGTTGGCCTGCCAGCCTTCAACAGATACGCAGCAGCTCCAGCGCACATCTTTTCAGCCTCGTAGATGCGACGCTTATCGACCTGGAATTCGTCATCGTCAACCAATTCCTCGTCAGCCTCTTTTGCCTCTGTATTCAATGTCTTATGGCAGAGGAACGACTGCGAGTCATCCTTAATCAGTCCAGCGATAATGGCATCAAGCCTGCCACCCCGAAGATCGATGCCACCAGTCTTTCGGAATGGGCAGTTTGCGCAGGGGCGCTTCAAGCGATAGAAGCTGCGGAATGGGTCAATGTCATTGCACATACGCGTGCCTCGAAAAATCAGCGGCTGCGTTTTTCCGCGCATGCGCGGAAAAACCAACAAGTGAGCCAGATGCTCGCCAGCTTACATCAGTGGATGGAAACAAGCCCAAGAGGGCTTCCAGTAGCACGCTCGACAACCTCAATGCCAATCCCATACGCCGAGGAATCAACCTCGACCAGGAAGACCTCGAACTCATGCAGGTGATCGGCAGCATACAGAGCAATGCCTTTCTTTAACTCGCACTCATAGGACACTGTGGGCGCCAGAGGGTGGGTAAACGTGATCATTTGTCAGTCCAAAAATACCAGTGCAATAAGTGCAAATTTAACCCAGCGAGGGGGTGTGCCATTTTCCCAGCGAGAAAGAGTCGGCCTGGATATGCAAAGCTTCTCAGCCAGATCGTCTTGGTGAAAGCCGAGGCGGTTACGTGCATCGGCCAAGCATGGCCCGGTCATGTCAATGAATAGGTGCGGAAACACTTTAAAGGCCCTCAGCCCACGGCACATCAGAGGGCAAAATGAGGGGCCAGCTCCTGTCTCCCAGCTGCGAATCGTGTTTCGCGAAACGCTCAGCAGCTCACCCAGTTGCTCCTGCGAAAGGCCTAGCGATTTCCGAACCACTCGCAACTCACCGCCAGATGGGGCGCTCCTGCGAGCCATTAGCGCAGCCCATGAACTACGCGCATAAAGTGCGCTGCCAAAGACGTACACCCCTTTTCGAGCCGTGTATCGGCAGGGGCGCCGGCAGACTCCAGCACACGGCAAAGCTGGATTGCGATATGACCAGGGTCTGATTTGGCTTGGTCAGGAAAATTCAGCTGATCGACCATGACCGAGCCCCTGACAACCTCCCCGCCAAGCTTGATCATTAGATCGCAGAGCCCGTTCTCCACAACGCACTTGTGCAGGAACTCGGGTCCCGCTTGAACCATACGCTCGTTCCGGCCAAATGCTGCTCCGCGCTGGGCTGCTATTACCAAGAGGCGTTGCTGTACGTATGTGGCCCCCCCTGCCGGTAGCCTTGGAATAGGCGCGTAGCGGTAGCCGTGCTTCTTTAGCCCTGACACACCGTCCTCAGCAGAGAAAAGCTCGTAATGGCCAGTCTGAATGGCGTGATCGATGACGTTCTTCCAGTTGGTAAAGCCAAGACCAAACACCCAGTCATCAACCGAGCGCTGAGACAGCGACAGTGCTGCCGATCCTTGGATTGCCTTGCCGGCTGCTACCACGCCGTCATCAACAGCGTTCACATCAAACTCCGCAGGGGCGGTTTCGAGAAAGGAAAGTTGAAGTTCGCTCATAGTCGAGGCTCCTGTAGTGATGGGAGCCATAGTCAGCTATGAGCGAGCGTGTCAGCGCGTAAGGCAGGGGAGGGAGGGAAAATCGTGGCGCCCCAAGCTGGGCGCCGAGGACAGAAGCGGGTCAACCCTCTCTGTCAGTCAAGTAGTCCAGGAAATCGAAAGCCTTGAGAGAATCTTCGTGGGCGGTGGGATTGGAGTAGGCCAACATGAAGTTGATGATGATCTTGTACAGCAGCTCAGCGGTCGGGTGGTTGTGCTTGACGGAAGCCAAGCAGAATTCAGCCAAAACCTCGCTGGGTAGCTTGGTCAGAAAGTCATTGCCTAACAGGGCAGCTATTTCCTGGCTGCAAAACGAGAAAACCGCATCTGCATCACGGTCACATGAATCATTGGCGGACGAGTCTATCTCCAACTTCTTTTCATGCAGTTGGACGGGTTGAAGGATAGGTGTCTGAGGGGGATTGCCCATGTTGGGAACTCTTTAATCGAAAAATCTCGACAGCCGAGCCCAACATGAATACTGAAAGGTCACTCAGGAAGTTGGGCTCGGTGCCAAGCGGAAATGGCCCGAAGCTGGTGGTCGTCCAAGCACTGTAGCGCATTGCGCGCTGACTTTCCCTGAAGAAGTTCGGGGCGGCACAGCGCCATACCAATCATACAGTCCAGTCGCTCATCGCCGGACCTGTAGCCTGCCGACAATTCAGCGTCCTGGATTAGCTGCAAGCAGCCAACATAAGTCTTGGCGGAGCGCGCAGCTTCTGCGTCAACAGCCAGCGCTTCGAGCGTCCATAACCACTCGCCTGATGAAAGATTTGCTGGCGTCCTGATCGCAACACGGTGCATGTGAGTGATCACGCCACACACGATGAACATCAGGTACATGTGGGGTTCTTGCGAATACTTCGGAACGTTTGTGATCGTGAAACTGCCCGTGTAGTCGGGGGAAATCCACCTTGTACCTACAACTCGGTCCTTCTTGATCAGCAGTCCTCGGGCATCCACCTCGAAGGTGCAATTCGTATCTGCGATGACTTCGTAGGGTTCGAGTGGGGCACCAGCGGGCAAAAATGGCGGGGCCTGCACGAAGATGAGCGAGGTTGGCCTTGTGCTCATAGACCTCACCCAAGGTGCTTGGTGATCACAGCCGCAATGGCGTCCTTCACCGGGGGTTTGACGATGTAGTCGTTGGCGCCGGCTGCACTCGCCAAGGCCATATCGAACATCCCATCCTTGGAAGACAGCATGACGATAGGCGTAGACTTGAACTGCACATTCGCCCGGATCAAGCGTGCGGTTTCCAGGCCATTCATGCGAGGCATTTCAACGTCGATGAACAAAATCTCTGGCTGGAAGCTGATCATATGGCTAATGCCGTTGAAGCCGTCAGTGCAGCACATAACCTCATGGCCAAGCTCTCGAAGGTAGCCCTCGGTAGTTGTCCGAATTGTCTTCGAGTCATCAATCACCATGACTCGATGCTGTTTTGAATCCATGACTATCTCCTGAATCTGCTTGAGAGCCTACTGAGTCGCACCAGAAAGCCCAGTGGAATCCTGCCCTGATACCTGATAGTGCAGGTCGGCGATGCACTGATCGAGGCGTCCAGGTGCCTTGGTATCGCTAATGGTTCGTACACCCCGGATGAGCGCTATCTCCTTCCTGGCCTCGTCGCTGCCAAGCATTTGAGCGACAGATAGCCAGCAGTAAGCAGTGAATTCTGGTTCCGGGCTTTGAATCGCACCGATCAGGACCTTCTGTGCGTACTGATACATCGCCGAGGCATCCCCGCGCATCGCGCTTGCTTTCAGTTGATCGTTACGGAGGGCGGGAGCGGGGCCTGGGGCTTCTATCGAATGACCGCTTGCTTCCAGGCCGACTTCATTCCCAAAGATTTTGCCGAGTGCGACGGTAGCCTCGCTGTCCCCTCGGACTGACGCATCCCTTAGATACTCCATTCCAAGTGAGGGATCATTCAGATGAGGCCTCTGGAGGTTCATCAGCAAGAGCCCGTATTCGCGGGCTGCTCGGGGGCTGCTCTTGCTGGCCAACTCCAGCAGCTTTCGACCATAAGACTCATCTGCCGGGACGCCTTGGCCGCGCAGATAGAGCATGCCTAACACTCTGGTTGCTTCCGCGTACCCCGCGCTGTGCGAGAGATTGATGAAGTGAAGCGCCTGATCCATATCGTGCGGTAGGGTGCCATCGAGGTACATCCTCGCGAGGACATAGAAAGCTTCCGAACTCCCTGAGTATCCCGCCTGACTCAAAAGCTCTGCTTTACCCTCGTAGTCACCCATGGTCCCGAGACGATTTGCCTCCGCGATCATGTCCTGTATGTGGGGGTTGGCCTGTACAGAGCCGCCCTGCGTCTCAATGGCTCGATCTTGGCCGGCAGGTATGGCAATGGCTACCGCTCCAACCATTTCGCCCTCTGACGAAGCGCTGGAGGGCTTCTGGATGGGGGTTGTGGTGGTGACTTGGGTTGATACAGGCGAAATAGCGATACCGGCAGAAAGGGGCTGCCGCTGCTCAAGCTCGTCGAAGGGGTTGGAGGCGTTGTCGTAGTTGTTTGTCGCCGCACAGCCGCCGAGCAAAAATGACAGCGGCACTGCGAGCATAAAGGTGGGGGAGCGGGAAACCATTACAGAGCCCTTAGACAATTCATCACCCAGAATTGCCGTCTCCCGCTCTCAGATCAACCGAACTCCTTTCACTTCCTACGGCGACTGCGCAGGAACTCTGAAACCTCCCTCTCAAGAGAATCCTCAAGCCTTGGTTCGGCGGTTGTAGGTGCTATTGAAGTTGTGGGCTCAGTTGTATTTACCTGACCTGCTTTCAGTCGTTCCAGCTCCAGGTCAAACGCATCCGGCTTGCGCTTACGAGGCCTGGCTCTGCCTTTAGAAGGTAGCGGCTGACTCGCATAGAGGGTGTGTATCGAGTTATCTAGGAGCAGCGCGTGCTCGCATTTTTCAGCGAGCAGCTTGCTTAATTCTTCTTTGGTCGGGTGTTTCGAAAACAAAGATCGGGCCTCCGATTGCAAATTTCGCAATATCCCTTAACGGTGGGGTGTGGCCGTGAGCGCTCTCTAGCGCTCACTCACAAGCAACACCATTGTCTGATGCCAGCCTTCGAGCATTTCTACATACAGATCAACCCCGCCGAGCGTGTAGCGGGAGAGCATATAGCCCTTACTGTGGATCGATTGAAGATTGCTCAGCTTGTCGGCCCAGCAGACAGTGCCGTAGTCGCCAGTGGAGTGGCGATACAGAAGGTCTTGGAGCTGTTGCAGGCTGTATCGTCCCTCTTGCATCAGGGCATTGGTAGCGCCGCTCATGACAGTGCGCCCCAGCTCGATGGGGAATACCCCTGCATGGGCCATCTTGCCATGCAGATTCGTGAAATCGTCCTTTGCTTTCAGTTCTTCCGCTTGCTCAGCGGCCTCATCGATCATGGCTTGCCTACTTTCCTTGAACTCCTGGATTGCCGCATCGCTAAGCTCACTCCGGGGCACAAGACACGCCTGCATGTGCTCATAGTTGAAAGTGACGAAGACCTGTTCGGTTTCCAGCTGACGAAGTAACTGCGCCTTGCGCTGCGTCACAGGCGTTGGATCATCGTCGGTTCCAACGCGAGTAACGAAGTCTGTGAGCAGTTCATCAAGCGTATCTGCTTCTAGAAGCGTATGGGGAATTAGCATGCTGCACCTCCTGTAAATGCTTCCCCAATCATCCGTCGAGCAGGGATGTGTCACAGCTTCGAGCAGTGGCTTGCGAACGAAAATACCAAGTCCCTATGTTGGGATGTGGGAATGTCGTAGCCGTAAAACACTGCGGAACCAACCGGCAGCCATGCAAAACCAATCGAGGTGGCGCTGCCGATAGCTCCAGCAGTACCGGCTGTCACACTGAACCGCGTGGTCAAAAAACCATCCTCAATAGCTGTAGCGCCAACTAGGGTCTTGGGGTCTATGCCCACAAAGCCGGCGTCAAGCCGGAGAGCGATGTGCTTCGTCTCGGCCAGAATCTTGCTGGTATTCAGGTCCGCATCGTACTGAGCTGTAACTTGAAGACCACCCCCCCTGGAGCAGGCGATCAGCATTCGGCCAGTGCCGTTCCAGGTCTTTTGCTCACCCTGGAGGAACACTTCTCCGCCGCGTCCGACTATCACCCAGGTGGCAGGATGCGAGCCATTGTTTACGAGATTTAATGCGACCGCTTCCTCCACAGGAAGCTTCTGGAGTACAGCCCCAGCGCCGACCATGCGCTGAAACAGCTTGGGTGACACATCCATCTTGATCAGGTAGCCGGTAATCGCAGCTGAAAGAACCTGCCCGAGGGCAAGGTCTTGTGGCCCGGATTGCCGAGAGAAGAAACGGTGGATACCGAAATAAGCTGTGCTGTCGGCGAAGCGATACACGCCGCCAGCGAAAACCAAAAGACAAGCACTCTGGCAGGAGCCAGGGACTGGCTTGCCCTGAGCGTGACCTCGCTTGCCAATAGCTGTGTTAAAGCCCAGCTTGCGAATGAACTCGCCCAGCTCCAGGCCGGCTTGAAGATCGCCACCAACGCTGTTGATGTAGATCGTGGCTCGCTCTATCTGGTTGGCGCCCAATGCTGTGGCAAGTTGGCGCGGGAGCGCAGGGGTGATCTCTCCGTCGATGTAGATTTCGGCGGGAGCCGACCGACCATCTGGATGCTTAAAGGTCACGGCCTGGATCGAAGGCTCTGCCGCAGAAACGAATGACGTAAACGCCGTTGCGAATATGAAAGATGAGAGAACGCGCTTTAGATTCAAGACTTGGCCCCATGAATGTGCTTGGCCAAGGGTATGAGTTGAGGCTGCCGCTCTGCCACTCAACTCTGAGCAGTCTTCCACTAAGGAGGAATATCCGAGCTAGCGTGGCTTGGCTCGACGCTCAGGTAACTCGCTGATACCCCCTGACTGCAATCGGAGGTACTGCACAGGGTTGGGCATTGGCACTGGGAGGTCTTGGGGTACAGGGCAATCAAGAATATTGCATATGCGGAGGACTAGAGCCTTGTACGCAGAGGCATACCCAAGCTTCTTGCCGATGTACTTAGTCACGGTGGGGCGACCGGGAGAAGACCACCTCCAGCTTGCTCTGCAAGGACCAGAGCTTGAGACAACGAGACTGATACCCGGAACGAAGCGCGAAGCCGACTTCGAGCTTACTCGGCCTGAGAGTATTCCAAGCTCCGCCTCTTTCTTATCTCTCCAGCGCTGGGCCATAGCCATTGCCATCGCCTCATTCACCAATGGAGTGATTCTGAAAACCTCGGAGTGGGTCTGTCGGTTTACACCACGCCCTTGCTGGATCATCGCCCGTAGCCAACCAGGCTCCCGTCATCCTTGATGGGGAAAATCCTTCGCTTGGCATAGGTGTCAGCGGTCTTCCAGCGACCAACCCCGAGAAAGGGGAGGTCGGGCGCAACGTCCACCTGAACATCGCCTTGTGGGCCGAATTGGCGCGCCTTGCGTGGGTTGGACGCCATTTCATTCCGGCGTATCTGGGAGGTCATTCAGCGATAGTCCTTCAAAGCTTGGCCAGTCATCGTCCGGGGCGGGCAATTCAGACGGCCCGCTTGAACTCTGTTGGCGGGCCGAGGCCAGAACACTCCCTGAGTGGCGAGCCTCTGGGCTCAAAGCCGAATCTGGGGTAGGGCGCGTGCTAGCCGGTCTTAGCCTTCAATAATGAGAGTGCGCACATGGGGTGCCGCACCTCCACTGCCAAGAGACCTGCCGTGACCGAACTGATCGTTGCCGTAAAACAGGCCAAAGCCTGGGGGGTCCATGCCGTTACCGCCAGCGGTGTGATCCTCGCCCTGCTGGCATTGCTGGCCGTACTCGACGGCCAGCCCAAGCAATGCCTGTTGTGGCTCGGCCTGGCGCTGCTGGTCGATGGGCTGGATGGTTCGCTGGCGCGCCGCTATGACGTCAAGGTTGTGCTGCCGCATTTCGACGGCTCGACCCTCGACCTGGTGATCGATTACCTGACCTACGTATTCATCCCCGCCATCTTTCTTTACCGCTTCATCCCCCTGCCGGATTACACGCCGCTGTTCGCCGTGGGCCTGATTCTGCTGTCTTCGCTGTTCTGCTTCTGCAACCTGAACATGAAGAGCAAGGACAACTACTTCGTCGGCTTCCCGGCGGCGTGGAACGTGGTCGTGCTGTATTTCTACATCCTCGATGTGCACCCCTGGATCACCCTGGCCATTATCGTCCTGCTGGCCGGCCTGACCCTGACCAAGATGAAGTTCCTGCACCCGTTCCGCGTGCGTCAGTTCATGCCGCTGAACATCCTCGTGACCTTCGTCTGGATGCTCTCCAGCGCGCTGCTGATTCTGCAGTACCCCGTCAGCCAGCCCTGGCTGCTGGCGTTGTGGTGGCTGGCCTCGGCCTACTTCGTCGGCATGTGCCTGTGGCGCTCGGCGCGCGAGTGGTTTCCGGCGCGCGGATGACGGCGGCCGTCGATAAGCCCTGGTTCGTCTACCTGGTGCGTGCTGCCAACGGCGCGCTGTATTGCGGCATCAGCGATGACCCGCAGCGGCGTTTCGCCCAGCATCAGAGCGGCAAGGGCGCGCGCTTCTTCCATACCAGCCCGGCGCAGGCACTGGCCTATGTCGAAGCCTGTGCTGGCAAGGGCGATGCCCTGCGCCGTGAGCGGGCCATCAAGCGCCTGAGCAAAGCGGCCAAGGAGGTGCTCATTCTGAGCGTTGATGGCGCTTCATCAGCCGTAGGCGGTGTGCGTGACTAGGTTGCGCGGGTAAGCTGGGTGCTTTCGAACCGTCGCGGAGCGCGCCATGCACGAGTTGATCCTTCACCATTACCCGACCTCGCCGTTTGCCGAGAAGGCTCGCTTGCTACTGGGCTTCAAGCAACTGTCCTGGCGCTCGGTGATGATCCCGCCGGTGATGCCCAAGCCGGATCTCACAGCGCTGACCGGCGGCTACCGCAAGACGCCGGTGTTGCAGATCGGTGCCGACATCTACTGCGATACCGCGCTGATCGCTCGCCGTCTGGAAGCCGAGAAAGCCACCCCGGCACTGTTCCCGGAAGGGCAGGGCTTCAATGTCGCGACCCTCGCCCAATGGGCCGACGCGGTGTTGTTCCAGCATGCGGTGTCACTGGTCTTCGCCCCCGAGTCCATGGCGGTGCGCTTTGCCAAGGTGCCACCGGAGTTCGCCAAGGCTTTCGCGGCTGATCGTGCCGCGCTGTTTTCCGGCGGCACGGCCAGCCGTTTGCCGTTGGAGCAGGCGCGTCACCAGTGGCCGGCGCTGATGGGGCGTTTGCAGCAGCAGTTGCAGCAGGGCGGTGGCGACTTCCTGTTTGGCCAGCCCTCGATTGCCGACTTCGCCGTCGCGCATCCGTTGTGGTTCCTGCGCGCCACACCGATCACGGCACCCCTGGTGGACGATTATCCGGAAGTCGCCGCCTGGCTGGCGCGGGTGCTGGGCTTTGGGCATGGCTCACTGAGCGAGATGAGCGGCGAAGAGGCTATCGCCGTGGCGCGCGAGGCAACGCCGGCAGCACTCCCGGACGAGGATTTTATCGATGCCAATGGCTTCCAGCCTGGCCAGGCGGTACGCATCGCAGCGGTGGACTACGGGGTCGATCCGGTGGAGGGTGAGTTGCTGTTCTCCGGGCGCGAGGAGCTGATCCTGCGCCGCGAGGACGAGCGTGCCGGCATCGTACACGTGCACTTCCCGCGCCTGGGCTTCCGTATCGAGGCGTGCTGATCGGTCGTAAAGATCGCGGCTGAAGCCCCTCCCACAAGGCTTACCTCCTGTGAGAAGGGCTTTGTGAGCGGCTGGGTGGGAGGGGCTTTAGCCGCGACAGCATCTCAACGCTGATCCGGCAGCAGAAAATTACCCGGCCCGGCGCTGTCCAGCGTCGGCACTTCGGCTTCGTCCTTGAGATCGACGCCCGAGAGCTGGCGGCGGCAGGCCTCGCGCATCAGGTACATCAGGCGGAAGGTGGCCATGCCATAGCTCAGACCCTCCAGGCGCACGTTGGAGATGCAGTTGCGGTAGGCGTCGTTGAGGCCAACGCGCGGCGCGTAGGTGAAATACAGGCCCAGGCTGTCCGGCGAACTGAGGCCGGGGCGTTCGCCAATCAGGATCACCGTCATCTTCGCCCCCAGGCGCTGTCCCACTTCATCAGCCACTGCAACCCGGCCCTGCTCCACCAGGGTGACCGGCGCCAGCGACCAACCTTCTGCCTGTACCTGCTCCAGCAAACGGTCGAGAAACGGCAAGCTGTGTTTGTGCACCGCCAGCGATGACAGGCCGTCAGCGATGACGATGGCCAGGTCATAGCCACGGCCGTGCTCGGCGGCGTAGTCATCGAGCAGGCGTGCGGCATCTTCGTGCAGGCGCCGGCCCAGATCCGGGCGTTGCAGGTAGGTGTGGCGGTCGGCGGCGGCGCTGTGCAGCAACAGTGTGGGTAACTGGCGCTCATGCAGCGCTTCGCGCAGGGCGGTGTGGTCGAAGGGCAGATGCACGGCGTCACGCGCCTGGGCGTGGGCGAACTGGAAATCCAGTTGCGCAGCGGTCGGCAGGCTGGTGCCGGCGCGGCCCAGGGCGATGCGTGCCGGTGTCAATTGGCGCAGTTGCTGCCAGGGGTTTGCGGTGGCGGGGGACTTTTCGCTCATGACGGCCTCGATTGATCAGGACAACTGCGCCAACGCCTGGCGAAATGCCGGGGGCAGCTCATCGCCCATGCGCAGGCGGCCACCCTGTTGCTGGAAAATCCCCATGCGCGCCAGCCAGGCCTCGAACTCCGGCGCGGCGTGCAGGCCGAGCACCTTGCGTGCATACAGGGCATCGTGGAAGGAGGTGGTCTGGTAGTTGAGCATCACGTCATCCGAGCCGGGAATGCCCATGATGAAGTTGATGCCAGCGGTTCCGAGCAGGGTCAGCAGCATGTCCATGTCGTCCTGGTCCGCTTCGGCATGGTTGGTGTAGCAGATGTCACAGCCCATGGGCACGCCGAGCAGCTTGCCGCAGAAGTGATCTTCAAGGCCGGCGCGGATGATCTGCTTGCCGTTGTACAGGTATTCGGGGCCGATGAAGCCAACCACAGTGTTGACCAAGAAGGGGTTGAAGTGGCGGGCTACGGCATAGGCGCGGGTTTCGCAGGTCTGCTGGTCGACGCCATGATTGGCGTTGGCCGACAGCGCGCTACCCTGACCGGTCTCGAAATACATCAGGTTGTTGCCCAGTGTGCCGCGTTTGAGGCTCAGACCGGCTTCGTAGCCTTCCTGCAGCACCTTGAGGCTGACGCCGAAGCTGGCATTGGCCGCTTCGGTGCCGGCGATGGACTGGAACACCAGATCCAGCGGCGCGCCGCGCTCGATGGCAGCGATGGAGCTGGTGACGTGGGTCAGCACGCAGGACTGGGTGGGAATCTCGTAGCGCTGGATCACCGCATCGAGCATCTCCAGCAGGGTGCATACGGCGCTCATGCTGTCGGTGGCCGGGTTGATGCCGATCATGGCATCACCGTTGCCATAGAGCAGGCCGTCGACCACGCTGGCGGCGATGCCGGCCGGATCGTCGGTCGGGTGGTTCGGTTGCAGGCGGGTGGACATGCGCCCGCGCAGCCCCTGGGTGTTGCGAAAGCGGGTGACCACACGGGTCTTCTGCGCCACCAGGACCAGATCCTGAATGCGCATGATCTTCGACACCGCTGCGACCATCTCCGGCGTCAGCCCTGGGGCCAGCGCAGTGAGGCTGGCTTCGTCGGCGTCGTCGCAGAGCAGCCAGTCGCGAAACCCGCCCACCGTGAGGTGGCTGACGGGGGCGAAGGCCTGGGCATCATGGGTGTCGATGATCAGGCGGGTGACTTCGTCGCTCTCATAGGGAATCAGCGCCTCTTGCAGAAAGGTCTTCAATGGCACATTGGCCAGCGTCATCTGCGCGGCGGCGCGCTCGGCATCGCTGCTGGCGGCAACGCCGGCCAGGTAGTCACCGGAACGTGCCGGCGTGGCCTTGGCCATCAGCTCGCGCAGGCTGTCGAAGCGCCAGGTCTGGCCGGCCATGCTGTGGGAGTAGCTTGCCATGTATCTGTCCTCAACCAGTCTCTCTCGTTCGCCGTCGGGCAACGCCCGGCGTCTGCGTGGCAGGCGTCAGGCGTTGCGGCGGTTGTCAGGCCGGGCTGACCTGCGGCTTGCCTGCGACCGGGTACTCATCCTGTTCGATGATGCCGGCAGCGCGATCCTGTTGCTCCAGTTCCAGCGCCTTGGGCACCGATAGCCAATAGGCCAGGCCGATGGCGGCAAAACCTGCGATCAGCTTGCCGATCAGCACTGGCAGGATGATGGTGGGCTGGAAGTTGGCCGTAAAGGACAAGTGGTCACCCAGCAGGAAGGCCGCGCAGACGGCGAAGGCGATGTTGATCACCTTGTCCTTCGGTGGCATGAAGCGCACCAGGCGGAACATGGCCAGGATATTGGCGATGGTCGCGAGCATGCCGGCGCTGCCCACGGCGCTCAGGCCGACCTTGCTGCCCAGGTGTTCCAGCGGACCGCCGAAGTATTTGCGCAGCAGGTAGACCATGGGGAAGGCGCCCGCCAGCATGATGCCGATGTAGCCGGCGGTTTCCAGGGCGCGGGTCTGGTCTTCGGCGTCCGCGATGATCGGGTCGAAGCCCCAGCCACCAAAGACGATGGTGAACACCCCGGTGAAGTACTCGACGATGGAGAATACCAGCACCAGTTTGATCATCGCGTCCAGGCCACGGCCGAAACCGATGAAGCCCTTGATCATCAGATCCGGCAGAAAACGCAGGCCGGCAGCCAGGGCGACGACGAAGACGATGATCGGCAGCAGGTTGGCGAAGATGCTGCCCAGGCCCATGGCCAGCTGATAGGTCGCCTCGCCATTGGTGGCGACCACTTCGCGGATCATCGGGTCGCTCGCTACCAGCAATACGCTGGCAATCAGTACGCCGAGCGGAATGGTCAGGATGCCGGACACGATGCCCAGTGCCATGTATTTGTGGTCACGCTTATCGAGCATCGCCAGCCCCATGGGGATGGAGAAGACGATGGTGGCACCCCCCATGAAACCGGTGATCAGCGCCATGACCAGCGCTTCCTTGCTCGACGCCAGCGCCGATGCCAGGTGATAGCCGCCCATGTCCGAGGCGATGATCATGGTCGCGGCCAGTGCCGGGTCGGCGCCGAGGGCGTTGAAAAACGGCCCGCAGGCCTTCTCGATGATCACCGTGAGATACGGGATGGAGGCCATGATGCCGGCCGCCGGTACGAAGATGTAGCCGGTGGCGTGGATGCCCTCCATGAACTCCTTGCCCAGGCCCTTCTCGCTGTCGTAGATGGCCGCGAACGCCCCTGCAACGGCGCAGGCCATGATGATGTAGAGAACGTAATTACCTATCTGATCCATTGCTGTGCCCTGACTGTCTTTATTGAGTGACGGTGCGGTATTGGCCCGCTCGAACGCTGCCTTGGCCGAGCCCTCTGCGCAGAGGCAGCAGGGCCGGCTTGCGGACGATCCGAACGGGCGTGAGCCGCGTCTTGTGCATGGCAGACCGTTAACAACGGTGGATTAAAAGAACCCCAGCGGATTGATGTCGTAGCTCACCAGCAGGTTCTTGGTCTGCTGGTAGTGGTCGAGCATCATCTTGTGGGTTTCGCGCCCGACCCCGGACTTCTTGTAGCCGCCGAAGGCGGCATGTGCCGGGTACAGGTGGTAGCAGTTGGTCCATACGCGGCCGGCCTTGATCCCGCGGCCCATGCGGTAGGCGACGTTCATGTCGCGGCTCCACACGCCAGCGCCGAGGCCGAACTCGGTGTCGTTGGCAATCGCCAGGGCTTCGGCTTCGTCCTTGAAAGTGGTCACGCCGATCACCGGGCCGAAGATCTCTTCCTGGAACACGCGCATCTTGTTGTGACCCTTGAGCAGGGTCGGCTGGATGTAATAGCCGCTGGCCAGGTCGCCTTCGAGCCGCTCGGCAGCGCCGCCGGTCAGTACCTGCGCGCCTTCCTGCTGGGCGATCTCCAGGTAGCTCAAGATCTTGTCGAACTGCTGCTGCGAAGCCTGGGCGCCGACCATGGTCTCGGTGTCCAGCGGGTTACCGCGCTTGATCTGCTTGACCTTCTTCATCACCTCGACCATGAAGGCGTCGTAGATCGACTCCTGCACCAGTGCGCGCGCCGGGCAGGTGCACACCTCGCCCTGGTTGAAGAAGCCCAGCACCAGACCTTCGGCGGCCTTCTCGATGAAGGCCGGCTCGGCATTCATGATGTCGGCGAAGAAGATGTTCGGCGATTTGCCGCCCAGCTCGACGGTGGACGGGATGATGTTCTCGGCAGCGCATTTCATGATGTGCGAACCGACCGGGGTGGAGCCGGTGAAGGCGATCTTGGCGATGCGCTTGCTGGTGGCCAGCGCTTCACCGGCCTCGCGGCCGAAACCCTGGACGATGTTCAGTACGCCCGGCGGCAGCAGGTCGCCGATGATTTCCATCAGCAGGGTGATCGACAGCGGCGTCTGCTCGGCGGGTTTGAGCACGATGGCGTTGCCGGCGGCCAGGGCCGGAGCCAGTTTCCAGGCAGCCATCAGCAGCGGGAAGTTCCACGGGATGATCTGCCCGACTACGCCCAGCGGCTCGTGGAAGTGATAGGCCACGGTGCCGTCGTTGATCTCGGCGGTGCTGCCTTCCTGAGCGCGGATGCAGCCGGCGAAGTAACGGAAGTGGTCGACGGCCAGCGGCACATCGGCGTTCAGCGTCTCACGCACCGGCTTGCCGTTGTCCCAGGTTTCGGCCACGGCGAGCAGTTCGCGGTTGGCTTCGATGCGGTCGGCGATTTTCAGCAGGATGTGCGAACGCTCCTGCACGCTGGTGCGGCCCCAGGCGTCGGCAGCGGCGTGAGCAGCATCGAGAGCCTTGTCGATGTCGGCGGCGTTGGAGCGGGGGAATTCGCCGATTACCGAGCCATCGACCGGGCTGGTATTGCTGAAGTACTGACCGCTGAGCGGGGCGACGAACTCACCGCCGATGTAGTTGCCATAGCGCGGCTTGAGGGTGACGAGGGCGCCGCTGGTTCCAGGCTTGGCATAAATCATGAGCGTTCTCCGAAACGATGTTGTTGTAGTTGTACGTAGCAGGTGAGTTGACGTTCAACCTGGGTCGATCATGAGCCGATTTCATGGGCGCAACTTGACTGCACAGGGGGCTTGCTGTCGTGCAAAGTCAACTTTGCAGGCGCCGACGCTGCCTGTGTCGTAATGGGTCAAGTCGTCCGCTGCGTTTTGGTGCGGATGTTTCAAAATGACTCACTCGCCCGGCAGGGCGGGGCACGGAGGTGGCGTTTGAACCGTGGTTTTGCGGTGCGACAGTGCAGGCGTATTTCTTGCTTGCCGAAACGCATTGTTACCAAGGAGGCCCCGATGAGTGCCTTTTTCTCCCAGGCGGGTGGTTCGTTCGGCGCTTCGCTGTTGTCCGGTGCGCCGGCTAATGCGGGTGTGCTGGCGGCTGCTGCGAGTGGCCTGTGCGGCTTCATCGAAAAGCAGGGCGGTGACCCGGATCGTATCCTCGGGGTCTCCGGCATCGACCCCGAGTGCCTGCGCCATCCGACCCTGAGCTTGGCGCTGCCCAATTACTGCCAGGTGCTGGAAGAAGCCGCGCATCAGTCTGGCTGCGATAACTTCGGTCTGTACTACGGCCAGCAGTTCAAGCCGCAGGCGCTTGGCCTGCTTGGTTATATCGGGCTGTGTTCGGCGACCCTGGAACAGGCGCTGATCAACTTCGCCCGTGCCTTCCCGCTACATCAGCGCAACAGCCTGATCCGCCTGGTCGATGAGGGCGAGTGCTACCGCTTCGACTATCAGGTACGCCATGGCGCCATTCTCAGCCGCCGCCAGGATGCCGAGTTGACCCTGGGCATGGCCCTCAACCTGGTGCGTCATGTGCTTGGCCCGCAGTGGGCGCCGCGCGCGGTGCACTTTGAACACCCACGGCCGGAGCATTGGCACGAGCACTGTAAGGTGTTCGATGCGCCGGTGTATTTCGAGCAGCCGTGCAATTCCCTGCTGATTCCCAAGCGCGGCCTCGACCGCGCCATGCCGGACAGTGATCCGGTACTGCTGATGCTCATGCAGGACTCGCTGAACCAGATCAGCGCCCTGTGCGGGCGTGGTGAGCGGGATATGGTCAACGATGTGCGCGAGCAGATTCGCCAGCGCCTGCTGTACGGCGAGCCGGCGCTGGAAGATGTCGCGGAAATGCTCGGTATGGCCAGTTGGTCGCTGCAGCGGCGCCTGCGTGAGCAGGGGCTGAGCTTCTCGCAACTGGTGGACAACGTGCGCCGCGAACTGGCCAACCGTTACCTGCGCCAGCCGCAGCTACCCATCTCGCAGCTGGCGCCGTTGCTCGGTTATTCGGAAACCAGCGCCTTCTCGCGCGCCTTCCGCCGCTGGTTCGGCGTCAGCCCACGGCAGTGGCGGCGTGAGGATAGTTCGCTGAGTTGAGGTCAGTAGGCGGCGCGGATGGCGCGCACGTCGTAGCCGTGAATCACTTGGCCGCGCAAGTCGATCACCGGCACGCCTTGGCCACCCAGCGCCTGGTACTGGGCGCGGCCAGCCGCATCGTTCTCGATATCCACTTCGCGATAGACAATGCCATCCTCGGCGAATAACTCGCGGGTCTTGGCGCAGTAACCGCACCACTGCGTCGCGTAGAGCACGATCTCGCCGCTGGCATTGCCGGCCTGTGGCGGGTTTAGCCAGCGGTCGATCTTGTCCCAGTTCTGCCACAGAGCCAGCGCGGCGAGCAGCAGCACAATCGTCTTCATGGTTGCGCGTCCTTGTGCGATAGCGCGGTCATGTCAGGCCCGTAGGGTGGGCTTCAGCCCACCAACAACGATCTCAGCTTCCTAAGGTAGCTCGGGTGCTGACTTGGACTGCTTTGGTGGGCTAACAGGCTGTTGAAAAACTATCTGCGTTGCCACTGCTGCGTTAAAAACAGGCTCGTGCGCGAGTCCGATCAAAATGCTCATTTACAGCTCGTAAACTCCGCTTTTTCGCCTGTTTTTGCCTTGCATTGGCTGCCTCGCCTACGTTTTTCAACGGCCTGCTAAAGCGGATCGCCGCCCGGCCCGCCCTACGAATGCATCAATCCTGCCGCCGCTTGAGCTGATCCTTCAACTGGGTCGGCAACTGACGAATGATCAACATGTCGCGGCCCTCGTCGTATTCGATCTTCGAGCCCAGCAGGTGCGCCTCGAAGCTGATCGACAGCCCTTCGGCCCGCCCGGTAAAACGCTGGAACTGGCTCAAGGTGCGTTTGTCCGCCGGAAATTCCGGCGCCATGCCGTAGTCCTTGTTGCGGATGTGCTCGTAGAAGGCCTTGGGGCGTTCCTCGTCGATCAGCCCGGAGAGTTCTTCCAGGGTAATCGGTTCACCCAGTTTGGCCTGGCCGCTGGCGTAGCCGACCAGGGTCTTGGTCTTCTCGCGGGCCTGTTCTTCGGGCAGGTCTTCGCTCTCGACGAAGTCGCTGAAGGCCTTGAGCAGGGTGCGCGTCTCGCCGGGGCCGTCGACGCCTTCCTGGCAGCCGATGAAGTCACGGAAGTAGTCCGACACCTTCTTGCCGTTCTTGCCCTTGATGAAGGAGATGTACTGCTTGGACTGCTTGTTGTTCTGCCACTCGCTGATGTTGATGCGCGCGGCCAGGTGCAACTGGCCCAGATCCAGATGTTTGGCCGGCGTTACGTCCAGCGCGTCGGTCACCGCCACGCCTTCGCTGTGGTGCAGCAGGGCGATGGCCAGGTAGTCGGTCATGCCTTGCTGGTAGTGAGCGAAGAGCACATGGCCGCCGGTGGACAGGTTGGATTCTTCCATCAGCTTCTGCAGGTGCTCGACGGCCTGGCGGCTGAAGGCGGTGAAGTCCTGCTCGCCATCGAGATAGGCCTTGAGCCAGCCGCTGAACGGGTAGGCGCCGGATTCCTCGTGGAACAGCCCCCAGGCCTTGCCCTGCTTGGCGTTGTAGCTCTCGTTGAGGTCGGCCAGCAGGTTCTCCATGGCTTGCGACGTGGCCAGCTCGCTGTCGCGGGCGTGCAGCACGGCAGGGCTGCCGTCGGGCTTCTTGTCGATCAGGTGGACGATGCAGTGGCGGATCGGCATGGCGGTCTCGTGGGCAAATGAAACAAGAGGCGAAGTTTACCCGAAGCGGGTCATGGATTCTGGTGCGCATGCATCGGTTAACGCTATGCAGCCGCTCGCGGCTAAAGCCCACAGAAGTCGTCGCGGGCTCAGTCCAAGCGATGGACAAACTTCGTGTTGTCCACGAACTGTAGGAGCCCCGCCCCGGGGCGAATGGTGGGTTCAACTCATGATCGAGGTTGCCTGAACCATTCGCCGCGAGGCGCGGCTCCTACCCGTCAGAACCGGCTACTCCACCCTTACGTAGAGTGGATGACGCTGCCCACCATTGCGTCAGCCCAAGCGATGGACAAACTTCGCGTTGTCCACTAACTGTAGGAGCCCCGCCCCGGGGCGAATGGTGGGTTCAATTCATGATCGAGGTTGCCTGAACCATTCGCCGCGAGGCGCGGCTCCTACTCGTCAGAAACGGCTACTTCACTTTTACTTTTACTCAGGGTGGAGACGCTTTTTCCATCCGCTGCGCATCGGTGGACATGAAAAAACGATGTCCACCCTACGGCTGCCGCCGCCGCTGCAACTCGCGCAAGCGCTCGATCACATAGCGCACATGCATGTGCAGCTCGTACAGCTCATTGGAATACGACAGCGGCACTTCCACCGCGGCGAGTTCGTCTTCCAGTTTCTCCAGACGCTCGATTTCGCTGCCGAGCGCATCCGGGAGGGAACCTGCGTGCAGCTTGCGGTCGATCTCGCGCAGGTACTTGTACCAGCGGTAGATGCGCGCGCGGATACGCCACTGGTAAATCGGGCCGACAGCCTTGAACAGCGGGATCATCACCACGATCAGCGGGATCAGCAGGATGATGTAGCGGTCGGCCAGCGAGGCGATGCGAAACGGCAGGTAGCGCTGCAAAATCGGCAGCCCCTTGGCGTAGTAATGCCCGGCATCCTTGTGCAGCTCGAAGGTGCGCGGCTCTGCGCTGGGGAAGGTGCCGGCGGCGTCGAGCAGGGTGCCGCTGCGCATCACTTCACGGCTGGCTTCGAGAAACAGCGGTACCAGGCCAGGGTTGAAGTCGTCGTTGACCACCAGGGTAGCGACTGGAGAGAGGGTGACGATGTCGCGATCCGGCGCATTGCTGGCCAGGTCGAGCAGACCTTCACCGACCTTCACCTGATTGAAGAACGGCAGTCGCGCCTCGTAAGCGGCGGCGCGCCGAAAGTGTGCCAGGGCGATGTCCGGGTTGGCCGCCAGTTGCTGAACCAGTGCGTTCTCTGCCGGACCGACGAAGAAGGCTGCATCCAGTTCGCCGGCCATCAGCGCCCGAGCGGCCTTACCGCCGCCGAGGCTCTGCCAGGTGTCGGGATACTGCTCGGGGGCGATGGCGTTGGCGCCGAGGATGGCGTCGCTGGCGGCGCGCGTACCACTGCCTTCGCCGCCCAGGCCGAGGCGCAGCGGCAGCAGGTCGGCAATGCGATCCAACTCAACGTCACGGCGATAGAACAGCCACAGCGGCTCCTGATAGATCGCCCCCAGGCTCTGCAACTGGCGTTGTTCGTCGGGCGCCAACTGGCGCTCCAGGCCGCTCTGCACCAGGGCGATCTGCACCTCGGGCGCCTCGGCGAGCAGGCGTTGCAGGTTGTCGCGCGAGCCCGAGGTCGGTACCAGATTCAGCTCGAAACCTTCCTTGGCCAGTTCTTCCTTCAGGCGTTCGGCGAACTGCTGGTAGGCGCCCCCTTGGGCGCCGGTGGCCATGCTGGCGCTCATCGGCGGTGGCGGCGCGACGAACTGGAACAGCGCCCAGACCAGCGCGGCCATCACCGGCACGATCCACAGGTTGGCCAGGATCATGATTTTCAGGTCATTGAGTACGCGGCGCATGGGGCTTCCTTTCAGCGAGTTCAGGGTAAGGATAGAACCCCATACGCCTCACGGTCACCCTGGAGGGTGGATGACACTCTTTCATCCACCATCAGGTTCGCGGTGGATCGATTACGCCAGCGCCTTGTACCTTGCACGCAGATGACTGAACAGCAGTAGTGCGGCGAGCAGCCCCAAGGCATACAGCGCATCACTGCCAAGCATCGCCAGTACCGCTGCACAGAGCAGCCCACTGAGCCCGGCCAGCAGGCGCCAGATGCCACTGAGCAGCACCCAGCCGGCGGCCATGCTCAGCAGGTAGATCAACACGAAGTTGCCATTGGCGTAGCGGATCAGATCGTCCACCGACAGGTTCAAGGTAGCCGAGAGCATGGCGCACAGCGCGCAGCTGATCACCACCAGCAGCAAGGCTCTGCCGGGTACGCCCTGGCGGTTGCGCACGGCCAGCCTGGCCGGCAGACGGCCCTCATCGGCCAGGCTCCAGATCAGCCGGGCGAAGCCCTGGATGTACACGTTCATCGAGGCGAAGCAGGCCAGGTAACCGAGCACCGCTACCAGGACACGGGCGCGCTCACCCAGCAGTTGTTCGAACAGACGGGGCAGGGCGGTGGTGTCGCTGTGCACGTCGCCGTAAGTGGCAAAGCTCAGCACCGCCACCGAGCAGGCCCAGTACACCAGGCCGGCCAGCAGCACGCCGAGCAGCAGCGCCAGGGGGAAGTCGCGCTCGGGGCGTTTGAACTCCTCGCCCAGGTGAGTGAAGGCCTCGATGCCGACGAAGCACCAGAACATCACCCCCAGCGCTGTGGGCAGCAAATGCCATTGGCCGTCCATAGCTGGTAGCAGCGGTTGGCTGGTGCGCGGCAGATCACCCATCCACCAGATCAGCGCAACGCTGGCAACGATGGCCACGGCGATCAGCCCCTGCAGCAGGCCCGAAGCTTTTGGCGGGCGCTGGCCAAGCAGCAGAATGGCAGCCAGCGTGACCAATTCGATGGCCAGCAGGCCGACGCGGTCGAGGTCGAGCAGCGCCAGCCAGAAGCCGCTGGCGATATGCAGCGCAGCCGGCAGTCCGACCGGCAGTACGACGAGAAACAGCAGCGCACTGACGCCTTCCATGCGCAGGCCGAAGGCGCGGCCGATCAGGTGCGGCGCGCCGCCGGCATGTGGGAAGCGCTTGCCCAATTGAGCGAAGGTGAAGGCCACCGGCAGCACCAGAGCAATGAGGATCATCCAGGCCCATAGCGACGCCGCGCCTGCGGCCGTGGCGGCCAGCGCTGGCACCACGAAGATGCCTGTGCCGAGCAGCGAGGTGCTGAGCAGCGAGGTGCTGAGCAGGGCGACACCCTGCAGCAGGCCCAACTCCTTGTTCAATCGACTCATGGGGTATGCTCACGCCTTTATTGGAGCCGCCATGGTAGAGCGCCGCCCGCTTGCAGGCTGTCGCCTTTTGCCGACGAAATGGCGGTTTCCTCCGTCAACCTGATTGCCACCCCGAGAAGCCCGTGGACAAGTTCGATCGCCAGATCCTCGCCCTGCTGCGCAGCGACGCGCGCACCTCCGTCAGCCACATCGCCCGTGAGGTCAACCTGTCACGTTCGGCGGTCAGCGAGCGCATTCGCCAGCTGGAAACGAGCGGGGTGATTCGCGGCTATCACGCCCAGGTGGCGGTGCCGGGTGAGGGCGGGGTCAAGGCCTTCCTCGAACTCTTCTACCAGAACGGTCGCTGCCAGGATTATGTCGAGCGCATGCGCGAATACCCGGAAATCCGCCACTGCAGCGGCATCAGCGGCGAAACCGACATGCTGGTACTGGTCGAGGCGCCGAGCATGGCGCGCCTGAGCGAAGTGCGCGCGGCCATCGAGGCCTTCCCGCAAATGCAGCGGGTCAAGACTCATGTCGTCGTACAGGACTGGCCGCTATGAGCTTGCGCATCCTGCACACCTCCGACTGGCACATGGGCCAGCATTTCATGGGCAAGACCCGCCAGGCCGAACACCAGGCTTTTTGCGCCTGGCTGCTGGAGCAGGTGCACGCGCATCAGGTGGACGTGCTGCTGATCGCCGGCGATGTGTTCGACACCGGTGCGCCGCCCAGCTATGCCCGCGAGCAGTACTACCGGCTGGTAGTGGAGTTGCGCGACGTCGGCTGCGCCCTGGTGGTACTCGGCGGCAACCACGACTCGCCGGCCATGCTCGGTGAAAGCCGCAGCCTGCTGGCGCAACTGGGCACCCAGGTGGTGCCGAGCGTGGGCGTCGACCTGGCCGAACAGGTACTGGTACTCAATGATCGTACTGGCCAGCCGGGCGCCATTCTCTGCGCCATTCCCTTTATCCGCCCGCGCGACGTGCTGGCCAGCCAGGCGGGGCAGAGCGCACAGGACAAACAACAGTCGCTGCAGCAAGCTATCGCCGAGCATTACCGAGCACTGTACGAGCTGGCGGCGAGCAAGCGTAACGAGCTGGGCCTGACGCTACCGATCATCGCCACCGGTCACCTCACCACAGTTGGCGCCAGCGCCAGCGAATCGGTGCGCGAGATCTACGTCGGCAGCCTGGAAGCCTTCCCCACCAGCGCCTTCCCGCCGGCGGACTACATCGCCCTTGGCCATATCCACCGCCCGCAAAAGGTCGGCGGCCTGGAGCACATTCGCTACAGCGGCTCGCCGATTGCCCTGTCCTTCGACGAGGCGCGCCAGCAGAAGGAAGTTCTGCTGCTGACGTTCGCCGGCGCCACCCTGCAGTCGATCACGCCACTGCCCGTGCCGGTGTTCCAGTCCATGGCCAGCCTGCGCGGCTCGCTCAAGGAGTTGGCAGGCTCCATCACCGAGGCAGCTGCACCGGGCACCCCCGAGCGGCCTGTATGGCTGGAAGTGCAAGTGAGCACCGACGACTACCTGAGCGACCTACAAAGCCGCATCAACGCCCTGTGCGAAGGGCATCCCGTGGAGGTGCTGCGTATCCGTCGTGAACGGGGCAATGCGGCAGCCAGCTTGGCCTGTGAAGCGCGAGAGACGCTGGACGAGTTGAGCGTGGAAGATGTCTTCGCCCGGCGCCTGCTGCAAGAGACATTGGAAGAAGAGGATGCCCAGCGCCTGCAGGGTTTGTATCGGCAGGTGCTGGAGGCGCTGCCCAAGGCCTAGCGGCACAGACCTCGTAGCCCGAATGCAATTCGAATGGCGGTCGTTACAACCCAGCCAAGTGCTTGCGGCGCTCACCCCAGCGGGCTGACTACACCGGCAAAGCCCTGTCCCAGCACATGCGTATAGATCTGCGTCGTACGTATATCCGCATGCCCCAGTAGCGTCTGCACAGTGCGAATATCACTCCCTCGACGCAGTAACTCGGTGGCGAAACTGTGGCGAAAGGTATGGCAACTGGCAGGCTTGTGCAGATTGGATTGCCGCACGGCATGTCTGACAGCTTTCTGAATGGCACTGACATGAAGGTGATGACGAACGATCTGCCCGTCCTCATCCGTGCAAAGTCCGGTCGACGGGAACAGCCACTGCCACTCGAATGAACATCCCGCCTTGGGGTATTTGCGACGTAGCGCAAATGGCAGGCTGACGGGAGCGTGATAAAAACTGTCCCGCTGCTTCCAGGCGCGAAACATACGCTCTCTGCGCTCCAGCAGCTGTGTGATCAAGGGCGCCGGCAGAAGTGTCGTTCGGTCTTTGGCGCCTTTGCCGTCATGAATGGTGATGATCTGCTTATCGAAATCCACATCCTTGATACGCAAGCGTGCAGCTTCCACCACTCGCAAGCCGGCGCCATACATCAGCGAAGCCAGTAGCTGATGCGGTTGGCCGAGCCTGGCAATGAGCGCCGTGGCTTCCTCATGCGTAAGTACGCAAGGAATACGCGCTGAGCGTTTTGCGCGCACCACCTCGCCCACTTGCCCGAGCGGTTGTTGCAAGACCTTGTCGTATAGGAAAACCAGCGAATTGAGTGCCAGATTCTGGGTGGCGGCAGCCACCTGACGCTCAACTGCCAACCAAGTGAGAAAAGCATTGACCTCGGTAGCACCAAGCTCCACTGGATGGCGCAGCTTATGGAAACGGATGAAATAGCGAATCCAGTACCAGTAGGATTTTTCGGTGCGGATGCTGTAATGATGCAAGCGCATCACCGCCCTGAACTGCTCCTGCAGGCGAGGTTTGCTGGAGGTTTCCATGGCCGACTCCTTGGCTGTGTTTTTGTACAGTAGTAATGGTAGAGCAAAAAGAGGAAGTCAAGCGAATACATCCAGACATCAGGGGCTGGCTGGTAATCAATGTCATCAACCTAAGCTGCAGCCCTGCCCAAGGCAAACCCCCCGAAGCAGCCAGCCGCCATGGCCGTCGGGCGATGACCAGGCCTCTGCCGCTCAATCAGGCGGTCTAGCTGGGCTGGCGGTGATGTGATCATCGTCTGTTCCGGCTGTCTAGGCGAGATTTCTCGTTCTCCGGACGAGCCTATGCCGACCGCTTGTGGCCAGCTTTTTTTGCACGGAGGTTGGGCGGTGGTGTTTCTTCAGCGCGTCGGTTTGTAGCCCTCACAACCTCGGCTGGCTGCGCGTTTGCGTTGGCGCGCAAAGCTACGGCCTGAGCGTACGGCACTGAGGCTTTTAGCCATCAAGGCCAGCACATTGCTCAGCCCCTGAGCACAGTGCCGCACCAGCAGCTCGACCAGGGTATTTTTGAGCCGTGACACGCCTTGGGTGAAGTTGACTTTCCATCGCAGCTTGCG
>JUEG02000710.1_pt1 | contig 104602 bp, 107 predicted proteins | sample 432341 | NCBI WGS metagenome assembly JUEG02 (sample SAMN02953476, study PRJNA257561) | rock porewater metagenome | biome: terrestrial; feature: Opalinus Clay rock; material: porewater; isolation source: Opalinus Clay rock BIC-A1 borehole | place: Switzerland: Mt Terri URL, St-Ursanne ... | reverse complement strand
TTAATATGACAGAAAATAGTTTTATCCAAAAGGTTAAAGATAGTTACTTTGAAGAGTTAACGATTGAACTTGAAGAATTAAAGAAGATGCTGAAAAAAGTCATGCCTGTGGAAGGCTATGTAGAATCTGAAATGGTCGAAGAGAATGGAGTCATGACCTTTGTTCTTAAGGATTACTACAATGAAAATAAGTGGGATGTAGCAGACCCACTTTGTAAGTTAACTATCAATCCCGAAGGAATGATTCAAGTTGTTGAACACGATATGCCCCCGCTCTTTAACGATATAAACAAAAAAATAATTCTATTCCTCTCAGGTCTTGTTGGGAAGAAGTTAAATTATAAAGTGAAGGATGACGATATCGACCCCGTTGAGAAGTTGGCTAATTATTTGTATGACGAATAGTTTTATAACGAGCGGCAGGATTGATGTAAGAAAAGAAATTGAATATGTTAAGTTAAAGGGCTAACCATTTGGTTAGCCCTTTAAAAATAACTAGTTTAACCCTAATTCTTTGCGCTTTTGTTCAATATGATCTACATATATCTGTATAGTCTTATCTGCATCCATCTCTACTACTACCTTACCTAGGCCAAGTGTTTCTGTAGTTTCTGTAAGAGTCTTTACCACTACGTCGCTTCCTGTAATAGAAGGAACCGGAGCAACATGTACTAACCATCCCATAGCTACAGCAGTACAGGCATCTGCTACTGCTTTTTGTTCAAGATATTCTGGAGCGCCAATAACTAAAGGTAGCATGTTGGTATCTACCTTTAAAGCATCTGCTAACTCCATTGCAGTATGGGTCATTTTACCAATATCTACACAGGCGCCATAAGTAAGTACTGGTGGAATACCCAGCTGTTTACAGACTGCTTTTAAGCCTTCACCGCACTCATCGGCTGCTTTTGGGTCAGTTAACCCTGTATATTGCATTACACTGGAAGTACAGCCTCCTGAAAGTACTAGTATATTATTTTCAATCAAGCCTTTAGTGATTTTGAAAATATTACTGCCACCTTGTCCATAGCGAGCAGTAGTACATCCTACTATAGTTGCAATTCCTCTAATATTACCGTTTGCTATTTGGTCAATTAGCGGTTTTAAAGTGCCACCTAATGCTTTCTTCACCGATTCAGTGCTAAAGCCTACCATACAATCGGAAACGTGAGGTGGAATGTATGTTTTTCTATTCTCTGCTTTTCTAGTCTTAAATGATTCTATTGCCATATTTAGCGCTTTTTCTGCTTGCTCTTTCATTTTTTCAGGAACAAAGTCAAGAGTATCGGTTCCTTGAAGCTTGATAACAGGATGGGTGCTTAATAGTTTTGTACCAAACTTTTTAGCAAATATGGGCATAGTAGCAACTGTACAGTTATAGTCAAACATAAACAGATCCACTACTCCTGTAGCTAGTAGGTATTCTTGGGATAACCATTCTCCCTCTTGACCTCCGTACGCACTCTGATTATGCATTCCCTCATAGTTGATAAGCTGCTGTCCTTCACAAACGTGACCAAGGATTTGTATACTTTCTGCTCCCGCTTCCTTAGCCTTTTGCTGCCATTCTTCAGTAGAAGCTAAATCAATTGCTATGTGGGCTAATAAAGGCATATGTCCATTAGTTATCACATTTATTTTATTTTCTTTCAATAATCCCATGTTTTGTTGTTTTTGAGTAATTTCTTGAGTTCCCATTAATATTTCCTGAACTATATCCAACATAAATAGTCCTTGAAATTCATTTGCAACTCCAAGGCGAACTCCTCTCAGTAGGAATTCTATTGGATCAGAAGTAAAGTTTGTCATACATTGGGTCTGAGCATATGCTACTTCACTATAGCCTCCTCCAGGGAATAATCCCAGCCTTCTCCAAAGCTCTTTTCTTTCAGTAGGTGCAAAGGCTTCAACTGTTTTAGATTCAACATGGTGTGGGGCATGAATATCACTTATTATCCAATCAGCAAATGCTGTTGCTATTTTTTCGATAGGCTGATTAGCATCTAAGCCAGCCATATCTGCATATTTTTTAAGTTTCTCAGGATCGCGAATTTTTAGTCCACTTTCAGGATGTTCTCCTGCTGCCTTCAGCGTTCTGGCAGCTTGATGGCAGTGGAATATATTGGCGGATGTGCCGATTGTCACATGACGATACATAAAGTTTCTAGCAACCATTGTATGAGCATCGACTCCACAAACACCTCTTGGAGATTTGCTGCTTATTCTACAAGGCCCATTAGCACAAAGCTGACAGGATAATCCCTCAACGCAAAACTTACATTGCGTGGGCTGCTGCTGTTTAAATCGATCAAAAACATTTGTCATGCCTGCATCATGAACTACTTGATACATTTCTCGCATTGCTGGATCAATGATAATATTTAATGGGTAGCCTTCTTTAGATTGATCATCTTTTTTGATATGTTCTCGTTGCCATTGATGTACCTGCTCCATAGAGGGTGATTTTTCAATCTCGTCGTAATTCACATTATACTTGTGAACATCTCCATGTATTGCTGGGTCGTTAAAGTCGTCATCAGTTAAATCTGCTGCAAAAGTTTTATTATCACCTCGCATTCTTTTGGCACTATTTTCATAAGAATTTTCAATAGTTTTATCTGACATCTAACATCCTCCTTATTTTAATTTTACATGATTGTATTCTTTTTATATTCTTTCTTGAAGAAATATCTTTATACGGGATGATACACATAAACCCGTAGAAATTATAGATGTTGTAAAAATTCTGAAATTTGATACAATTATGGCATCTAAATAAATTACTGTTTGAGAAATTTTTTTGTTAAGTTTGTAAAGGAGGAATGAAGTATAAGACAGTTTCCGAAAAAACTGATTGATTGGTTGGCGAAAGGAAATATAGTTTGATTTAATATTAACAAAGGAGGTTTATTATATGGGTATTTATCTTGGTAAGAATCGACCGAGTTCTCCTGATGCAGAGCAACCGTATATCGGTGGGAACCTAAAAATTAGAATACCTTTTATCCATTATAAGTTGGAAATTCCTGATCTTATTCAAGGAGCGATTTTATGTGTTGTTCCAATGGGTATCATTGCAGCAATGACAGAAATCTTGGGGATACCCTTTGAGATTGCTATTACCCTGGTGATAATAAATAACTTCATGTATTTATTGCACACTCATTTTGGAGATCCGTCAGTAAGTGGATGGATTACTCCGGCTCTTCCATTAATTATTGGTTTTTTAACAAGCTTTGTAGAGGGACCTGAGCGCTTACAAGCTATGATTGCACTACAGCTTGCAGTGTCAGTAATATTTCTATTTTTTGGGGTCACCAAGATGGCGGGAAAAGTGGTTGGCGCTGTCCCACAGAGTATTAAAGCAGGGATTTTATTAGGCGCAGCATTTGCTGCCATTATTGGAGAATTTAAAGCTGAAGGAAGAATTTCTCAGTTTCCTGTCAGTATTTTATTAGGGGTAGGGTTTTCTTTTTTTATGTTATTTTCCCGTGCTACTGAAGAGCTCAGAAAACGTTACGGTTTCTTTCGTTTTGTGGCCCAGTTCGGCATTGCTACTCCTTTTGCCTTGTCTTATGCCCTTGGATTAATCATAGGTGAGGTACAAATGCCTGCAATTAATTGGAGTATAACGCCTTTGGCAATAGGTGAAATGGTAAGGACACTGTCACCATTTAGCATAGGGTTTCCATCATTGGGTACGTTTATGAAAGCGTTACCAATGGCATTTGCTGCTTATATAATTGCCTTTGGTGATGTTTTAGTAGCAAACAGTTTATTAAAAACTTGTGATGAAAAACGTAAAGATGAGAAAATTATCTTTGAACCAAATAGAAATAATATTATTACTGGAGCTCGTAACTTTATTCAAAGTTTAATGGGTCCTTTTTTACCGTTATCTGGACCCCAATGGGCAGCTGGTCAGGCTTTAGTGGTAAACCGGTATATTAACAGTACTCGGGAACAGGAAGATAGTTATTGGGGTGGTGCAACCTCTATATTTTGGGGAATGAGTATTGCTCTCTTAATTGGACCTTTGGTTTCCATATTTAAGCCGGGTTTAGCAATTGGTTTGTCATTGACATTATTGGTACAAGGTTACTTATGTGCTTACTTGGCTATGGAGTTGGTCAGTACAAAGACTGAAAGAGGGATTGCCGGCGTAGTTGGAGCAGTTATTGCTACTAGTGGTGCTGCTTGGGGCCTGTTAGCAGGAGTGGTGCTATACTTCCTACTAGAGCACGACTGGTTTAAAGGAGCTGAAGTAAACTCTAAAAATAATATAGATGACAAGTTTTCAAGTTGACTGGGAAAACACCACTAAAAAAGTATGTATCACAACAAAAACTCTTATTATTTAAAGGTTACATCTTTCTTTAAATTGAAGTTGATAGCCTCATTAACACCAGTGACACGTTGCATACCCAATAGATAAGAAGACAGGCTTGTCTTCTGTTTTAGCCTTAGTAAAGGCCTCCTCAGACCACGCAAACCAATCAACCGGATTGTTTGCGTGTTGCAATAGATAAGGAGACTTTTCTTTAGCTAATCTATTGGGTATGACTTTTATAGTAAAGAGCATTACTCTCCAACTCTTTCTAATGCTTCTTGAATATGTTCAGAAGCCAATTCTTCAAGCCGCTCTCTAACATCCCTAGCGAAATCTGGATAGATAAGCCTACTTACTGCGGCCATTAATGAATTAATTCCTTTGATCTTGTCTACGACAACCTCTGGATTCATAGCCTTTAGAACCTCGCGATTCAAATTATATACAAAACGATTAGTATCTTCTCTGTTCTTGTCATAAACAGCCCATGCTAACTGTTCACGAAGAGGGCCTCCTTTAAAGTTAATGTCATCCCACTTATGGATATTTAAAAAGTCTCCCATTTTTTTCTTTTTCTCCTTCCTTGTTAAGGTAAAGTAAAACTTTAATGTGATCTAAAGATATTGCCATTTGCAAGTTTTTAAATACATCCGTTACAAGAAGTATTTTCCCCTTTTCTTCTCTAGAAATGTAGTAAAAAATCTTTCTTTAATTCAGACAGTGTAATTCTCTAATAGTTGGTAAGAGATCGATGCATAAACTGTTTCGGGAAAGTTATTGAAAGCATAAAGTTTGGTGTATAATGGGAAATAAGAATTGTTAGTATTTAAATCAAAAGTTGAGGTGGTTTAAAATGGAGATGGAATGGAAAAAGGTACCGACTATATATGAAACTGAGGAAAAGGCAAATAAAGCTGCTGGAATTATTACCACCACAGAGGCTAGATTAGCCAGTATACCCAAGGGTCCTCAGTATGAAGTTGAGATAAAAGTAGAAAGGACATCAGGTGGGTGGCAGGTAGCATGGCGTAAGGTCTTTGTAGGCTTTGCATCTGGTTGTGGCAAGGAATGTGGATCTTCGTCCTGTTCTAGTGAACCTCAGGTGAAAAAAGCTGGCAAGGTTATCCCTTTTAGAAGATTACAAGATAAAATTGAGAAAAAGTGAAGCATAATAGTAGTTTAGGAAGAACTAAGGCATAGGCTTTTTCAGCCAAAAATAGTAGCAGGAGGTAGAATTGTGGAGAGAGTATATTTAGATTATAACGCCAGTACTCCTATTGACCCAGAAGTTTTAGAAGCAATGAAGCCTTTTTTTACAGAACACTTTGGTAACCCATCAACTACTCACTGGGCTGGAAGAATGGCAAAGGAATCATATGAAAAGGCTAGGCAACAAGTGGCTGATTTACTTGGCTGTAACGCAAGAGAAGTTATTTTTACCAGTGGGGGAAGTGAGTCAAATAACCATGCGTTAAAAGGGGTGTTTTACGCCAATAAAGGAAAAGGAAACCATATTATTACAACTCAAATTGAGCATCCTGCAATTATTAATCCCTGTCTATTTTTAAGAAAGCATGGAGCAAGTGTTACTTATGTTGGTGTAGATTCCCATGGCCGAGTATCTCCAAAAGATATAGAAGAGGCTATTACCGATGAGACTATTTTAATATCGGTGATGCATGCCAATAATGAAACCGGAGTGATCCAGCCTATAAAAGAAATTGGGGAGATTGCTAGGAAACATAATATAATTTTTCATACTGATGCTGCCCAATCAGTAGGTAAAATTTGTACAAACGTTGACCAGCTAGGGGTCGATTTATTGTCTATAGCAGGACATAAGCTGTATGCTCCCAAAGGGATTGGCGCACTTTTCATTAGAGGTGGAACAACTATCGAATCTTTTATCCATGGTGCAGGGCACGAAGGAGGACGAAGGGCTGGTACAGAAAATATTCTTCTTGCTGTTGGTCTTGGTCATGCCTGTACATTGGCTTTACAAACTCTTAAAGATAACAAAATAAAAGAATTACGTGATTATTTTTGGAATGAACTAAGTAAAGAGTTTGGGAATAGTATCATTTTAAACGGTCATCCTGAAGAGCGGTTACCCAATACTTTAAATGTGTGTTTTGTTAAAAGAAATGGTCAAGAAATTTTAGCAAAATTACCTCAACTGGCGGCTTCCACAGGTTCTGCCTGCCATGCAGGAACCATTGAGCTTTCTCCTGTATTGAAAGCAATGAATGTGAATGAGTATGTAGGCTTGGGAGCGATTCGTTTTAGTTTAGGAAAATATACAACTTATGAAGAGATCAATCAAACTTTAGAGTGGCTAAAACAAAGTGTTCAATTAAATAGGTCATGATTATGTTAAAACTCAAAAGAAAGGAAGATGACAATGATATCAAATAAAATGGTTGAATACGTTCAAAGTAGCTCTATCATCCGAGCAATGTTTGAAGAGGGGAAAAGGCTGGCCGCAATTCATGGTGCTGAAAATGTATATGATTTCAGCTTAGGCAACCCTAATGCAGAAGCACCTAAAGCTGTAAAGGATGCTATTATTGAAATCATAAATAATGAAAGCGTGACAATGGTTCATGGCTATATGAATAACTCAGGTTATGAGGACGTACGGGTAGCAATAGCTCAGTCTATCAATAATAAATTTGGTACAAGTTTTAATGAAACAAATATTGTAATGACTGTTGGTGCAGCAGGTGGCTTAAATGTAATATTAAAAACCTTGCTAAATCCGGGAGATGAAGTCATCGTATTTGCACCTTACTTTGGAGAATACAGAAGTTATGTGGCAAATTACGATGGAAATTTAGTTGTTGTATCACCAAATACTGTTGACTTCCAGCCTAATCTTGCAGAATTCAAAGAAAAGATAACCAGTAGGACTAAGGCGGTAATTATAAATTCACCCAATAACCCGACAGGTGTAGTTTATTCTAAAGATACCATTATTAAGCTTTCTGAGATACTAAGAGAGAAACAAAGTGAGCTTGGAACAGATATTTATATCATTTCCGATGAGCCGTACCGCGAATTATCCTATGACGGTGTAGAGGTGCCTTATCTGACACAATATTACGATAATACTATTGTAGGTTATTCTTATAGTAAATCTTTATCCTTGCCAGGTGAAAGAATCGGTTATTTAGTTATTCCACATGAAGTTGCAGATTTTGCAAACATGATAGCAGCGGCAAATGTAGCCAACAGAATTTTGGGATTTGTAAATGCCCCATCTTTATTTCAGCGTGTTATTGCAAAATGCTTAAACGCCGATGTAGATATCGATATTTATAATAAAAATAGAGAGTTGCTTTATAATAGCTTAATCGAATACGGATATGAATGCATCAAACCGGAAGGTGCGTTTTATCTGTTTGTAAAATCGCCAATAGCCGACGAAAAAGAGTTTTGTAGCGTAGCAAAGAAATACAACATTTTAATCGTTCCGGGAACATCTTTTGCGTGTCCAGGCTATGTTAGAATGGCCTACTGTGTATCCTATCAGACTATTGAGAAGGCGTTGCCGAGTTTTAAAGCGTTAATTGAAGAAGTTAGAAAGTAACGGTAATTAATAATAAAGGAGTAGTAGAGATAATGAGTGGAAAAATAACCATTTTTTCGGACTTTTTATGACCTTTTTGTCAAATAGGGAAAGTCCCACTTGACCGGGTGGCCAAGGAACAGAGTATTGAAGTAGAGTGGAGGGCCTATGAATTAAGGCCAGAAGGGATGGAAATCCCCGAGAAGTCACCGGAATATATTGAACGAGCAAAGGTTGGAATTATGGCCTTATCCAAAAAATATGGCCTTGAAATGAAGTGGAATGATAAGACTAAACATTCCAGATTAGCTCTAGAAGGAGCCAAGTTTGCTGAAGAAAAAGGTCTTGCCAATGAGTACCACGATGCTGTTTTCGTAGCACAATTTCAAGAGCAAAAGAATATCAATGATCTGGAAACGTTAATACAAATTGCCAAACCACTCGGTTTTAACGAAGAAGACTTCCGTGAGGCATTGATTTCTCGAAGATATGGCTCAGCGGTGGAGAAGGATAATGAAGAGGCTCGTAGGATGGGGATTACCGGTATTCCTTGCTTCATCTCTAATGGGCAAGGTAAAATGGGCGTTCAGACCTATGAGGAATTAATAGCGCTTGAAGGGTAATATTGATATGGGTATATGGCATGCAAAAAGACCATTCTTTCATTAAGGAGGGTACAAATGAAAAATCACAGCTCTGGAAAGAAGAAAGTACTAAAAGATAGTGCGAAAAAGACACGGTTGCTGGTTTTGGAACCTACAGAGTTATTAATATTTCTAATGGAAAGAATGGCTAATCAATCACGAAACAAAATTAAATCCTTATTGACCCGCGGGCAGGTATTAGTTGACGGTAAAGTAGTGAAACAGTATAATCATCTGCTACGGGAGGGACAGGATGTTACTGTTAATAGGTCAATTGTAAGGGGTGAAGAGGTAGACAAAGGACCAACCATTATGTATGAAGATGCTGATCTTATAATTATCGATAAGCCTACCGGCCTTCTAACGATAGCTTCCGATACGGAAAAAGAGCATACAGCCTATCATCAATTAATGAATTATGTCCGAAAAACTGATTCTGATAATAGGATATTTATTGTTCACCGACTTGATCAAGATACTTCCGGTGTGATGCTATTTGCTAAAAATGAAGAAGTTAAAAAACTTTTTCAAGATAGATGGAAAGAGATTATGGTGGAACGGACCTATATTGCAGTTGTTGAAGGGCAGGTTCGCAAAACAGAAGGCACTATAAAGTCCTGGTTATTAGAGACGAAAACCAAGCTTATGTATAGCTCTCCAAAGCCAGGCGAAGGATTAGAAGCTATAACTCATTATAAAGTACTGCAAAATACAGCAAATTACAGCTTGCTGGAAATCCATTTAGAAACGGGTAGAAAAAATCAGATACGCGTTCATATGAAAGATATAGGACATAGCATAATTGGGGATAAGAAATATGGCGCAAAGACTAATCCCATAGGACGGTTAGCCTTACACGCTCAAGTTTTATCTTTTCACCATCCTATCACAAAGCAATTGATGCGTTTTGAAACAGAAATGCCCCGAAAGTTTACACTATTGTTTAAATAAATAATAGCAGTTGAAATAAAGGCAAGGAAACTAGAGAGAAATAATTAAGGCGATAGACTTATTAAACTAAGTTCTATCGCCTTATATTATCTAACGATACCATATTTCCAACTATGTAATAAATTAGAGGTTTTTTATTAGTTGCGGTTAGTATTTACAAAATAAGACAATAATTGGTATAGGTGATGATATGTTAAAAAAGTTTCGAAAACCTATACCTCCTAGAAAAATAGGAGCAAATGAATACAAGAAAACTCTGCAAGACCCCACTACTTTGACCAACTCTTTAGAGAAGAACATTGTCTTGTTTAAGGAAATTTTTTCCGATGACGAAACTTTGATTGTTCGAAGATTCCAGAATAAGTACTTGTCTTCTGCCAAGTGTTGTCTGATATATCTGGACGGTATGGTGAATACTGAAATTCTAAATGAGAACATTATTCAGCCTGTTTTAGCTACAAAACTGCATGAGGATTTGCTCGAGACTAATCTCTTAGAGGAACTGCAGTCCAAAGTAATTGCGTCTAATAATGTCAAGGTTTATTCTAATATAGATAAAATCGTTAGTTCTGTAATTTATGGTGATACACTATTTCTATTAGAGGGTTACCAAGAGGCTCTGATCATAGAAACTAAAGGTTGGCAGACAAGAGGAGTTAATGAGCCGGAATCGGCAAAGGTTGTGCGTGGACCAAGGGAAGGATTTACTGAGTCAATTATGATTAATCTTACCTTAGTCAGACGGAAGATCAATAATCCGGATTTAAAATTTAAGTTTAAGGATATGGGGGAAAGAACGAAAACCAAAACCTCGATTTGCTATATTGAAGGATTAGCCTCCACAGAAATATTAACTGAACTAGAGCAGCGTTTAGATAAAATTAATGTTGACTCAATTCTAGATTCGGGATATATTCAGGAACTAATTCGAGATGCCCCTTTTTCACCCTATGAAACAGTTGGATATTTCGAAAGACCGGATGTTATTGCTGCTAAATTACTGGAAGGAAGAATTGCAATATTTGTTGATGGTAGTCCTTTTGTATTAACAGTGCCTTACGTTTTAGCGGAAAGCACTCAAGCTAATGAGGACTATTATAATAACTTTTTGTTTGCTTCAATCAATAGGCTAATGAGGACTTCAGCCACATTCCTGTCTTATAGTATTCCTTCTTTGTATCTAGCCGTAGTAACCTATCATCAGGAAATGTTACCTACGCCATTGCTACTAAGTGTAGCTTCATCTAGGCAAGGTGTTCCATTTCCTACAGCGATGTCTTTATTTATTATGCTTTTTGTATTTGATGTCTTAAGAGAAGCCGGAACAAGAATGCCCACTCCAGTGGGACAAGCGGTAAATATAGTTGGTGCACTAGTCTTAGGGCAGGCGGTTGTAGAAGCGAAATTGGTAAGCGCTCCGGTTATTATTATAACTGCATTTAGTGGAATTTTAACTTTGATGAATATGACTTTAATAGGTCCAACCATTCTTATACGATCATTTTTATTGCTTGCAACTACAGTTTTGGGTATCTATGGTTATGTATTTGGCATGCTAATTGTTATTTTACACTTGATGAACATTCGCTCTTTTGGTGTTCCATATATGTTAAATGTTTCAGCGATAGGCGGTCAAGATGCTAAAGACGTATGGATTCGCTCCCCTTGGTGGAGTATGCTCTTAAGACCTAAAATAATTGGAGCGAAAGACCGTGTTAGACAGTCTACCAAGAAGAATAAGGAGAATTAATTTTAATGAAAATCATAAGAATTTTGGTATTTATACTTCTTCTTTGTAGTTATTCGATTATATTAACAAGTTGTTGGAACTATCGTGAACTGGAAGAATTGTCTATCGTTTCGGGAGTAGCAATTGATCTGGCAAGCAATGGCAATTACAAACTTGCAGTCGAAGTTGTGGAGGTTGGCGGTGGAAAAGAAGCTCAGACCAAGGCAAAGATAATAACAGTAGAAGGAAAGACGGTTTTTGATGCAGCAAGGAATGGAATTTCCATAGCAGGCAAAAAGCTGTATTGGAGTCATGCCAAAGTTTTGATAATAAGCCAAGAAATCGCTGGCAAAGGTGTGTTAGGGATTATTGATTGGTTTAATAGAGATTCTGAAACAAGGGAAGATATAAATATTTTAATTTCTAAAGGACCTGCAAATGAAATTCTTGAAGGACAAGCGCTGACAGAACCGGTAAAGTCATTTGAGCTAGAAAATATTATTACAAATGAAAGTAATCTTTCCAAAGCACGGAAAGTAGAACTATGGGAATTAACCAACGAAATTTCGGCAGAAGGACTTGCGGCTACTATTCCTTTGGTCTATATGGATCAAGTAGAAGATAAAACAATTCCTCGTGTAGCAGGAACAGCAATTTTTACGGGTGATAAGCTTCTTGGTTTTATCGATGGTGAAAAAACAAAGGACATGCTTTTTTTAAAAGATCAAATTAAAGGTGGACTACTTATTGAAGGTAAAGATAGAGCAGTAGGAGAGGTACCGGTTTCGCTGGAGATTTTTAATAGCAAGACCAAAATTAAGCCTAGCATTTCTGGTTCTAACCTAGAAATGAATGTAGATGTGGAAACAATTGTTGCGATAGATGAAATAGAGGGGGTCCTGAACGTTATTGAAGCTGACGGGAGGAAGAAGTTAGAACAATCGGCCGAAAAAGAGTTGAAACAGAGATTGGAAGCACTAGTAAAAATTGCTCAAGCAGAATTCGGCCAGGATATATTCGGATTCGGTTTAATACTGAGTAGAGAGAACCCAAAACTGTGGAAACAGATTTCTAAGGATTGGGAAAATAAATTTAAGGATTTAAAAATAAATGTAAAGACCAGAGTTCATATTCGTAACAGTGGAATGTTAGCTGAACCATTAGAGGTAGGAGAGTAGAAATATGTTCATATTTGTAATACTTTTTTATCTAATATTAGGATTTTATGAATTAGTACCTTTATATCAAAGTAAGAAATGGAGGGACTTAGTGTCTAACACGGTGCTTATGGTGGTTTCCTTTGCAATAGCAATATTATTAAGTGTAGGGGTTGAATTACCAAGTCCAGAGGCACCAATACGTACAGTAATTACTTCAGTTTTTGGAAAGTAGGTATTTATGCAAAAGGAACAGATATCAAGTAAAGAGGCAATATTTATGTTGGCTACTTTTACCATGGGATCCACACTCATTATTGGAACCGGAGGCGGAGCAAAGAATGATGCTTGGATAGCAGGTCTAGTTGGTTTAGTGATGGCATTCCCAGTGATAGCCGTATACTCCAGAATAATATCACTTTTTCCGGGAAAAGATTTGTACGATATTTTAGGTTTAACTCTTGGAAAAATAGTGGGGAAAGTATTAGCTGTTATCTATATTTGGTATGCTTTTCATCTAGGAGCTTTAGTAATTAGAAACTTTGGTGAATTTGTTAACACAGTTAGTATGCCAGAAACGCCTATGTTGGTGCCGATGTTGTTCATGGCCGTTGTTGTTATATTTTCAGCCAAATCGGGGGTTGAGGTTATGGCAAGAATGACTTCCTATCTTCTCCTGATTGTGCTGTTAATTATAGGGATAGTACAGTTACTTGGCATACCTCATTTAAATCCGGACTATATTAAACCTATTCTTGGCAGTGGTTTTTCCACCATAATTAACAGCGGTTTTTCTGCATTTGCTTTTCCTTTTGCTGAGACCGTACTTTTTTTAGGTATCTTCTTTTCCTTAAAAACAACTGACTCACCCTATAAGGTGTACTTTTTAGGCGTATTACTGGCCGGAGCACTTATAATCCTTTTGACTACTAGGAACATTTTGGTACTTGGTGATTTCGCAGGGAAAATTTACTTTCCATCTTATGTAGCTGTAAGCCGACTTAGTGTTGGTGATTTTGTGCAAAGGATTGAAGTTACTGTAGCTATTGTGTTTGTAATTTGTGCAACTATAAAAGCCACAATATGTTTATATGTGGCATCTAAAGGCATAGGTAAGCTTCTAAATTTAGATGATTACCGGTCAATAGTAATACAGACAGGTTTATTAATGGTTTATCTGTCACATATAATCTATGATAACACAATGGAGATGAGGTACTGGGCATTTAAGGTCTATAATTATTACGCATTCCCGTTTCAAGTTATTTTTCCCTTATTGTTATTGGTTGCAGTTGAAATTAAGGCAGGGAAACTAGAAAGAAAGAATTAAGGCGATAAACTTATTAAATTAAGTTCTATCGCCTTATTTTATCTACTTATTTAAAATCCTTGTAATCTTCCACGGCGCCAACTCGTCCGATATAAACCTGGTCAAACATAACGTTACCATATTTATTACCGTTTGTATCTTTAATATTAAAATATTCTTCTTTGTAGGCTATCCCTTTGGTGGAGGACTGACTTCCCCAATACTTAAGACCTACAATTTTTCCATCTTTTTTGATCCAGTTTAGAAAGACTGCGGTATGCCCAGTATTATTTTCTCTCGATATATCTATGAAATCTCCCGCTTTAGCGTCTTCCAAATTGTAAATTCGTTTACCCAACCCATATTTCTCAATAGCTACTGAACAGTTCTGTTGAGGCTTTATACCATCGGAAACAAACCAGTTAAGCATAAAGTTACGAAGATCAGTTCCATTCATGCCGTTGAAGTCCTCTGGAGAGATACCTAGTTTTGTATTACGTTCCTGCATGGCCTTAAAAAAGACCTCGAAGGTTATGCCCACGCAATGACTAGCGCGGTCACCATTAGGATTAGCTTTAGCGATGGTGTTATCTTGATATACAATGTTAGTAGTTACACCGTTATAGTTAGCATAATCATTATTTAAGAGGTAAGGGTATTTCCCGAGTTCATAGGTCTTAATTAAATCTAATACATAGCTATTTAGATCTTGTTTAAAAAGCTCGGGGTTTAATGTGATAGTTTCCTTTTTGTCATCAACAATTTCGGTCATGGCATTCGGTGCTTCAGGTTTTATTTCGTCGGTGAAAGCTTTGGTTTCTGGTGTTGGTATAGGTTTCTTTATAGGAGCTGTTTCTTCTGGAGTCTCTATCTGAGCTTTAGGAAAAGTTTGTTTTTGCGAGCTTGTCCCCCTACTAGTTGGTTTCGTAGCTTGAGCAACAAGATTTTTTTGTTCTGGTTGTTTAGTTAGTTTTGTATTAATTAGTTTTGTATTAATTTCTTCCCTAGCTTCATTATCAATGTTGGGGTCTACTATCGATAATGCTGTTAAACTCATTACTGTTTCTTCTAAGGGTTTAGAATCCTTTTCCGGCAAAATCCCTTCTTGTTCAGATTCAGTGAATTTCAGCGGTTCGGGAATGATGTCTGCAATAATAGTGGAGGGCTTTACTGCCTGTTTAATAGTAGTAGAGTTGTTGCCGACAGCTTTAGGACTGAAAAAACTTAAGTAAACACCTATTATTAATACAATCATGATGGGTACAGCAAACTTGTATTTATTCATACTTTTGCTCCTCGTCCCTATATTTGTAACATTATTATTATACTAAATTTTAAGACAAGCGGATATCGGAAAGTAATTCCAAAAATACCTTGCATAACGAGGTAAGTAGTGCTATAATTAAGTTACAAATAATGGCATAAATGGAAGGTGATTAAGCTGGATAAAGAGATTATGAAAGGTAGCATCGATATTTTACTTTTAAGTCTATTGGTGAGTCAGGATATGTACGGTTATGAGATTGTAAAGCACCTCAAAACAAAAAGTAATGACTTATATAAGATGAGTGAAGGAACACTTTACCCTGCACTTAAGAGGCTAGAGATTAAAAAACTTTTAACCTCCTATTGGGGTGAATCAGAGGCAGGAGGCCGAAGAAAGTATTACAAAATTACTGAAGAGGGAACAAAACAATTAAATGAAAAGCTGAATGAATGGCAGAAAGTAAACAACCTAATTAAAGCCTGTACGGGACAGTTAACCTAATATAATAGGAACTTTCGAGGAGGGGTTAGATGAGTGAGTTAGATCTTTATGTTACTTCAATAGTAAAAGGAATAGGTAGTGCCGAAGATAAAGAGGATATGATTGAGGAGCTAAGTGACCATTTGTTTCTTTTGAAACAGGATTTTATAAAAGAAGGGTATTCAGAACAGGAAGCTGTCAAAAAAGCCATTGAGCAGTTTGGTGATAGTAACAAAATAAATTCAAGTTTAGAAAAGACTATTATGCCATATAAGCTTATGGGTAAAATGATTTTAATTGCCATCGGTCTGGTAATAGCTTTGCTTGTTTATAAATCTTTTACAGATATGAGTGTTTTGGCTAGCGAAAACAATGAATTGAATTTGGAAATTACAGCTCAAACAATAATTAAAGATGAAACAGGTTATACATACAGAATTGATTTATATAACAATGAGGATTTTACAATTGAGAATATCAATCTCTTGGTTGGTACGCACCCAATAAAAGCGATAGCGGAACCAAGCGGTATCTCAGTGGAAGCTAAGAAAAGCTATAGGTTCAGTGTTGTTCTACAAAAAACTAAAAATGAAATCAATGACAAAAAGGTTTATGTGGAAGTGCGGGGAAATAAAATTAACTCTAAAGGATATATGGAAAAGATCGAATTTAGGAAAACCTTAAATCTTCAATAAAGAAACCCCTAACCTTTGTGGTAACTATTATAGTTCACGAAGGTAGGGGTTTTTGAATTAGATAGAGTTAATCTTCCAGTGTAGACAAGTCGCCTGTTGGCAGCCCTAATTCCCAGGCCTTTAAAACCCGACGCATTATTTTACCACTTCTGGTTTTTGGTAATCTATCTTTTACTTCAATTTCTCTTGGTGCAGCGTGTGCTGCAAGGCTGTTTTTAACGAAATTACGGATTTCTAGACCTAATTCTTCAGACCATTCAAAACCTTCTCTAAGAGAGATAAAAGCTTTGATAATTTCACCACGAAGAGGGTCGGGTTTTCCAATTACACCTGCTTCGGCAACGGCAGGATGTTCTACTAATTTACTTTCAACTTCAAAGGGTCCAACTCTTTCACCAGCCGTGTTTATGACATCGTCTACACGTCCTTGGAACCAGTAATATCCATCTTCATCCATGTAAGCAGAGTCTCCGGAGATATACCAGGGTCTATGACGGAAATATTCCTGATACTTTTCTTCGTTGCCCCAAATTGTACTCATTATGGAAGGCCAAGGAGCTTTAATGGCTAAGTTGCCCATTTGATTTGGAGGTAATACGTTACCTTCATCGTCAATAATGGCAGCATCAATACCGGGAACGGGTTTACCCATTGACCCGGGCCTTATATCCAGACATAAATAGTTAGACATGATCATTGCCCCAGTTTCGGTCATCCACCAATTATCGTGTATTTTAACATCAAAAGCTTTTAAGGCCCAACGAATGACCTCAGGATTTAAAGGTTCTCCTGCTGAGGCAATATGCCTTAAACTACTTAAGTCATGTTTTTTTGCTGTTTCGTCGCCTCCGGCCATCAGCATTCTAAAGGCTGTTGGAGCACTGTACCAAAGATTAACCTTATATTTTTCGATGGTTGCATACCAATCGTCAGCATCAAATCGCCCACCTCTAACTACGCAAGTGAGACCATTCAACCATGGCGACCAAACTCCATAGGAAATTCCTGTAACCCAACCAGGATCAGCTGTACACCAATAAATATCATTTTCCTTAAAGTCTAAAATCCATCGTCCAGTAACTAAATGTTGAGGCATACCACCATGAACATGAACTACGCCCTTTGGTTTCCCAGTAGAGCCGGAGGTATAAAGAAGCAACATGGGATCTTTTTTGTCTACCCATTCAATTGCCAATTCTTCAGAGGCCTGTGCCATTTCCAGGTTCCAATTGACATCTTTTTCATCATCTATAGGAACATCTTCACCCACTAGGAATAAGTATTTTAAATTGGGTAGTTCTTCTTTTAATATTCGCTCTTTTAGCTTGGGTGTGGTGACAATTGCGATTGCTTCGCTGTCTTGCAATCGATCTTTTACAGCTCCTGCCATAAAGGCCTCAAACAATGGACCTACGATAGCCCCTATTTTGACCACACCTAATAAACTAGCATACAGTTCCGGACTTCTAGGCATAAAAATAAAAACCCGATCACCCTTTTTAATGCCATATTTCTTAAGAACATTGCCGAACTTGTTAGACATGGTTTTCATTTGGGAAAAAGTCACGGCCTCGTCCCGTAAGTCATCGCTATAGAGCATACAATTTTTGTCACCCAGGCCTTTTTCGTTAACGTTTCGATCCATACACTCATAAGCAATGTTAACTTTCCCGGTTTTGTACCAGCTAAACTCCTTGTCAACGTCTTCCCAGCAAAAATTTCTCCGGCACTCTTCGTAATTTTCTAAATTAAGCAACTATAAATCCCTCCTCACATTTCCATTCTCCTATGTGTGTATAATATATTAAACCATTATAAAATTTCAACGAATGTCAGCTAAATGGTTGATTTTGGAAGGCAGAATAGCCATATTGATGCTTAAATAATGAATGGCGGTTATAAATGAAAATAGATGTAATAGAAACCATTGTCAAAATTGTCCGAAAACAATAGAGGATAACTGAAAAAGTTGTAGAATATTGTAATATTATCCAAAACCCGGGGGTGACATTGTTGAGGTTTCTAAATATAAACAACTTAAGAAAAAGCATTAAGCTTAAACTCCTTGTTTTAGTTGCGGTCCCAATAATATCATTTATTCTTTTTACAGTTTTCTACATAATCCCTTCTACTAAAGATAGTATTTATACTGAAAAAGAGACTCAAACTCGAGAAATGGTAAATATTGCGCTGTCAATATTACAACATAATCATCAATTATCACTGCAAGGAAAACTTTCAACGCCGGAGGCAAAAGAAAATGCTATCGCTGCTATTAAGGCCATTAGATTTGGAGATCTGAAGCAGGATTACTTTTGGATTAATGATCACCAACCAAAAATGATTATGCATCCCTTTAAACCTGAGTTAGAGGGTCAAGAACTTTCTAACATTAAAGACCCGGACGGGTTAGCTCTTTTTTCTGAAATGGTCTTGGTTGTTGAAGACAACGGGGCGGGCTTTGTTCCTTATCAATGGCAATATTACGATGATAAAAATCGCGTAGAGCCAAAACTTTCCTATGTGGCTGATTTTGAGCCCTGGGGGTGGATTATCGGGACTGGGGTTTATGTAAATGACATTGATACTGTCATTAATCAAAAAAGAAACACTACCTTAATATTTTTATTAAGTGTTACGGGAGTAGCCTTAATAGTATTATTTAGCCTAGGTCAAATAGTCTTTGTTGCTCCTATTCAAAAACTGGTCAGTCTAATGAATCTGATTGGACAAGGTGATTTTACTCAGCGGATTAGAATAAATACTGACGATGAGATTGGTCAATTATCTAAATCGATCAATAATATGACTACAAGTTTAAAGGGTTTATTAGACAGTGCTATGTCAACTGCAGGCAAGGTTAGTGGATCCAGTCAATCACTTAATGCCGTAGCTCAAGAGATAAATGCCTCCTTACAACAAGTAGCATCTACTGCGAACGACTTTGCCCATAATGCGCAACAACTTAATAATAATTCCCAGAACCTTCACGAGGTAAGTTTGAACATCTCAACTAATGCTGGGCAGGGAGAACTTGCTATAAACAATGCAGTTACGCAGATTACAAAGATTAAAGATATGGTTGAAGGCATGCGAGAAGTGGTGGCAGCCGTAGATTATCAATCACAAGAAGTAGGCAAAATTGTTGGCACCATAAAAGGTTTGGCAGACCAAACCAATCTTTTGGCCTTGAATGCAGCCATTGAAGCGGCGAGGGCAGGGGAACATGGACGTGGGTTTAGTATTGTGGCTGAAGAAGTAAGAAAACTAGCAGAGAAATCAGCCAATGCGGCATCCGAGATAACTGGTCTAATTACGGAAACCCAGAAACAAAGTAAGCTGGCGGTTCAAAATATTGACTTAGGAATTCACGAAGTAAAGCAGGGAACCGAAGTTATTCTAGCAACGGGTGAGGTTTTTAGAATCATAGTTGAAGGGGTAAAAGAAGTTACTAAAGAGGTGGAGGTATTGGCTCAAGCTTCAGAAAATATTGGTTCAGGCAGTCAAGAAGTATCTGCAGTAGTTGAAGAGCAATCAGCAACTATGGACGATGTTTCCAATATGGCTTATGAATTAAATGTAACTGTTGAAAAGCTAAGTGAAGAGCTAGACAAGTTTAAATTTTAAGGCGTCCATTGGGCGTCTTTTATCTTTAGCCTTAATGGATATTGTACTGTTAGTAATAATAGAAAAAATTTGTGCGTATTTACTTATTAAAATGTAAAAAACTATAGAGTGGAAGAAAGGGGGAGAAAAAGGTGAGAGTATTTATACTGGGAGCTGGTTTTTCAACTACCGCAGGTTTGCCCACTTCCTCAAAGATACTAGCTCGACTAACGGATAGCAAATTAGAAGTCTTACTAGATGAGCTTAATCTAAAAGTTGAGACTTTTGAAGAACTATTATCGAAAATAGATCTAGAGCTTTACTATCTTCGAAAAGCAAATAATGAGAATAGAAGACACGAACTTCTAAAGGGTTTACGGCGGGAATTAGTATCAAAGTTGACTTCTTTAATGCAAAGTAGTCTAACTCCAGAGGCAGTTAAAACTTATAAGGATTTTATATCTTTAATAGATGTTAAGGAAGATGCAATTATCTCTTATAACTATGACTTAGTTTTAGAGAAAGTTTTAGATTCTAAAGGTATCAAATATAACTATTTATATGACCGTTATAACGACCAAAATCGAGACTTACCTATTATTAAACTTCATGGTTCTATAAATCACTTTCATTGTGATCGATGTGATAAAATTATTATTCTTGATTTGAAACAACTAGAAGAGAGATTAATAATCAATTATTGTCCGCATTGTAACAATCAAATGGATAGGGCGCTAATACCGCCCACACTCCTTAAAAGATTTGTGGGAACTGCTGTTGAGGCCATTTGGCCCAAGGCTTTGGAAATATTACAAAAGGCCGAGGAATTATATTTTATAGGGTATCGTATCCCGGATGCGGACCTACTATCTTATCAGTTATTTTTATTTTCCCTTTTGTCCCGACAGAAAGGTTATCAGAAAGCTGAAATTGTTTTAGGACCACAAGTAGATAATTACCGTGTGTATCGTAATTTATATAGTAAACGTGGAGTTAGGTTAGTGGAAACCGGTCTTTATTTTGAGGAGTGGTTAAATATAAAAGTTTAAAGCGCGGCGTCTTCAACCCTAACCGGTGGGGTTATTTTATCAGCCTGATGCTTAACTTTAGGCTAACTATTAGGGCTACTTTATTGTAGCCCTATCTTTTTTATTTTTTTAGTCGGTACAGGCACAATTCGACAGAAAAACCCATATGATATAAGACACTCTATTATGGGGAAATTCTGCGGAGGTGATCAAATTTATGTTTCCTGGCTTTTGGGCTTTGGCGGCAATCTCAGTTATTAACGGGATAGTTCTTTTGGTTTCCTATATTTCTAATAACACTTTTCCTCAACCTTTATCGGAAGAAGAAGAGGCTAAATACTTAGATCTACTTGAGCAAGGCAGTGAGGAAGCAAGAAGTGTTTTAACAGAACGAAATCTTCGTTTGGTAGCCCACATCGTGAAGAAATTTGATTCCACAGGTGAAGACAATGATGACCTGATTTCTATTGGTACCATCGGCCTTATTAAAGGCATTAACACCTACAACAAGGGAAAGGGAACAAGACTGGCCACTTATGCTGCACGGTGTATTGAGAATGAAATTTTAATGCACCTACGGTCAACAAAAAAGGTTAGAACAGAAGTATCTCTTTACGATCCTATTGGAGTTGATAAAGAAGGGAACGAAATAACTTTAATCGACATTTTAGGAACTGATCCGGATGAAGTGTCCAATGTAGTTGAACAGTTTTTTGAGCAAAAGAGACTTTATACAAAGATTTTGAAGCTTACCAAAAGAGAGAAAACTGTCTTAGAGCTTCGGTTTGGTCTTTTGAGTGGATTAAAACAAACTCAAAGAGAGATTGCCAAAAAATTAGGTATTTCAAGATCCTATGTATCGCGGATAGAGAAAAGAGCTTTGATGAAGCTAATGAAGGACTTTAGGCAAGATAAGGATAAATTAAAGTAATATAATTCCAAAACTAGCCCGTACTAAAACGTACGGGCTAGTTTTTTCTGCTTATAATTAAGGTTAATTTTGGGATTTGAGGTTTCATATGGTATAATGTAGTATGCTTTTAAAAGGAGGCAAAGGGATTTGTTAAGACTTTTAACTCCTAAACTTTTTTTAGGTTCTATTTATGAATTAGATGTTGAAAAACTACATAACGATGGTGTTAAGGGTCTGATTTTCGATTTGGATAATACTATCTTAGCCTGGAATTCAGTAATGCTTCCTCAGGATGTCATTAGTTATTTTGAAACTTTACATGTTTCTGGCTTTAAGATCTGCATTGTTTCTAACAACGCCAAGACTAGAGTTTTGGACATGGCGAAAGTATTGGGAATACCTGCCATATCAAAGGCAATTAAACCCCGGCGGAAGGCTTTTCGCCGGGCTATGAATATTATGGGAACTAATTCCTCTAACACAGCAGTTATAGGAGATCAGCTATTTACAGATATTTTAGGGGGGAACAGGCTAGGTTTACAAACTATTTTAATATCCCCTATTAATAGGAAAGAATTTATTGGTACTAAATTGGTTCGTAGAGTAGAAAGAGTAATCTTAAAAAGATTACGACGCAAGGGACTCTTATAGTAGTGGGAGGAATTTATGATTACGGGGAAGACAAAAATTATTGGTATTTTTGGGCATCCTATTGAGCACTCTATGTCACCGTTAATGCATAACGCAGCTTTCGAGGCTCTTGGATTAGATTACATTTATATTCCCTTTGCGATAGAGCCTGGCTCATTATTTCAGGCTACTGAAGCTATAAGATCTCTAAACCTAGTCGGAGTAAATGTAACCATACCGCATAAGGAAATAATAATTCCTTATCTCGATGAAATATCAGAGGAAGCCAAATTAATAGGGGCGGTTAATGTAATTGTTAATAAAGGAGACCGCTTGGTAGGTTTAAACACTGATGGGCATGGTTTTGTGACTTCCCTAAAAACGGAGGCTAAAACTGATCCAAAGAACAAAAAAATAGTTGTGCTTGGGGCCGGTGGTGCGGCTCGAGCTGTAGCTATTCAATTAGCCTTAGAAGGGGCCGAGGAAATCTGTATTTTAAACCGAAATATTACAAAAGCCCAAGAAATAGCTGATGTAATTAATAACCTCGGGGGAAGCCAAGCTTATGCATTATCACTTAATGAAGAAAGTTTCTTAAAAGTCATGGGTGATACAAATATTTTAATCAACTCAACCCCTATAGGCATGTACCCAAAACATAATGTAACAACAGTAATAAATAAGGAATTTCTACATAAAGATTTGTTAGTGTGTGATCTTATCTATAATCCTTTAGAGACAACCTTATTAAGAGAGGCCAAGGAATTAGGCTGTAAAACTCTACAGGGAACTGGTATGCTTGTTTTCCAGGGTGCATTAGCTTTCGAACACTGGATTGGAGTAAAGGCACCCGTAGAGGTAATGTATCAAGCATTATTACAAAACTTAAAGCAGTCTAAAGACAGTAGCATAATGGGGTGAGAACTTTTGAAGGTGGTAATCACTGACTACTTAATGGATAGTATAGAGCATGAAAAGCAATTAGTTGAAAGTGCGGGATTTAAACTTTTAAATTACCAGTGTCAAAATGAAGCAGAACTAATTAGCATTTGTAAAGATGCAGATGGCATTATTAATGATCGCATTCAGATAACCAGAAAGGTCATCGAGTCCTTAGAGCACTGTAAAGTAATTGCTCGTTATGGGATTGGCGTAAACAGCATTGACGTTGAGGCAGCTACTGAAAAGGGCATCTGTGTGGTAAATGTGCCAGACTATTGTATCGAAGAAGTATCTGACCACGCCCTAGGTCTTTTATTAGCCTGTGTTAGAAAAATTGTTTTTCTGAATAACCGGGTTAAAAATGGCCAATGGGATTATAATCAAGCTAAACCAATGCATAGAATTAAAGGTCGGACTTTAGGTCTTATCGGCTTTGGCAATATTTCTAAAGCCTTGGTATTAAAGGCCAGACCCTTAGGTCTTAAATTTCTGGCCTATGATCCTTATGTCCAAAAGGTTGAAGCCGAAAGTTTAGGTGTAGAATTAGTACCTTTACAAAAAGTATTGGCAGAGTCAGAGTTCATCTCCATTCATACGCCCTTAACCAAGGAAACTCATCATTTAATTGGCGAGAAAGAATTTGCTGTAATGAAAGATGGTGTGGTAATAATAAACACTGCTCGGGGTCCAGCAATTGATGAAGAAGCCTTGATTAAAGCCTTAAAACAAGGAAAAGTTTCTGCGGCAGGCTTGGACGTGGTTGAGAGGGAACCCATTTCTAAGGACAGTCCACTGCTGGCTTTGGAAAATGTAATTATTAATCCTCATGTGGCTTGGTACAGTGAAGAAGCTGAGGTCGAGATGCAAATTGAAGCGGCCAAGGGAGTAATAAAAGTCTTGCAAGGCTTTTATCCTAAAAATTTGGTGAACAAGGAAGTTAAGCCTAGGTTTAAGCTAAACAAAAACATCAATCATGAAGGACAAGAAAGGTAGGATGGGAAATGCTTAGATTTTTGACAGCAGGAGAATCTCATGGTAGACGTTTAATGACAATAGTAGATGGCATGCCGGCAGGTATATCCTTAACTGCGGCATATATCAACGAGCAGTTAGCAAAAAGGCAGGATGGTTATGGCCGTGGAGGCCGGATGAAAATTGAAAAAGATCAAGTTGTAATTAACTCAGGAGTACGAGGTGGCAAAACTCTGGGTGGTCCCATCGGTTTGACTATTGAGAATAAGGATTGGGAGAATTGGCAAGACATTATGAATCCAGAGCCGGAGGCTAAGATTAATGAAAAGGTGGTAACTAAACCAAGACCTGGGCATGCCGACTTGGCCGGTGCAATCAAGTATAATCAATCAGATGTGAGAAATATCTTAGAGCGGGCCAGTGCCAGAGAGACGGCCGTTCGAGTTGCAGCAGGAACTGTAGCCAGGGCGGTTTTAGAAGAGTTCGGCATAAGAATATATAGTCATGTTATCCAGATTGGTCAGGTGGAAGCCCAATTAGAAGAGCTAACCTATGACCAAATCCAAATAAACGCAGCAACTTCTCCCCTCCGCTGTGGAGAAGCTCAAGCGGAGAAAGCTATGATAGCAGAGATTGATGCGGCAAAAGACAGGGGAGATACTCTTGGAGGTATCTTTGAGATTGTGGTTACGGGTCTTCCTGTTGGGTTAGGTAGTCATACCCAGTGGGATAACCGTTTAGATGGCCTTCTAGCCCAGGCTTTAATGAGCATTCAGGCCATTAAGGGTGTGGAAATAGGTATGGGCTTTGAGATGGCTAAAAACCCGGGTTCCCAGGTTCATGATGAGATATTTCACGATAAAGGGCGAGGTTTTTACCGCAAGACAAACAATGCAGGGGGCATCGAGGGTGGCATTACAAATGGTGAGACCTTATTGATAAAAGCAGCTATGAAGCCTATCCCCACTTTATATACTCCACTTAGTAGTGTGGATTTAAAGAGTAAGAAACCTTTTGAAGCGTCTGTAGAAAGATCAGACGCCTGTGCTGTGCCGGCAGCAGCAATTGTTGGTGAGGCTGCTGTAGCTTTTGAAATGGCCAAGGTCTTTCTGAAAAAGTTTGGTGGAGACAGCTTACGTGAAATTAGAACTAATTTTAATAATTATATATCATTCGTAAGGCAGGTGTAGTGAGTGGCTAAGAACATTGTGCTGACAGGATTTATGGGAACAGGTAAAAGTGCAATTGGCAAAAGATTAGCGAAGATTTTACGCAGAAAATTCGTTGATACAGATGATGAGATTAAAAAAGTTACGAACTTAACAATACCACAGATATTTTCTCGTTATGGTGAAATAAGGTTTCGGTCTGAGGAAAAATTAGTTGTCAAAAGAGTTGCTACCATGGAGAGCATGATTATATCTACCGGCGGTGGAGTAGTGTTGGAAGAAGATAATAGAGTTGCCCTCGCTAACAATGGGATTTTAGTATGCCTTACGGCAGATCCCGAAATCGTGCTAGCTAGAGTCTCTAAAAAAGGCAACCGTCCTCTAATTAAAAAAGACTATGGAGTGCCTGAAATCGAAAAGATGTTAGAAGAAAGAGACCCCTTTTATAAACAGGCTGACTTTTTTGTGGATACCTCTGATGATGGCTTTGATTATGTAGTTGAAAAGATAATCGCTTTTCTTAAGGAACAAGGAGAGCTATGAAAAGGGTGAGGGTAAACTTAGGACCTAACAGCTATGATATTTTAATCGGCTATGATATCTTAGATGAACTCGGATTAAGAATTAAAGAGTTTAATCTTTCAACCAAAGCATTATTAGTAACAAATCCTATGGTCTATAACCTATACGGCGACCGTGTGGTTAGATCCCTGAGGAATGCTGGCTTTGAAGTTAAGGTCGCTAGAGTAAATGATGGTGAAGACTATAAAAGTTTAGAAAGTGCAAGTCAGCTTTATGATCAGGCTCTTCAAGCAGGCTTAGACCGCAAGTCTCCTATAATTGCTCTCGGTGGAGGAGTTATTGGTGATCTTGCTGGCTTTGTAGCCTCCACTTACATGCGAGGAGTACCTTTTATTCAGGTGCCAACCACTCTTTTGGCCCAGGTTGACAGTAGCGTTGGGGGCAAAGTTGCGGTAAACCACCCCAGAGGCAAAAATATTATCGGAGCCTTTTACCAACCTAAGTTGGTGTTAAGTGACATTGCTACTCTAAAATCCCTACCAATTAGGGAACTTCGTACAGGTTTAGCTGAAATAATTAAGTACGGAGTGATTTGGGACAAAGAATTTTTCTTTTTTCTAGAGGAAAACTTACAACCTATCCTAGTGCAAGAACCAGAGGCTATGGCAAAGATTGTAGAGGTGTCTAGTAGAATTAAGGCAGAAGTTGTTGAACAAGATGAGACGGAGCAGAATATTAGAGCTATTTTAAATTTTGGGCACACTTTAGGACACGTGGTAGAAACTCTAACGGAGTATAAGGAGTATCGTCACGGAGAGGCTGTAGCCTTAGGCATGATAGCAGCTGCAAAAATGGCAGTAAACCTTGGCCTATTACCTCAAGGCGAATCCTTTAGAATAGCAACACTAATCAGAAATGCGGGACTACCAACAGATTTTCCTGATTTTAAACGAGCTGATATTATTAATACCTTATATCATGATAAGAAAACTGTAGGCAATTCTCTAACCTTTATTTTACCAGATAGCATTGGAAGAGTTGGTATAGTAAAGGGCGTTAAAGAAGAAGAAGTTATTTATTAGAACACCTTAAAAAAGTAAATAGAAAAATTTGTAAAATAATGTCACTCTATGCAACATGATTTTTGTTGTTTAGGGTGTTTTATTTTGGTACAATTATGTTGTAAAAACTTAGATTTTGGGGAAACATATTCAGTTTTTAGATAATCTTGTTAAAAGGTGTTGATAATGATGGCCCTAGAAAGAAAACCGCAAAAAAAATTGTTAGGAGATTTATTGGTTGATGCAGGTTTAATTACTTCCCAACAGTTAGAAGATGCCCTTAAACTTCAGAAAAAAATTGGCGAGCGGCTTGGTAAGGTATTAGTTGACCTAGGTTTTGTTTCAGAACAGGATATTATTGAAATATTAGAGCAGCAACTTAAAATTTCTAAAATTTCCTTGAAAAATGTAGTAATAGGTCAACCACTATTGGAATTAGTTCCTAAGGCAATGATTACAAGACATAGAGTCATGCCGATAAAGAGGGAGAAAAATCGACTCACCGTAGCTATGGTAGACCCTTTAAACCTTGTAGCTATGGATGATCTTAGGTTGACCACAGGTTGTGAAATATTTCCCGTAATAGCCACCGAAAAAGAACTTACAGCATTAATTCATAAATCCTTAGGTATAGCTGACTTTAGTGAAAAGAATAAGCAAGGCATCGAGGTAGTAAGTGGCTTTGGGGTTGAGGGTGATAATGACGACGAAGAGACAGAACTAGGAGAAGAGGCACCGGTAGTTAGAGTTGTTAACTCTTTTATTCACCAAGCTATCAAGGACAAAGTAAGTGATATCCACATAGAGCCTCATCAAGACAATGTAAAAATAAGATTCAGAACAGATGGAATCTTAAGTGATTATATGAACTTACCTAGGAAAATTTTACCAAGCCTAGTATCTAGAGTTAAAATAATGGCGTCCATGGATATCGCAGAAAAAAGAGTTCCGCAGGATGGTAGAATTCAAATAAAAATGGGTGGAAGGCATGTTGATTTACGTGTTTCTACCTTACCTACAATCTTTGGCGAGAAAATAGTTATTCGTATTTTGGACAAGTCCACTTTGATTTTAAGGTTAGATCAACTAGGATTTGGTAGTGCCAACCTAAAAAGATTTGAAAAAGCTATTGGTCAAACTTACGGGATGATACTAATTACCGGTCCTACGGGCAGTGGTAAGACGACAACCCTTTACGCCGCTTTAAGTCAAATCAGTACGCCTGAGAAGAATATCATTACCGTAGAAGACCCGGTAGAATATATCCTAGAGGAAGTCAATCAAATTCAAGTTAATACTAAGGCAGGCCTTAATTTTGCTACAGGTCTAAGATCTATTTTGCGGCAAGACCCCGACATTATCATGGTCGGTGAAATAAGAGATAGCGAAACCGCAGATATTGCAGTAAGATCTGCTACTACGGGTCACATGGTATTAAGTACCCTACATACTAACGATGCTGCCGGAGCTATAACGAGATTAATCGACATGGGAACAGAGCCTTTCTTAGTGGCCTCATCCGTAATAGAGGTTGTCGCCCAACGACTAGTAAGAGTAATCTGCCCAAGATGTAAAACAAATTATAAATTAGCTTCTGATTCCCCAATGAGGGTGGCCTTGAATTTGCCAAGTGAGGCGGAAATAACTCTATACAAGGGGATAGGCTGTGAGTTCTGCAATCATACCGGCTATAAAGGTAGGGCAGGCGTACATGAGGTTATGTCAATTTCCGCTGGTATAAGGTGTCTAATAACTCTAAAGGCAACGTCTGAAGAAATTAAGCTTCAAGCAGTCCAAGAGGGAATGATTACCTTGAGAGAAGATGCCTTTGAGAAGGCTAAAAGGGGAATTACCTCTATCGAGGAAGTTTTAAGAGTGGCTTCAACGGAATAACTACTTAAAAAAATTATAGAAAATTTTTGAGATAATATAGACTACGGAGGTCTTTTATGCATATCGATAATATCTTGCAAAAAGGTGTGGAAAAGAAGGTTTCGGATATTCACTTAACGGCTGGATTACCGCCGGCTTATCGGATTAGTGGTGATTTGCGACCTGACCAGGAACAAGAGCTGTTACAGCCAGAACAAACTGACCTTTTAGCTCGCCAAATGATGAGTGAAGAACAGTGGGAAGAGTTCCAGGAGCGAGGGGATTTCGACTTTTCCTACTCTATTCCAGACTTAGGACGCTTCAGGGTTAATGCTTTTAAACAAAGGGGAAAAGTCGCTCTAGTCTTAAGATTAATTAACTCTGAGGTGCTAACTTTCCAACAGTTAGGCCTACCACCGGTGCTCAAAGAACTAGCCATGAAACCTAAGGGTCTAGTGTTAGTTACAGGGCCAACGGGAAGTGGGAAGTCGACCACCTTAACAGCCTTAATCGACGCCATTAATTCCGAGAGAAGGCACCACATTATAACCTTAGAAGACCCTATTGAGTTTTTACATCAACATAAAAAAAGTATTGTCAACCAAAGAGAGGTAGGCCCGGATTCAAAATCTTTCGCCGCAGCCTTAAAATCAGCCCTGCGTCAGGATCCTGATGTTATCCTGGTGGGTGAGATGCGTGATTTAGAGACTATTTCTACAGCTGTAACTGCCGCGGAAACCGGCCACTTAGTTTTTGCTACTTTGCATACCAGTAGTGCGGCCTCTACAGTGGACAGGATTATAGACGTTTTTCCTGCCCATCAACAACAGCAGATCAGAGTTCAGTTAGCGGCAACCATTCAGGGAATAATCGCGCAGCAATTAATTCCCAAGCTAGATGGCAAAGGTCGTGTTGCTGCTATGGAAATTTTAGTAGCAACCCCTGCCATAAGAAACCTAATCCGTGAAGGTAAAACTCATCAACTATTGTCACAGCTTCAAACCGGTGGCAGACACGGCATGCAAGCTTTAGATAATTGCCTAAGAAATATGGCTATGCAAAAGGCCATTACCGTAGAAGAAGCCTTAAGTAGAGCCACAGACTCGGAGGCTTTAGCAAGAAATCTTGGGGTTGTTGCCAGAACTTAAGTAAAAAGGAAAAATAATCTGGGATTTAGCAGGAATTTCTAGAAAGAACTCGAATTAATTATTTTATAATACCTACATAAAAAAGTATCGATTTGCGAACATTAGGCTTTGTGAAATAATTCCCAATTTTGAAAATAAAAGCACGGTGGTAGTTAAATGGCACAATTATATATTTATAAGGCTAAAGACCGTAGTGGAAAACTGCTTGAAGGTACTTTAGAAGGTGAAAATGAGCAAGTAATAGTAGCGCGTTTAAAGGCTAGAAATTATCTAGTATTAGACGTCAAACCTCAGCCTCTAAATTTATCTCTGAACTTAGATATGTTTGAAAAGAAGGTTTCCATTAAAGATTTATCTTTGTTTTGTCGTCAATTTGCTACTATGCTTGATGCAGGGATACCCATTCTTACCTGTCTCGAAGTTTTAGGCAGGCAAACAGAAAATAAAAAACTAAAAGTCACCTTAAAGAGTGTAATAGAGAAATTAGAAAATGGTGAAAGCTTAGCAGACTCCGTTAAGGCCTATCCAAAAATATTTCCGGAACTTTTTATTAACATGATGGAGGTAGGGGAAGTAGGGGGTATTTTAAACGAAGTGTTAAACCGTCTAGCGGACACCTTTGAAAAAGATCATGAAATAACTGAAAAAGTTAAATCAGCCTTAACGATGCCGGGAATTGTTTTAGTGATTGCTGTACTTGCAGTGGCTATTCTTATGACTTTCGTTATTCCAACCTTTAGTACCATGCTAAACGATTTTGGGGTAGAGTTACCACTACCAACTAAGATGGTCATGGCTACCAGTGAAGTCTTCCAGAATTATTGGTATTTGATTTTGTTAGCGGTTATCGCAATTGTCGTGGGTATTCAAAGATACATCAAAACCGAACAAGGAAGGACTCAGCTTGATCGATTCCTTTTGAAAGCTCCTGTTTTTGGTCAACTAATCACTAAAATGATTGTTTCGCGCTTTAGTAGAAACCTAGCTACCTTGATTCGTAGCGGAGTGCCAATGATTCAAGCTTTAGATGTTATGAAAAACACCGTTGGCAACAAGATTGTTTCTACTGCCGTAGCTAAGGCGCAAGAAAATATACGAGATGGACAAGGTTTAGCGGGCCCTCTTGAACAAGCCAATGTCTTTCCACCAATGGTTACCCAAATGATCGAAATTGGTGAAGAATCGGGAGCGCTAGATAGCTTACTAGAGAAAATAAGTTACTTTTACGATAAAGAGGTTGATACAGCAGTTGGTCGACTCTCCACAATGATTGAACCTATACTCATGGTCGGCATGGGTGGTGTAGTCGGTTTCATTATTCTTTCAATTATGCTCCCTATGTTCAGCATGATGAATGCCGTTCAATAGGAAGCAACAATTAGTTACCATTAAACATAAATTCATTTGAAGGAGGTGAAAAACATGACAAAATTTAGAAATGCATTACATAACGAAAAGGGTTTCACCTTAATCGAGTTATTGGTGGTAGTTATTATCATCGGTATCTTGGCTGCAGTTGCTCTTCCTAATTTGATGAGCGCTTCTGAATCTGCAAGAGACAAAAGGTTAGAGGCAGATTATAGAACTTTTGCTAGCGGTCTTGAAGTTTATTATGTAGAAAATAGTACATATCCTGTTGCATCTGGAGTAACACTAAAAAGCTTAAATCTAGATGAATTAAAGTCTGTTCCAAGTGATCCTTGGGGTCAAGACTATTCATACACTGGCGATGCCACAACTTTCACAATCGATGCTGGTAGTTCTGAGGCTGAAAAGGTCTTAAACCAAGATGGTGTTCAGTAATAAAGATATTTCTGGCAGGACCCAATGGGTCCTGCCCAACTTTAAACCTCCGAGGTGAGATATGTCAGCCTTTTACGTTTTAATATTTCTGCTAGGCCTTATCTTAGGCAGCTTCCTCAACGTTTGCATATATCGAATTCCCAGAAAAGAATCAATATCCTTTCCGCCTTCCCATTGTCCTAAATGTGAAACTGACTTGCGTGCCTTTGATCTATTTCCGGTAGCAAGTTTTTTGTATTTAGGGGGCAAATGCAGGTACTGCGGAAATAAAATATCTTGGCGATATCCCTTTGTGGAATTATTAACAGGTAGCCTGTTCCTTCTGACTGCACTTTTAATAGGGTTAGAGTTAGTACTCATTAAGTATCTCTTTATGGTTTCATTGTTTGTAGTAATTTCTTTTATTGATCTCGAACATTACCTTATCCCGGATAAAATAATTATTTTCGGGTTTATAGTTGGGATAGGATTAAATATAGTTATCAAAGATGTTACATTAGTAAACTCCTTACTGGGATTTGCAGCAGGGGGAGGCTTTCTACTTTTACTGGCCGTGGTCAGCAATGGCGGCATGGGCGGTGGAGATATTAAACTGGCCGCATTAATCGGGTTTTTGTTAGGTTGGCAGAAGGTGCTTTTAGGCTTATTCTTCGGAGCTTTGGTAGCTGCTGTGATAGGAATAGTTTTAATAGTTTTAGAGTTAAAGAAACGTAAGGAACCGATACCTTTCGGACCTTTTATAGCGCTAGGGACCTTATTTGTGATGTTCTTAGGGGAGAAATTAGTTTCCTGGTACTTATCATTATATGGATTATAAGTGAGTGATAAAATGACAGAATTAGCGACCATAAACACAAAAAAAGTTAATCTTTCTCTTTTGCTGGTGATGTTATTGGTAGGACTGGTGCCAATCTTTAATAATGGTTATAACCATCAAATAATGTATTATTTCTTTTGGGCCTTTGGACTATTAGGAATTTATTACTTAAGAGGGGCATTAACGAGTAAAAGCAAGATTTCAATTAGCTACCCATCAATTTTTTTAGTTTCTTTCGTTGTATTATCGGGTATTACAGTTTTTTGGTCAGTCGATTCTAACGAGACCTTAGGTCAGTGGTTTTATCTTATTTTCTATGCCGCTGTGTTTTTCTTAATTGTTTATCGATTTGATTCCGAAGCTATAGATAAGACTATTAAGTTAATGTTTATTATAGGTACAGGCGTTGCCCTTGTCGGTGTGTTAACTTTCGTATTCTTATCTTCTTCCAGAATTTTCTCTACTTTTATGAATCAAAACCCCTTGGGTATTTACTTAGGGATGCTTTTTTTATTAGGATTATCTTTATATGTTTCGGATTCTTTTAAAAGCAAAATTTTTCTTGGTTGTTTAATTACCATTGGTAATGCCTTTATCTTTAGTGGTTCAAAAGGAGCCATGTTGGCTTCAGCACCAGCTTTTATCTTTATCTTACTAGGCTTCAGTCCGGGACATTTCAAAAGTGGTTTAAGAAAGGTCGTACTAGTCCTTTTATTATTAGTGACAAGTAACTATCTTTTGATCGTTACAGCTCCTATCGTCCAAGGAAAAATGACGGGTCAAATAAAAGATATTGAGGCCTTATTTGAGAGGTCAACAGCAGTCTCGGAAGGAGTCGTTGTAAGATCAGACACTTTTATGTCTGTAACCGTCGCCGGAAGAATTTCTTTTTGGCAAACGGCTTTAGAAATGTCAAAGGATAAACCGTTAACCGGAGTTGGTCTAGGCAACTACCACAAGGCCTACTTTGCTTATGATAACGATAATGGCTGGTATTCTAAGTTTACCCATAACCATTACCTCCAAACTGCAGCAGAAACGGGGGTTTTTGGGCTTACATTTTTACTACTTTTTTTCTTTAGCTCTGCTAGTAGGGTCTGGGGAAAACGGACCAAGATTTATGAAGCAGAACGTGGTTTATATTATGGTCTAATCGCGGCGGCGGTTTCCTTTAGCTTACATATCTTTATTGATTTCTCTTGGAATATGCCTGCTGTGGCTGTAAATTTTTGGGTTATACTAGCAATGCTTTTTGTGCTTGGAAGACCTGATGTTACTGAGAGGGGTATAATTGTTTCCCAGAAGCTGGCTATAATTCCTTTAGCTTTTTTAGTTATTTTAATAAGTGGTTCTCTGCTAAGTTTTGTTTCTGAAAGAATTTCGGCTAAAGCTTTGACTCATGAACGAGAGGGTAACGTTGTAGAAGCCCTTGATTACTATAGTCAGGCCCAAAAACTAAATCCTATTAATCACTTGAATTACATTCATTTAAGTTACAACCATTATTTGATCTTTCAAGAAACTCAAAAGGTAGAAGAACTTGATAATTCCTTCAAATATGCTTTAAGAGCGCTTCAATTAAGCCCCTATGATGCTTACAGCAACAATTGGATTGCTAGAGTTTATTACTCACAACAGGATTATCAAAAATCAGAAGAGTTTCTGGTTAAGGCTATCAATCTAAGTGAGTTTAAAATGTCTTATTATGATGATTTAGCGAAGTTTTATCTTTCATTGAGGCAAGCTGAAAAAGCTGAAAAGACCTATCTATTGGCCATATCAGAGAAAGAAAAGGCCATGTTTGATGTACCTACTATGTCTGAAAGGGAACGGGTTAGAGATGAAGTTATTAATATTCATTTGGGCCTAACCAAACTTTATCAAGAAAAAGGTGATTTAACTAAAGCTAAAGAGCAATTGCAAGAAATCTTAAACTTAGATGAGAAAAACTCAATAGCATTAGAGGCTTTAAAAAATATAGAAACAAAGGAAGGATTTAATAGCAGATAAAACGACAAACAAAAAGGAAAATCCTCCCTATGTGTCGAATTTAAGGAGTGGCTAAGAATGTGGAAAATTAAGCCGTACCTAAACGACAGCAGGGGAATGACATTACTTGAAGTTTTAGTTTTTACTTTAATAATTGGCATCATGGCAGGGGTAGCCGTGCCTACAGTGAATAAGGCCATAGGCAAATTTAAACTGCGTAATGCTGCTAATGAACTAAGGTCAGACATAAGAATCTTGCGAAATACAGCAATCACCGAACGAAAAAGTCCATATATAAGTTTTTATGTGGAGGGTGAATCTAATCCGGAGAATATCTACGTCTTAAAAAAGAATTATTCAACTACCATGAAAAGGGTTGATTTACCGGATGGTATTAGTCTAAAGGGTTCAACTTTCAATACTAGGTTAGGCTTCAATCCTTTAGGTAGCACAATGTATGGTGGAGGAACTATAACCCTTGCAAATAAGAATGGCGACCTGTTGTATGTTATTGTTGCCGTTACTACAGGGAGAGTTCGAATTGATACCAAACCTCCTTTAAACTGGACAGAGTAATATGGTAGTGAGGGATTAATATGCGTAAATATGTGAGTAATGAACGAGGCTTAACTTTAAGTGAAGTGTTAGTGGCGATCACCATCTTGGGTGTGGCTGTAGTGGGTTTGATGGGTATGTTTTCAACTGCGCAAATTACCTATTTGGGTGCGGGTAAGGAAACTAAAGCTCTAAACCTGGCTCAGCAAAAGGTTGAGGAGCTTCGAAGTAAAGCTTGGAGCGAAATCAAAACAGAGCCGGATCAAATTACACAACCGGGTATTGAATTCATAGCTTTTCCTAATCCGAATCAAGCCTATAAATATAAAGTAAAGGTAACCCAGGAGGGTGCGGACTTAAAGACTGTTGTGGTTACAGTTCGTTATCTACTGGGGGATACCGAAAAGAAGATAGATATTACCACCAAAGTTTCAGCGAGGTGATGTTATTTTGTTTAGCCTTATTAAGAACGAAAAAGGTTTTTCTTACGCTGAAATTTTAGTAGCTGTAGTTATCCTTGGTTTAGTATTTAACTCAGCCTTCTTTATATATGAACGAGGCATAGCTTGGTGGAACCAGGGCGATAAAGAAATAGAAGTACAGCAAAGTTTGCGAATAGTAATGGACAGGCTAACGAAAGATCTGCGGATGGCTACAATTAATAGTTTAGAAGGTAATTTGGTGGAAGAAGAAATTATTGAAGAAGACCCAGATAAAGTTAAATTGCATTTTAAAGATTATATTAGCTTCACAGTGAAAACGAAGGTCAATAATTCTATTATATCGGAAAAACGCTATTATGAGAAAACATCGGCGAACAGGCTTCTAACAGGCAAAGTGCATCCCTTGCAACCCCTTGCGGAAAACATCTTTGAGCTTTATGTTATCTATGATAAGCATGCTAATGTGGTAACGGTAAACTTATCAGGAACTTATGATGGAGTTTCGTCAAATCTAGAGTCAAGAACTTATCTTAGGGTGGAGTAACTATAAAAATACAAAGTAGTTGGTGGTAGACCATGTACTGGAATAATGAAAAGGGATCAGCTTTGTTGGTTGTGTTTATGGTTACCATAGTAACCTTTATCTTAGGTTCAGCCCTTTTAACTATAGCAACAATGGAGAAAAAGATATCTATTAATCAAACCGATGAAATGAAAGCTTTGAATATAGCTGAGGCTGGCATTGATATGGCTATAAGCCAATTAAAAAAGGATGTTTTATGGAGAACGGGTTATTCCAGTACTCCTATGGGTGAAGGACAGTTAGATTTTGTTAAAGTAGTGTTCGTCAATCAGGTGGATGCTGTGGTTACTATGGATCTTGAAGCTAAGGGAAGAGTGAAAGATTCCGAAAAGATATTAGATGTACGGGTAGAAATACAATTACCACCGTTACTTAGCTTTGGAGATGGTGTTTCAGTTGGGTCAACCACAGGAGAGGTATTATCAATTACAGGTAGTCCAACCATACGAGCCAATTTAAGCTACCAAGGTTCTATTGAGTTTAAGGGAAATATGAAACTAATAGGAAGATTATATACTGAGAACAATCTTATAAACTCAGGCACTATCGATGCCACTGAGGCGGAAGTTAGCGTTAATGGTACCATTCAAAACACAGACACAATTATTGGTACGGTATATGCTGGAGGCGATATTGATACCAGTAAGGGCGTTATGGTGGGTGATGTTTGGACTGCAGGAACCATTTTAGGAACTAATAACATAACCGGAACTTGGACTACCAATATTCAGGATTTTAAACCCATTCAAGTACCACCTATCCCGGTTTTTAGTAGTTCTTGGTTTGAAAAAGCTGCAGACCAGGTATATAACACTAGTACGACTTTAGTTTTAAACCCTTCTATCTCACTAAATAATGAAATTATTTTTGTTCACGGAAATCTTAACCTTTCCGGAAGCTATCAAGGTAGAGGAACTATAGTTGCGACTGGTGATATAACCTATGATAATAATATCACCAGGGTAAATCAGTCTGGGGATGCTCTAGCTATCATTAGTTTTGGAAACATGAAGACTTCTGGAAACAATACGGTTGAAGCTTTAATGATATGTGACCAGACCTTTACCGTTGGTGGGGATACGGTCATTGGTGGAGCCTTAATTGCTAGGTATTTAGTGGTTAATGGTGGAATCGCCATAAACTATGATGCCGGCTTAAATAGTGAACCACCACCTGGAATACCAACAACAATTAAAGTTGTTTCGTGGCAGGAAAAGTACAATTAGGAGCGGATCTAGATGAACAAAATTCTGCAACGGTTTTTGCCGACTAAAAAGTCCTTCCTAGGCTTAGATATAGGGGACTCCACCATCAAAGCCGTAGAACTTAAAAAAACTAAAGATAATTATCAAGTGGTCAAAGCCGGAAAGATAGACACTCCTTCCGGTGCTGTTGACGACGGAAAAATTGTAAATCCTGAAGCACTTTCCGCTGCCCTTGAAAAACTTATGTCTAAGCATAAATTCGAAACTAAAGATGTCGTTATAATTGTCAATGGCAGTAATGTGATCACCCGTCAGGTACCCATGCCTGTTATGGAAAATAAGGATATTGTTGCTGCTTTGAAATATGAGGCGGAGCGTTATATTCCAATTCCAGTGGAAGATTTAATCATCGATCACATTATAATTGGCCAAGAAGAGGGCGAAGAAGGGCCACAATACAACCTTCTCTTAGTGGCAGTGCCTCAGCAGATAATTTTTCAATATTATGATCTTTTGGTTGGTGTTGGGTTAACTCCCATTGCTGTTGAAATAGTACCTGTAACCTTATGGAGGTTATTTAATCACTACAATAGGTCGGAATTAGCATCAACTGATAGCGCGTTTGCGGTCATTGATATTGGGACTAAGATTTCTAACTTAGTGGTTTTTGTTAAAGACCATTTAGTATATACTCGCACCATACCAGTAGGAGGAGCACAAATCACCGATAGTGTTGCGCAGACCTTTATGCTAAGCTTTGAAGATGCCGAAGACTACAAAATGAAACACGGGCTAATCATTGTAGACGATAATGTCTCCGTAATTCACGAAAGCTTTGACAGCAATTCTATTCAGTTAGACTTGGCCATTCGTAGCGGTGTAGTTGAGCTGATTCATGAGATTCAGCGCTCTCTAGATTTCTTTAAACTAAATTTTAAAGCCAGCGGTCAAGAATCCGATAAAGTAATAAACAAGATTTATTTTTTAGGTGGGACTACTAAAATTCAGGGTATAATGGAGCTCCTAGAAGCCGAAATCGGAATTCCTGTAGATAAGCTTGATTCTTCCTTTTTCGAAAAGGAGTCTGTAGTAAGCTTTCGGGATAAGCTTGACAGTGAATTTACTATAGCTCTTGGACTAGCCCTAAGAGAGGTGATAGATTAATGCAAAGAATTAATTTATTACCACAGGAGCTTAGAAAAGACCCTGCAGTAGACCTTAAGCGTATCGCTAAAATAGCAGCAATTACAACTATTATGGGTGTTTTGGTTTTAGCTTTTATAACGCTTATTTTTAACAACTACTTAAAGGAAAAAGAAATTGAAACCATTAGAGCAGAAATAACCACTCTTCAGCCCAAAGTAAAAAAGGTGGAGGCTCTTAAAAAGGAAATAGGTATAAATCAAAGGAAAATAACTACCTATAAAAAGATTTTATATCAATCTGTCCCTTGGCCAGAACTACTAAGAGATATTGCCTTTAATTCGCCAACAGATTTGTGGTTAACAGAAGTTCTGACTTCTAAAGTGGAGAAACCTCTAGAGACTGCTGATAAAGATAGTCAAGAGATTAACAGTGATACGCAGGAGCAGCAGGTAAAAGAAGTTGATAGTGAGTTGTATGTAATTATTAGAGGTTACTCACCTACCCTCGATAGTGTAGGAGTTTTTGTCTTGCATTTAAACAAGTTGTCTGCCTTAGAAGATGTTAATATTGTGGTAGCCAGAGAACCCAAAGAAGATAAACTCCCGTTGTACCTTTTAGAGTTTGAAATTAAGGCCAAAGTTAAAACCTATCAGGAAGGGGGCCAGAAGTGATGTTAAGTCGTTTAAGCTCCCGAGAAAAAAACCTTATTCTTGGATTACTAGTAATTGCTTTGGCTTTCCTGTTCTATAAATTCATTTTACATGGACAAATTTTAAAAAACGCTGAACTTAGGGAAGTATATACACGGGAAGAAGCCCAATTAGAGCAAAGTATGCAGATTTCAAACACATTAGATAAGGTCACCTTAGAGGCTAAAACTATTGAAAAAAATTTAGAGTCAGTTAAGGCCAGATTTGTTACCAAAGCTGACGGTGGGAATAGTGAAGTCAAGTTAGGTAAGGATGCCAAATCCGATGCCGTAAGGGTAGTGCTTTTTCAACCGCTTCCTGTGGTGCAAAATCCGGATTATATAGAACTACCTATTAGAATGGAAGTGGAAGGAAGATATTTCGCGATAATTGATTTTCTAACAAGTATAGAAGGTTTTTTTAATCAAACCGAGGTCAAGGACTTGCAAATTATAGATGAAAACAAAAAGAAGTTCATTACAAATCCCACTTTGAAGCTAGCTTTTACTTTTTCTATTTATACAACTAATCCGCCTGAAGAGGAAAGTTCCTATAGTGACTTGACCCAATGGACAGTGGGCAAACTTAATTCTTTTACAGTGAGTATAAGGGCTTTGGCTCAGTGGAATCCGACTAAAACTGAAGGAAGCAATACCACTCCAGGAACGAATGTCAGTGCAGGACCAGATGGAGATAGTAGTGGAGACTCAGGTGATAGTGCTTTACCTCCTGAAGGCAGTAACGATTTGGGAATTTTAAAATAAATTAGTGTAACTGATAGACATGTGTAAAAACATGTCTATTTTTTTGTTCACTGTTAGTAAATTAATAACTTTGCCAAATTATTGGCAAAGGCAATGGTAAACAGTACTGAAATGTACGAAATGAGGGAACTGAAATTCTCGTACATTTCTTGTAATATTCTGAACTCTATGGACATAACATAGTATAGAGGGATTTTATTTAAAATTCAGATGGAGTTGAAACTCCATCTGAATCAAGTTGTCTTTATCGGGAGTGATGTTATGTCCACTAGGAATGAAATTGTAACTTTTGTTCTAACAGTATTTGTGTTGTTTTTTGTGATGGGCACCTTAGTTAGCATGGCAAGTCCTAATTTGCAGCCACAGGTTATACAGACTAGGAACACAGTAGACAAGCTTAATTTAAAGATTATTAATCAAGCATTGCAAAGGTATTACTTAGAGCAGGGTGCATACCCGGAACAATTATCACAGTTGGTTCCTGAATACTTAGATGAAGTTCCCAAGGTCCAACAACAGGGTAAGGAAATAAGTTATAAGAACAAGGATACAAGTTACAAATTGGCCATTAAATAGAAAATGTATAGATATAAGGAAAAAGTAGACAATAGTTTAAAGATTAGTTAATATAGTAATAAGAAAAGATATGTAAATTTTTCCACAGGAGGACGAACCATGCTAGAAAAAAGAGACCTAGAAGAGGTTTTAGCTTTAGCCTTAAAAAACGGCGGTGACTTTGCGGATATTTTTATTGAAGACAAAAAAACCACCGGTATTGCCTGTGAGTCTGACAAAATAGAACGAATCAATTCAGGCATTGATGTAGGTGCAGGAATCAGAGTTATTTCAGGTGATTCTACTGCCTATGCATACACTAATGACTTATCTTTAGATGGCTTAAGTAAAGCCGCAAATATTGTAAGCCATGCTGCTCAGGGTAGTAAGAAGGATCTAACCTTTAATTTAACTTCAGTTAAGCCTCACCTAGATTTTTCTGTAGAGCAAAGGCCAGAACAAGTCCATATTGATGACAAGGTTGACATTGTTCTGAAAGCTAATCAAGCGGTACGGGATTATGACCAAAGAATCAAACAAGCCACTGTTATGTATGGTGATGTGATACAAAAAGTAACAGTTGCCAATTCAGAAGGTAATTTCGTAGAAGATGAAAGAATTCGGAGTAGATTTATTGTCAACTCCGTAGCTTCGGCAGAAGGCCTAATTCAAACGGGTTACAATGCTGTGGGCAATATATCGGGTTTTGAGTTATTCAAAGAGGAGGATCCACTAGCAGTAGCTAAGGAAGCAGCTCGAAGAGCGATTCTGATGCTAGAAGCGAAGCCGGCACCGGCAGGCAAAATGCCTGTAGTAATGGCAGGTGAAGCTGGTGGTACCATGGTTCACGAAGCTTGCGGGCATGGTTTAGAAGCCGATTTAGTTCAAAAAGGCTTATCAGTTTACAATAAAAAAGGATCAATGGTCGCGTCTGAGTTAATTACTGTAGTTGACGACGCTACCTACAACCGAAAGTATGGTACCTATATTTTTGATGATGAAGGCACCCTTAGTAAGAAGGTAACCATGATTAAAAATGGTGAATTAGTTGACTACCTATATGATAAGCTGACAGCCCGTAAAGATAGTATTGAATCAAACGGACACGGTCGTAGGGAGTCCTATCAGCATAAGCCAATCCCACGTATGGCTAATACCTACATTGCTCCGGGTAAAGAAGATCCTGAAGAAATTATTGGTGATATCAGAAATGGTCTACTTGTTAAGAAAATGGGTGGTGGCCAAGTAAATACCACCAATGGGGATTTCGTCTTCGATGTAGCTGAAGGCTATATAATTAGGGATGGCGAAATAGCAGAAGCAGTTCGGGGAGCAACTTTAACCGGGAATGGACCGGAAGTATTAAAAATTGTTGACCGAGTTGGCAAGGATTTAGGTTTTACCATCGGCACCTGTGGTAAAGATGGGCAAGGAGTACCTGTCAGTGATGCTCAACCAACTATGTCAATTAAAGAGCTTACCGTTGGAGGAACGGCCCATGGGGATGGACCTACCAAAAGTAGCTGTAAAATTAGAAGAATTTAAATTACCATAAAAACTTTTAAAAGGAAAATTTATTGTTAAATAAAAACTTCTTCATTAACAAATAATATCTCTAAGGAGGTGTTTTATATTGTTAATGGGTAGAAAAAATATAGACAAAAGATATAATTTAGGAACATGGGCATTTTTAGGAACCGGTTGGTGGGTTTCACATGCAGCAGCTACTGCTGCTATTGGTTATATTGGTTATAAGCTATCAAATAGAAGATAGGCTGAGATTTCTCAGCCTATTTTTTTTAGTTAAACTTTTTATTGTTTACTCATTATTCTATTCATATTTTTCACAGCACATAAGTCTCCGCACATGGTACAAGTATCTTCGTTTTCAGGTTTTGATTCTTCTCTATAACGATTGGCCTTTTCTGGATCAATTGCTAAGCTAAACATTTTATCCCAGTTAACCTCTTGACGGGCTTTACTCATCTGATCATCCCAATTCCTCGCACCGGGAATACCTTTGGCAATATCTGCTGCATGAGCCGCGATTCTAGTAGCCATAACTCCTTCCTTAAGATCCTCTAGGGTCGGCAATCTTAGGTGTTCAGCAGGGGTTACATAGCAAAGGAAATCGGCACCGTTAGCTGCTGCAATGGCTCCCCCAATAGCACTTGTAATATGGTCATAGCCTGGGGCGATATCTGTTACGATTGGGCCAAGCACATAAAAAGGTGCTCCATGGCAGAGTCTTTTTTCTAACATTACATTGCCGGCGATTTCGTTAATGGCCATATGACCAGGTCCCTCGATCATTACTTGCACATTTTTAGCCCATGCTCTTTTAGTTAGCTCACCCAGAGTAATTAGTTCTTCAACCTGAGAAGCATCGGTAGAGTCTTTAATAGACCCCGGACGACAAGCATCACCTAAGCTAAGGGTAACATCGTATTTTTCACAAATAGTGAGGATCTGATCAAAATACTCATAAAAAGGATTTTCCTGACCAGTTAGTTCCATCCAGGTAAACAATAAAGAACCACCTCTAGAAACAATATTAGTTAACCTTGGATTATTTTTAAACCTTTGGGCCGTAGCTCTATTGATTCCGGCATGAATGGTCATAAAGTCAATACCATCTTTTGCATGTTTCTCGACAACAGCTAACAGTTCTTCAGCCGTGATTGTAGCTAGATCTTTGTCGTAAAAACCGATGGCATCGTACATTGGGACGGTTCCGAGCATAGCTGGAGACATTTCAACTAAACGTGTTCTAAATTCTTCGGTCTTTCCATAGCAGCTTAAATCCATAATTGATTCTGCTTTCAAGGCTAAGGCGGTTCTTACTTTATCTAATTCTTTCTCAATATTACAGCAATCTTTTGAAATACCAAGGTTAACATTGACTTTAGTTCTTAAACCCTCACCAACACCTTCAGCCTCGAGGGAGGCATGGTTTTTGTTGGCAGGAATAACAATTTTGCCTTCTGCGAGTTTTTCTTGAATATATGATATAGGGCGACCTTCTTTTTGGGCTACAATTTCCATTTCTTTTGTGATTATTCCTTGTCTTGCCGCATCCATTTGAGTTGAATAATTCATTGTATCACCTTATCCTTTAGTTTTTAGACTTCTTAGTTGTTTAATTTTTTCGGAAATATTAGAGGCACCAACAATTTCTGTTACTAAGCAGATGCAGTTCGCACCTTTTTGGGAAACCTCCGTAATATTATGTTCTTTAATTCCACCGATGGCCACGAAGGGAATGGTTAAGTTATTAACTACATAGTCCAGGTATTCTAAGCCCACAGGCGCACAGACATCTCTTTTTGTCGCCGTTTTGAAGATTGGACCTACACCGATATAGTCAGCTCCAGTTTTAATAGCGTCTTGAGCTTGAGCAGGGGAGTGAGTTGAAAGACCAATAATCATATCTTCTCCCACAATTTGACGAACCTTATCAATAGGGGTATCGTCCTGCCCAATATGAACTCCATCAGCCTTTACGGCTAAAGCAATATCAACATCATCATTAACTATGAAAGTAACACCGTTTTCGAGGGTTAATGCTCTAATAGCTTTGCACTCTTCATACTTTTGGCCTTTCGTTTTATCTTTTTCGCGATATTGAATGGTTTTTATGCCCGCTTCAATCAATTCTTCTACCACTTGGATATTGGATCGCCCCAGCGAATGCTCTTCCGCTGTAATACAATATAAATCTGTATTACAGGCAGTTTTCTTGCTAAATCTAATCGCTAAACCTACCAATAACTTTTCAAGTTCGTAGGCTTGATATCGACAGTTTTCATAGATTTTTGCTAGGTTATAAAATCCAAGTAGATGAAAGTTTTCTTCGATAACTCTTAGGCCTTCTTGCACCCGCTTACTATTAGCAAGAACGAGGTCTTGCAGATCTGCTTTTTGATCTAAGGAAAGCACCTTAGAACCAAGATACCCCACATCATTAACAGAATCGCGACTTTGGATAAAGGAAAGAGTAAAATCCCCTGTGCTTTTACGAACTTGATGTCTTAAGGCTTTAAGACGGGAAGAGAGGGAGGCATCTTCAAAATAAAATCGTGCCAAATCCTCTAGACTTCGCAGCCCTTCAGAAACTCTATTCAGATTGGCATCTACGATTCGATCAAGTTTAGTCATTAATATCACCTGCTTCCAAAATGTCCCAGTCTTTAAATACTGGTTGGTAACCCAACTGGTAAATGGCCTTAGTCATTTCCTTAACATCTCTACTATCAGAAATGTCAAACTGACTTTCGGTTTTTTCTTTGGAGGTACGACCTCCAACTTCAGTAGAAACACCCGCAGACATTTTAGTTACGCCAAGTTTGATTAAATTATCCCTAAATTCGGCGCATTCTCTAGTAGACACTGTGATTCCCGCTCTAGTTAAGAATAGTCGGTAAGCAAGCATAATTTGGACAAAGATTTTATCATCGACTAAGGATTTTGGTTGAAAAGAACCTAAATGAGGCCTTATCCTAGGTAGAGAAAGACTAATCTCTGTGTCTAAATATTTGTCTTGCAAATAGCCAGCATGTAGTCCTGTGAAGAAAGCCTCTGTTCTCCAGTCATCTAGACCCAGGAGTGCTCCAATGTTTACAGCTCTCATTTTAGCTTTACAGGCTCGCTCAGGGGCATCAAGTCTAAACCGGTAGTCTTTTTTCGGTCCTTTTAGATGTAATTGATCATAGGTGTCTGGGTTGTAAACCTCTTGGTAAATTGTAAAACTATCAACCCCCACACTAACCAGTTCAGCGTATTCTTCTTCGAGAAGAGGATAAATTTCAATGGCGATGGAGGAAAAGTATTTCTTCAAGACTTTGACACAGTTCTTTAGGTAACTAAGCGATGAGTGCTTTCTTGATTCACCAGTTAAGATCAAAATGTGTTTTAAGCCAGAATCCGCAATCGCTTGCGCTTCACTTTCAACTTCAGCTAAAGAGAGCTGTCTCCGTACTATTTCATTTGTAGTATTAAAACCACAATAGACACACTGATTGACACAGTAGTTGGCAAGATAAAGAGGAGTATACAAAAATATTACTTTGCCAAAATGCTGAACTGTTAGCTGATGAGCCTTTTGAGCTAGGGCTTCAAGCTGAAGTTCTGCTGCTGGGGATAAAAGACTTAAGAAGTCTAAAGGAGTAAGTTTATCTTTGTTAAGAATCTGTTTAATATCTAAGGCTGTTCTGCTGTTTAGGTAGCTAGCAAAATTAAATTTTTGATAGCCCTGAAGTTCCTCTAGAAAAGACAATTACTTTCACTCCTTTAGCGTAAAAAACCTGTCAACGGCGAGCTAGCGTCAGCATAAAGCTGAGTGTCAGCTGTTCCGGCTAAGAATGCCTTACGGCCGGCTTGGACCGCTTGGTTAAATGCTTCTGCCATGAGAACAGGGTCTCTTGCAGTAGCAATTGCCGTATTTACTAGGACTGCAGCAGCTCCTATCTCCATCGCCTCTGCGGCCTCAGAGGGTTTACCGATTCCAGCATCTACTACAATGGGAACTTTAATTTCATCAATTAAAATTCTGACTAGTTCTTTAGTCTGTAAGCCCCGATTGGTGCCGATAGGGGAACCTAGCGGCATTACGGCTGCAGCACCTACAGCTTCTAATTGTTTAGCCACCATTAAATCAGGGCTCATATAGGGTAGAACAATAAACCCTTCTTTTGCTAAAACCTCCGTAGCTTTAATGGTTTCATAGTTGTCAGGCAGTAAATATTTGTTATCAGAAATCACTTCAATCTTAATCCAATTTCCGCAGCCTGCTGCTTTAGCAATCCGAGCAATTTTTATCGCTTCTTCGGCGGTTCTAGCTCCTGAAGTATTCGGAAGCAGCAGACGGTCTTTAGGTATGTAATTTAAAATATTTTCATTGTCACTTTTAAGATCAACTCTCCGTAAAGCTACTGTGATAACCTCAGACTGTGCTTTTTCAATAGCCAAGGGGATAAGGCTATTGGAGCGAAACTTACCTGTACCAATAAAGAGTCTGCTTGTTATTTCTCTACCTGCAATAACTAAAGTATCCATATTTTCAACCTCCACCTAAAAATCTTAGTATTTCTATAATATCGCTGTCTTGTAAGTAGATGATAGACCATTCAGATCTATTCACTACGTTATCATTGTAAAGAACGATAATTCCGCCTAAGTCTAGCTTTTTTTGTTCTAGTAGTTGTAGTAAAGAAGTCTTGTACTTTATCTCCTCCTCAACACCGTTAACTTTGATTAACAACAATTTCACCCCCATATACATTCCTGAAGTACAAAAAGAAGCCTATCCAAAAGGATAAGCTTCTCAAACAAACATTGCCTGAGATGCTTCCCTCCGTTGGAATTATCCAAGTCAGGTTCGAAGGGTCAAGAGAATAATCTCTTTCTCAGCCAATGGGCACCCCTAGCATCATTTAATCTTCATATTCAATTTTTATTAATTTTACCTAATTTTAGTACAATTGTAAAGAAATAAAAAAATTAAAATATTTTATGGTTTGCTATTCCACAATTGATAAATTATGGTATAATTACAGTGATAATTTTCTCATTTGTGGGCCTTGCCGTATTGGTGGGGCTTTTTTTTTACTCATTTTAAGCTAACTTATTGGCTTTACCATTCTATTTCGAACTCAAAGGGTTTCAAATAAATATCATTGGAAAAACCCTCAAAAACGAACTTTGCCTTTTTTTCTTCATATTTTAGAGGTGCAAAAACAATTATGCCATATCTTTCATCCTTACTTTTGATATCGACGGGAACCTGGGGATAGTCAGCTTCCCAATTTTTTTGTAGATTAAAACCTACATCTTTTTGGGTAGCTCTGGCATAGTCTGCGTAAAAGTTAATTTCTTTCTTGGTTTCGTTTTTTACCGTTATAAAAACTCTCGTCTCCGTTTCTGCAAATTCAATTTTATCAAGAATTACCTTATAGCCCTGTTGCTCCTGTTCCTTTTCAACCATAACTTCCTTAAGAGTAGGGGCTAAGACACTTTGAGGCTCAATCTGTTCAACCTTAGAGGCTTTAATTGTTGGATTATCGTCTGATATGTTACCTTCTATCCGAACAAAGTTGCCAACTTTTAATTTCTTTTCTAGTTTCGTTGTTACAACTTTAACTCTCAAGTCAAGATTTGAGGGGTCAGGAGTAATAAAGAAAACTGTTTGATCTGTGGTGGTGCTAGGATTTTCTAAGAGTTTAGCCGTAATTTTAACTTCTTTGTCAAGGTGTTTAGATGGACTAACTAAAACGGGGTTAAAATTAGCATTGGTTATTATTTCTGAGCCAGAGCAGCCAACAATCATAGACATAAGGGAAACTATTAAAACGAAAAAAGAAAGTCTTTTCAAGATGCTATTCCTCCTTGGATTTATATTTCATTTTTAGTTAATTCTGTAAATATGACAAAAAACCTGCAAATTGCGTTTAAAAAAAGATATTTTATTGTTTAATCTTTTGTTTTTCGCCAATTAATGGTAGAATAATGGTGTATAATTAAGTGCTTATGGAGGCAGCCATGACTAAAAATGAGTGTTTAGGACAATCTAGCTTTTGTGTTAGCTCTTCCTTGATTGACTCACTAAATCAGGGTGCTATAATAATTGACCGGACCGGTTGTGTAGTTTCAGTTAACAAATGGTTTAAAGATATCCTTGGTTATGAAAAGCAAGAAATTATTGGACTGTCCCATCAAGAAATGTTTGAAAAGCTATTTTTCGATACAGGAATCGAGTATAGTGAATTTAGTAGGAATTTTCTCAGGGTAGTCAACCTTAATAAAACTTTGAAGTTCATAAGAACGTTAACGGATAAACATGGATGCTCTTTTACAGTTGAAAGCAGTTTGCAACCCTTGACTGACGACCAAGGAAATATTAAAGGACTGCTATGTTTTATGAAGGAGATAGATGATAGCATTCTGTATAACATTGCTAAAAGTATCAACTCTTCATTGGCAATAAAAGATGTTTTAAAAACCACCAATAAAGAAATCGTGGAGCAATTAAACCTTTCAAGTAATGCAATCTTCTTATTTGATCAGAATAAGGATATCCTTGAATTGGTTGTGTGTGATGGCTGGAAAGATGAAGAAATGGCTAAGGTCAAATTACGACTCGGTGAAGGGGTACCGGGCTTGATTGCTCAAGAAAGAAAATCTATATACGTTGAGAATTTACATACAAATGATGGGATTGTGGAGGTAGCACGTCAGAAGCACTTTAATAAATCCAGTATAGGCTACCCTATGATTTTTAACGATACTCTATTAGGGGTTATTACTTTTGACGCCCGCACTATGAGACTCTTTAGTGAGAGGGAGCTAGAGATATTTGAACATATTGCGGACTTTGTAGCAATGGTTATTTATAATGCCCAAACCTATGAAAAGGTATTATTAATGGCTAACACTGATGGTTTGACTGGTTTAGCAAATCATCGCTATTTTCAAGAGGTAATGCAAAGCGAAGTTGAAATTGCCTCAGCCACAAAACGGAATTTAAGTCTGCTGTTGTTAGATGTAGATCAATTCAAAATCTACAATAACACCTATGGATATATTGCGGGAGACAAATTGTTAAAGGAAATTTCGGCTGTTTTACAGGCTGTTGTTGGCGGGGGAGGAGAAATTGCTCGTTTTGGTGGTGATGAATTTGCAATACTTTTGCCTAATACCACTATTGAACAAGCAACAATTATCGCAGAAGATATCAGAAAACAGATTACAGAAACAGATTTTTCTATTACAGGAAACCTGCATGAAGTGGATGTTTCTGTGTCTGTTGGTGTTGCTAATTTCCCCAGTCATGCCAAAACTAAGGAAGAAATGATTGCTTGTAGTTCACACGCTCTTTACCAAGCTAAACAGAGAAATAGAAACAAAGTTGTTATTTATTTCTCACTTTTAGATGACTTATTAAAATCCTTGCATCAAGATGAGAGAGAACTTTTAACTACTATCAAAACTTTGATGCGAGTTATTAATGCCAAAGACAACTATACGGTAGGGCATTCTGAAAGGGTTACTGAATACGCCTTGTTAATTGGAAATGAATTAAAGCTATCAGACAGTGAGATGAAAATCCTTCGCTATGGAGCTTATTTACACGATATTGGTAAGATTGAAATTAGCAGAGAAATTCTTAATAAACCCGGTAAGCTAACAGAAGAGGAATTTGCCCAGATTAAAAAACATCCTGAAAATGGCGTAGATTTACTTAAGCCCATCCATTCGCTCGGAAATATCATTTCTATTGTCAAGTATCACCATGAAAGATACGATGGTACGGGTTATCCGGAAAATTTAAAAGGTGAAGAGATACCTTTTTTAGCTAGAATTATATGTGTTGCCGATAGTTTTGATGCTATTATTTCAAAGCGACCTTATCGAACTGCCCAGAGTATCAGTTACGCTATTGAAGAGTTGGAAAAATGTGCGGGTACGCAATTTGACCCAATAATAGTCAATGTTTTTGTGAAGACACTAAAAGAACAATATTATGAATTTTCTAGATCGGTAATGTGAAAATAGTTTTTGGAGGTTTAAAATGGAGAATGTTGAGACTTTAAAATGTAGCGTTTATCCTTCTTTAAAAGAAACAATTGAAAAGGTTAGAGAGAGCGAACCCTTAGCGGTTTCCATGCCTGTAACGGGCAAATCTTTCGATAATGCCCTTATCAGACGCTGCCAGCGTACTATTGATAAAGGTATTTACCTAGTGGTACTTGAAGATATGACAATGTTTTATATTGAGAATGATTTAAACCAGTAACTCCTGCTTCTTCACTGAAGGAATATTTTAACTTTCATTGAATAATACTAGATGAATAACATCGTATAGTCTTGCTGTTTAAATTTACAGCTGAGAAAAAGGAGTGTTTTTATGAGTGCGAGAGAACCTTTAGCTTTAGCCAAAGAAGCTTTAGCGCAAGCCCAAAAGGAAGGAGCCTCTTTAGCTGAGACTTATCTTTTAGAAGCTAAAAATCTATCTATTGAGGTTGCCGAACAAAAGGTTGAGACCATGAAACTTGCCGAGGAAAGAGGTCTTGGAGTTAGGGTTTTTAAGAACAATCAATTAGGGTTTGCTTATACTTCAGACTTATCCTCAGAAGCTATTAGGCAAGCGGTTACACAAGCTATTGCTAACTCTAGCAAGACCCATCCAGACCCTTATAATAAAATGGCTGCGAAATTTGATAATTATCCTTCATTAGAACTGTTCGATCCAGGGATTAGGAAGGCTGCTGTAGAGGAAAAAATTGAGCTAGCAAAAAGAATTGAAAGAGAAGCTAAAGCTTTTGACTCGAGGATAAAAATAACAGAGAACTCTAGCTATAGTGATTCTGAATATTTAGTAACTATAGTAAATTCTTTAGGCCTAGAGGCTACCTGCGCTGGATCCTACTGTGCTGCTTATGCCTTTTTAGTATCCGAAGAAAATGGTGATAATCAAAATGGGTTTGGACTTCAATACAGTTTAAAATATAGAGATTTAGATCCCGTAACCATAGGAAGAGAAGCTGCCGAAAATGCAGTCAGAATGCTAGGCGCGAAAAAGATAAAGACTCAACGAGCTACAATCGTTCTTGATCCAAGAGTAGCAACTGGGTTTCTTGGCCTTTTAGCCCCAAGTCTAACGGGAGAAGCTGTACAAAAGGGCAAGTCTCTTTTTGCCAACAAGATAGGTCAGCCTGTTGCTTCTGATAAAATCGTTATAGTAGATGATGGAGCCTTGGAAGGCGCAATAATGTCTTCACCTTTTGATGGTGAAGGAGTTCCTAGTTCAAGGACGGTTCTTGTTGATAAGGGTATCTTAAAAGGGTTTTTGCATAATGTCTATACGGCCAACAAAGATGGCATAGAATCAACTGGTAACGGTGTTCGGGGCTCATTTAAAGGAACCCCGGAAGTTGGTATTACAAATTTCTATATTGAACCAGGAAAATACACAAAAGACCAATTAATAGGTGAAATTGATACTGGGTTATATGTTACAGAAGTTATGGGCATGCATACTGCAAACCCTGTTTCGGGGGATTTTTCCCTGGGAGCTGCCGGAATTTGGATTGAAAATGGCAAGTTTACTTATCCTGTAAGAGGTGTGGCTATAGCCGGGAATATAGTGGATCTTTTAACTAAGGTTAATGGGGTTGCTGATGACCTAAAGTTTTTGGGAGGAAAGGGTTCTCCGACAATAAGGATTGAAGAAATGACTATAAGTGGTAGTTAGGTGAGGGAAATGTATGGTTAGAATTTTAGTATTAAATGGTCCTAATTTGAATCTCTTAGGAAAAAGAGAACCTAACGTTTACGGTTCTATGACTTTAGAAGAGATTAATCTAAGAATTTCAAAGGAAACAGAGGCTTTAGGGGTTGAACTAGAGTTCTTTCAGTCAAATCATGAGGGTGAATTGTTAGATAAAATTCATTCTGGCATGAACTGCTTTGAGGCTTTAGTAATTAACCCTGGAGCTTTTACTCATTATAGCTATGCCATACGAGATGCTATCGCAGGCGTTGATTTGCCCACTGTTGAGGTTCATTTATCAAATATACATACTAGAGAAGACTTTAGACATCGATCAGTCATAGCACCTGTAACAAGAGGACAAATAGTAGGGTTAGGGTATTATGGGTACATCTTAGCAATTCAAGCACTTGTTGGGCTTAAGTAAAAAGGGGGCAATTTTTTGGAGGACCGGATACATAAGCTTAGAGAGAAATTTGATGAATTGGCCATTGATGCTCTTTTAATTTCTAAACCTGAAAATCTGCGTTATTTTAGCGGTTTCACTGGATCTGCAGGTATTTTGTTAATAACTCCGCTGGAAGCTTATTTGTTAACAGACTTTAGGTATATTGAGCAAGCCTCAGAACAAGCAAAGGGTTTTAAAGTTTTAGACCATAAGCACCCAATGCTAGGATTTTTACATACTTTGATGAGTAGTTTAAAGATTCAACGAGTTGGTTTTGAGGACGAATTTATGGTTTTCTCTCAATATAACACTTTTAGAGAAAAACTAGAGGACGTTGAATTTACTCCTGTTAAGGATACCTTAACAAAGTTAAGAAGAGTTAAAGATCAATCTGAGATTAAAAGCTTAACCAAGGCTGTTGAAATTAGTGACTTAGCCTTTACTCATATTTTGAATTTTATCAAGCCGGGAATTTCTGAAAAGGCTGTAAGTTTAGAATTAGAATACTTTATGAAGAAAAACGGCGCTGAAAAACTTGCCTTTGAGATTATTGTTGCATCAGGTCAAAGATCGTCATTACCCCATGGTGTGGCTTCTGAGAAAACAATTACATCTGGAGATTTTGTGACAATGGATTTTGGCGCGGTTTACCAAGGTTATCACTCAGATATGACCAGAACTGTGGTTGTTGGTCCTATTTCTGAGAAGCAGACAGAAATTTATAATATTGTCCTACGGGCTCAATTAGCTGCTAGTAGCGCTATAAAGGCAGGCAAAACTGCCCAAGAAGTGGATGCGGTTGCTAGAGATATCATTACTAATGCTGGGTATGGAGATAACTTTGGACATGGACTTGGCCATGGAGTTGGCCTAGAGATACACGAAAAACCAGGCTTATCTCCCAACGATGAATCTGTGTTGGAGGTAGGAATGGCAGTCACAGTAGAACCTGGTATTTACATTCCTAATTGGGGCGGAGTAAGGATTGAAGACACAGTAATTGTTACAAAAGATGGTTGCAAGGTTTTGACTAACTCTACCAAAGAGTTAATCAAAATTTAAAAATATAATATTTTTTCGGGGGGTCAAACCATGATTTCGGTAAATGATTTTAGGACAGGCTTAACAATTGAGCTAGATGGACAAGTTTTTTCTGTTGTAGATTTTCAACATGTAAAGCCTGGCAAAGGAGCGGCTTTTGTTCGTTCCAAACTAAAAAATGTTAAAACCGGTGGAGTTGTAGAAAGAACTTTTAATGCTGGTGAGAAAGTTGCCAAAGCGCTTGTGGACCATCGCGAGATGCAATATTTATATAATGACGGTGATAACTATATTGTCATGGATATGGAAAGCTATGACCAAATTGGTTTGTCTGATGCTCAACTAGGCACTGGAACTAAGTTCTTAAAAGAGAACATGATTATAGCTGTGGCGATGTATAACGGAAATCCTATTGGTGTTGATTTACCAAACTTTGTTGAACTTGAAGTTGTTGAAACTGACCCAGGCATCAAAGGTGATACTGCTTCTGGTGGCACAAAGCCGGCTATTCTAGAAACCGGTGCTTCGGTACAAGTTCCTTTCTTCATAAATGTAGGGGATGTATTACAGATTGACACTAGAAACTGTTCTTATATGAAAAGAGTATAGTTAAAACAAATGTTTAAATTATCTTTAACTAGGCATACTATTAACAGCCAATAGTTGTTTTGTTGATAATATCCAATTGAAGGGGGTTTTTTTTATGCAAGAAATTAAAAAAAGAATATCTTATGTTCAAGGTCTTGCTGAAGGCATGAATCTGAGCAATGAAACAAAAGAAGGTCGGGTTATCAATGAAATCCTTACTATCTTGGCCGATATGGCAGAAGATATTGAGGAAGTAATGTACACTCAAGCTGAGCTGGAGGAATATGTTGAGAATATAGACCAGGACTTAAATGATCTTGAAGATGATGTTTATGAAGAAGATGATGATGATCTCGAGACTTATGATGACGAGACAGAATACTATGAAGACGATGATCCTGAAGTTGATTCCGGAGAATACATAGAGATGGAGTGTCCAAACTGCCAGGAAGAGGTATATTTCGAATCAGGAATATTAGAGGATGAGGATGTAGTTGAAGTTATTTGCCCTAGTTGTGATGAAGTAATCTTTGTTAATGACGAGGAGCATAGCGAGAACGACCATCAAGAAAATCGAAGCAATACAGAAGATATCTAGAGGGACTGACCCAAAGTAATTTGGGTCAGTCTTTTTTTATTTTGATTTTATACATATTAGGTTAATTTTTCCAATATCATATAGAGGAAAGAAAATCGGCAATCCAATTAAGTTTTGCCCATAGAGGGAGGGACTAGCTTGAAATGGGTTAGTGAGATTAGCACGGCATTGCCACAGAATCTTCAAAATCGATTCTTGCAAATTACCAACGAAAGGTTAGTTAGCTTAGAAGAAATAAGGGTAAGAATGGGTAAACCATTAATCTTTAACTTTGGTTCGCAGGATGAAGTAACAAGTTATGTGGTTAAAAAAGAAGATATTACAAAAACCTTACAATTAATCAGCGATTGTTCTCTGTATGCATTTGAGGAAGAACTGAAAAATGGGTTCATTACTATTCCGGGGGGACATCGTGTTGGTATAACTGGTAAAGCGGTAGTGGATAAGGGGCAAGTAAGAAGCCTTAAATATATAACGGGCTTTAATTTTCGAGTATCCAAAGAATTTACAGGTGTGGCAGATAAGGTTATGCCATACATTATCGGACAGCAGAATAGGGTTAAGCATACCTTAATTATTTCCCCTCCTTGTTGTGGAAAAACCACAATTTTAAGAGATGTAGTTCGACAAATAAGCGAAGGAATCCCTTGGTTACGGTTTAAAGGAGTAACAGTGGGGGTAGTAGACGAGAGATCGGAAATAGCAGGCTGCTATCAAGGCATACCCCAAAAAGACGTCGGAATTAGAACAGATGTCTTAGATGGATGCCCTAAAGCGGAAGGCATGTTGATGTTAATTAGAGCCATGGGCCCAGTAGTTATTGCCACTGATGAAATAGGAAAAACACAAGACATTGATGCCTTACAAGAAGTTTTAAATGCAGGGGTTAAAATTGTTGCTACAGTTCATGGCGAAAGTTTAATAGATCTAACAAAAAGGCCTGGGTTTAAGTATTTGCTTGAACATAAAATATTTGAAATATTTATATTATTAGGGAAATCCAAAGGGGTTGGTACCCTAGAGGATGTAATTGACGGATTTACCCAGAAATCATTACTAAAGAAATAAATGAGGTGAAAGCATGAAATTGTTGGGAGCACTAATTATAATTTTGGCCTTTGGTTTAATTGGAATGACCATAGGAAAAAACTTTCGACGACGTCCAGAAGAATTGAGAAACCTGCAAGGAGCACTTCAGATTCTAGAGACTGAAATAGTGTATGGTGCAACTCCGCTACCGGAAGCCTTTGAGCGAATAGGGAAAATTTTTAATAATCAAGTGGGCAAGATTTTTATTAGTGCGAAAGAAATTTTGCGTTCTGAGGGCGGAATAAGTATAGAGCAAGCCTGGGCAAAAGCCTTGGAGGAGCAGTTTCAAAATACCTCCCTATCTAAGCGAGATTTTGAAGTTGTAAAAATACTAGGTTCTTCATTAGGAGTATCAGATCGTGAAGATCAAACAAAACACTTGCGATTAGCCTTAGAGAAACTAAAAAATGAAGAAAAAGGTGCTCGTGATGAATCTGCTAAGTATGCGAAGACCTTCAACTATTTAGGTTTCTTATGTGGTCTGACGTTAGTTATCTTAATATTTTAAAATTTAGGCAGGAAGGAGAAAGGGTATGGATATAGATCTAATTTTTCAAATAGCAGGTGTAAGTATTTTGGTTACGGTGATTTACTCTGTCTTAAAGCAGGCGGGTAGAGATGAATATGCTTTCACAACTTTACTTCTAGGTTTAGCTTATATTTTAATGGTTACTATTGTTAAGATTGCTGATCTATTTGAGAAGGTCCGTTCAGTATTTAACTTGTACTAAGGGGTGTGACCATTGGAAATTATTCAAATTGTTGGTCTTGGTTTGGTGGTGACTTTCTTAATTGTGCTTATTAAACAGCATAGACCTGAGTTGGCTCTACAGCTTAGTGTTCTCGCTGGGGTAATAATCTTTAGTCTTATGTTAGGTAAAATTGGGGCAGTATTTAACGTGTTAAAGGATTTAGCTGAAAAGGCTAATCTAAACTATATCTACATGGGCACAGTTTTAAAAATTGTGGGAATTGCATACATTGCTGATTTTGGTGCTCAAATTTGCCGAGACGCGGGAGAGGGAGCTATTGCAAACAAGATAGAGTTTGCTGCCAAAATCTTAGTTATGATTCTGGCCATTCCAGTAATACTAGCTATCCTAGAGACCTTAATTAGATTACTACCATAAAGTGGGGTATTAATGATGGTAAAAAAAATAGCTTTAATCTTGCTTTTTTTGCTTATATTGTTGCCATCTACCCAGGTGGCTGCAGAAGAAAAAATCCAAGACGTGATTCAGGAAGAAATGAAAGCCTTAGATGTTTCTGAAGTAGATAAATATTTAAAAATGATTGACGAAGAAGCAGGTGAGTACTTACCTTCTTTTAATATGAAAGAAATTCTGACGAATTTAGCTAGCGGTAAATTACAATTAGGTTTTAGTGAAGTTTTTGTGGGTTTACTCAAATTTTTATTTAAGGAGATTCTGCTACATACGAAGCTTCTGGGGCAGTTAATAATTTTATCTGTTATTTGTGCAATTTTGCAAAACCTCCAGTTTGCTTTCGAAAAAGGAACTACAGGTAAAGCCGCCTATGCAGTCTGTTATTTGGTCCTCATGACCATCGCTATAAGCTCCTTTGCCATGGCAGTAAATATTGGACGTCAAGCCATAGATGATATGGTTGGTTTCATGCAGGTTTTATTACCAATTCTTCTAACTTTGTTGACAGCAATGGGAGGGGTAGCTTCAGCAGCCATTTTCCATCCCATTATGGTGGGGATCATAAGTCTTATCAGTACCCTAATCAAAAATATAATCTTTCCCCTTATTTTTTTCTCGGCAGTATTAAATATTATGGGGAAAATCTCAGACCGATTTCAAGTAACACGTCTGGCTGGCTTATTTAAAGATGTAAGCGTGGGATTAATAGGACTTTTTATGACTATATTTTTGGGAGTTATGGCTGTACAAGGAATCGGATCAGCTGTGGCTGATGGTGTAGCCCTCCGAACAGCTAAGTTTGCCGCGGGGGCATTTGTCCCGGTAGTGGGCGGAATGTTTGCTGATGCCTTAGAGGCCGTGGTTGGAACATCGCTCTTAATAAAAAATGCTGTAGGGATTGTTGGGGTTATAATAGTTTTTGTTTTAACAATGTTACCCGTCCTAAAGATCTTATCTATAGCTTTTATCTATAAGGTTGCGGGTGCTTTAATACAGCCTATAGGAGACTCTCAAATCGCTGACAGTCTAAATACTATGGGTAAGAGTCTGACCTTGGTTTTTGCGGCAGTAGCCACCGTCGGTTTAATGTTTTTCTTCGCTATTACAATTATGGTCGGAGCCGGAAACCTGACGGTTATGCTGAGATAAGGGGTGGAAGCATGGATGTTATAAGAGAAATTGTTACATCAATTATAATTGTTTTGGTACTGGCAGCATTGCTAGAAATGATTCTACCAAACAGTGCAATGCAGAGGTTTGTAAAAGTAATTATGGGTCTATTTATTATTATTACTTTATTAAACCCTCTTGTTAGACTTATTAATGAGGACTTGAGTTCAGAGCTTACTAGTTTGACAGTAATGGATAGAGAAGAAGAGTTACAATCGATTTTGGCAAAAGGGAAAGAAATTAGCGATCAATCTAAAGAAAAGGTTCTAGTAGATTATGAAAAGAAACTAGCTCAACAAATAGTATCAGTAGCTAATTTTACTGATGGTTCACGGGTCATAGAGGCCAAAGTTAAAGTTAGTAGAGTTGAAGATCAAAAATCTTTAGGAAAGATAGAGGAAGTAGTCTTAGTAATCGGAGAAGAGAAGAAGGATCAAAATTTTGAGAAACCAGGGGTAGTTGAACCGATAGATCCTATAAAAGTGGAGGCTTCAGGTCAAAAGGGAGAAAGTCAGGCTAGGGATCCGACGACAGAGGCTATTTCAAAAGAAACAGGGAATTTAGATGAGGCAGTAGATGCAATTACCAGTTTTTATGGTATACCTAAAGAACAAATAAAGGTAATTCAGGCTAAGGATTAATTTTACTTATCGATGTAAGTAGGAGGTGAGCTGTATATGAAATTTCCTGAAAGTCTAAACCAACTAGTTAAAGGGCAAGAAGGAAAGGACAAATTCAACCTGAAAAACAATCAGGTCAAGAAGGTTAACACACTGCTCTTATTAGCAGTTGCGGGAGTATTAATTATGATATTTGCAGGGGTCTTTTCCAGTCAAAGTGATTCGAGTCCAGGCGTGTCAAATCAACAGAGTGACGTTGAAATTGAAGAAGCTAGTTATAGTTCGTCCATTGAGGCACAAGAAAAAGCCTTATCTACTCACTTAGAACAGGTCTTAGGGCAAGTTGCAGGCGTAGGAGAATTGGTAGTTACCGTGAATTTATTATCAACTTCAGAACAAGAATTGGCTATAAATACAAGTGCCATAGTTAAGACCACAGAAGAGAAGGATCAAACAGGGGGTAGTAGAATAATCACAGAAAAAAACGAAAACGGTGAATTAGTACTAGTGAAAACTTCTCAAGGTGGCCAGGAGCAACCTGTAATAATTAAGCAGTATAAACCCGAGGTCCAAGGCGTATTAGTAGTTGCTGAGGGTGCAAGAGAAATTAAAATAAAAGCTGAGATTATTAGAGCAGTTGAAACTTTACTAAATATCCCTGCTCATAAAGTACATGTAGTTCGGAAGGAAAGTAGGTGATAGTGTGGCCATAGTTATACGTGCAAAAACCATAATTTTAGTTGTATTATTAATTATTGGTTTGGCCTTTTTGTTCTTTGGCTTTGCCGGTGAGAGTTGGTTTAAGTCTGAACCTGTTGTCAATCAAAATGATACACAAGACCAAGTGGTAAAAAAACAAGCTACCCAACCAGAAACTAATACAAAAAATAAGTCTAACGCAGAAACGGAAGATACACTTCTTCCGGATTCAGAAGCCAAGTTGGCAGAGAAGCTAAATAGTATCCAGTTTTTTGAAGAATACAGAATAGAAAGAGATCGCACCAGAAGTCAACAAATTGAAATATTAAAGGAAATAACAGACAACAATAACACCAAGGCAGAAACAAGGGAAGAGGCCCAAAACAAGTTAATGACCATTACCAGTAACCTAGATAAAGAAATCAAACTAGAAAACCTGATTAGAGCCAAAGACTTTAAGGATGCAGTGGTTTTTATTCAAGACGCTTCAGTTACAGTAATTGTACTTACTAAAGATTTAACCGAAACAGATACAGAAACTATTTCCCAACTAGTAACCCGTTCTACGGGAGTATCCATAGAGAATATTATAATTATTCCCAAAGCCTAATTATATTGTATACTTAAGCAGTATACCTTGTAAAACTTATAAATTTTCGATATAATTAAATCATAAATTAGGTTTAATTGCCAATTCTGAATATAAAATCTCAGGTTGATAAAAATCCAACCTGAGATTTTATCTGCTCATAAGGAGGAAGTTATATGGGTCAGAAAAAAATAAAAATAACCGATACAACGCTAAGAGATGGTCACCAAAGTCTATGGGCTACGAGAATGCGTACGGAGGAAATGATTCCTATTTTGGAAAAGTTAGATCAAGTGGGTTATCACTCTTTAGAGGTGTGGGGTGGAGCTACCTTTGATGTCTGTATGCGTTATTTAAATGAAGATCCATGGGAAAGATTAAGGACTATTAAGAAGTATGTTAAGAAAACCCCGGTTCAAATGTTATTGAGAGGGCAGTCCTTACTAGGCTATCAACATTATCCTGATGATGTTGTGGAGAGGTTTGTAGCAAAAACCGTTGAAAATGGGATGGATATAATCCGAATTTTTGATGCGTTAAATGACATTCGCAACCTGGAAGTACCTATGAAGGTTGCCAAGCGAGAAGGAGCTCATGTTCAAGCAGCCCTTTCTTTTACCGTAAGTCCAGTACATACCATGGAAAACTTTCTAGAAACTGCTGAGAAACTGGCTGAACTTGGGGCTGACTCTATTTGTATTAAGGATATGGCTGGTTTATTGGCACCTTATACAGCATATGAGTTAGTGACCTTAATGAAGAAAAGGGTTGACGTGCCGATTCAATTGCATAGTCATTATATTGGCGGAATGGCTCTAGGTGCCTATTTAAAGGCGGCAGATGCAGGAGTTGATATTGTTGATACCGCCTCTGTTCCATTGGCTTTTGGCGCATCACAACCCCCTGTGGAAACTTTAGTAAGAGCACTTAAAGATACACCTCACGATACCGGATTGGATATTCACTTGTTATTCGAGATTGCAGACTATTTTGAAGCTCTTAGGAAAAAAGATGGATACGAACGAGGAGTAACAAGAATTAGTGATATGAGAGTGTTTGAGCATCAGGTTCCCGGGGGAATGATTTCTAATCTTGTTTCTCAGCTGGAAGAACAGAAGGCGCTTAATAGAATGAGCGAAGTCTTAGCAGAGATACCAAAGGTTCGGGAGGAGCTAGGTTATCCACCTCTAGTAACACCAACTAGTCAGATTGTCGGAACCCAGGCGGTATTAAACGTGCTTTGTGGTCAACGTTATAAACTAGTACCAGGCGAGGTCAAGGCCTATGTCCAAGGTTATTACGGAAAAGCTCCAGCTCCTTTAGATAAAGATGTGGCTGAGAAGATTCTAAAGGGAGAAAAAGTCATAGATTGTCGTCCAGCTGATTTACTTGAACCTAAAATGGATAAACTAAAGGCTGAAATTCAAGATCTCGCAACCAGCGAAGAAGACGTTCTTTCTTATGCTTTGTTTCCTCAAGTCGCTAAAAAATATTTTGAATATAGAATATTAGAACGTGAAGAGGAAGAGCAAAATATTGTAAACACCACAGCAACTAATACTAAAACTAAAACTTTGAGCAAGCAAGTTATCAATGGTACAAAGGAGGCAATAAAGATGAATCTCAATGAAATCAAAGAATTGATTAAAATGTTAGATGAAACTGAAATTACCGAGCTTAATCTAGAAAGCGAAGGCGTTAAGGTGTCTATTAGAAAGGGAGGCACAATGGCTATTCCTGCCAATGCCCAAGCAGCACCTGCAAATATCTCTTCCCCTAGAACGGCACCAGTAAGAGAGGAAGCATCTACAAGCCCTGTGGTAGAAAAAGTTGCGGTTCGCCCGGAAAATATTGTAGAAGTTGTATCTCCTATGGTTGGAACATTCTATCGTTCACCTTCCCCGGATGCAGAATCCTTTGTGGAGTTGGGGAGTTCTATAGAAGAGGGTGAAGTGGTTTGTATCGTTGAAGCCATGAAATTAATGAATGATATTGAAGCTGAAGTGACTGGAAAAATAGTAGAGATTTTAGTTGAAAACGGCCAACCTGTAGAATATGGTCAGCCTTTATTCTTAGTTCAAAAAAAATAAAAATAATAAGAAGGCAACAACGCCCCGGAGGTGTAAAAATGTTTAAAAAGGTGCTTATAGCCAATCGTGGAGAAATCGCACTAAGAATTATTAGAGCTTGTAAAGAAATGGGTATAAAAACGGTTGCCGTTTATTCACAGGCAGATAAAGACGCTATGCATGTAAAATTTGCTGATGAGGCCTATTGTATAGGGCCTAATCCTTCAACTGGTAGTTACTTAAATATAACAAACATTATTAGCGCGGCTGAAATAACCGGAGCGGATGCGATTCATCCTGGTTATGGTTTTCTTTCCGAGAATGCAAATTTTGCTGAAATTTGCGAAAGTTGTGGAATTACCTTTATTGGTCCATCAGTGGATGCGATTGAAAGAATGGGTAATAAATCTGTAGCTAGAGATACTATGATTGCAGCTGGTGTACCTGTTGTGCCAGGAACTAAAGGTATTATTACAGATCCGCAGGAAGCTATGATAATAGCGAAAGAAATCGGTTATCCAGTTATAGTCAAAGCCTCCGCAGGTGGTGGCGGAAGAGGTATGCGTATTGCCCAAAGTGAGAAAGAATTACTCACATCTATTCAAACTGCTGCTTCGGAGGCTCAATCAGCCTTTGGGAATGCTGAAGTTTACTTGGAAAAATATGTAGAAGAACCAAGACATATTGAGTTTCAAATTTTAGCTGACAAGTATGGAAATGTAATCCATTTAGGTGAGCGTGATTGTTCCGTTCAAAGAAGAAATCAAAAATTAGTGGAAGAAGCTCCTTCTATGGCGCTTACGCCGGAGTTACGGACCGAAATGGGTGAAGCTGCAGTAAATGCTGCTAAAGCTGTAAATTACCATACAGCCGGGACCATTGAGTTCTTACTAGACAAACATAATAAGTTCTACTTTATGGAGATGAATACCAGAATCCAGGTGGAACATCCCGTTACTGAGTTCGTAACAGGTATTGATTTGATTAAAGCCCAGATTAGGATGGCAGCTGGAGAAACTCTCGACATGGCTCAAGAAGATGTCAAAATCAATGGCTGGTCAATTGAGTGCAGGGTAAATGCTGAAGATCCCGACCATAATTTTAGACCTTCACCGGGAACAATTGGTGCCTATCATCAACCGGGTGGGATGGGGGTCAGAGTCGATTCTGCAGTCTATAGCGGATACACTATTCCGCCATATTATGATTCTATGATTGGTAAGGTTGTAGTTTGGGGCCAGGATAGAAATGAAGCAATTGATCGCATGGAAAGGGTTCTACAGGAATTTGTCATTGAGGGTGTGAAGACTACAATTCCTTTCCAATTAAAAATATTACAAAATGCCTTTTTTAGAAGGGGAGAAGTCTATACTAACTTCATCCAGCGTCGTTTATTGCCCGAAGACTAAATATCTGGTATACTAGAGGAAAGAATTGGATATTTGTCCGATGGCTAACCACCACTAAGAACGGACCCTCATAGGAAATAGGTGGTGCTAAGCCCCTGGATAAGTACAACTACAATTCAGTGGAGTTTAACTCCATCTGAATTAAGTTTACTTTATATTCTAAGGAGGTGTAAATGTGGAAAAGAACGAGTTGATGATTGAATCTGGAGATTCTGGAAAAATTAGAATTGCTGATGAAGTTGTGGGAATAATTGCAGGTCTTGCTGCCACTGAAGTAGCTGGCGTCGCCGGTATGAGCGGTGGTTTAGGTGGTGGAATTGCTGAAATACTGGGAAGAAAAAACCTTTCTAAAGGTGTAAAGGTTGAAGTCGGTGAAAGGGAAGCTGCCATTGATCTGTTTGTAATCGTAGAGTATGGAGTAAGAATACCGGAAGTTGCCAATAACATTCAGGAGAATGTTAAAAGAGGTATTGAAAGCATGACAGGACTAGCGGTAGTTGAGGTAAACGTGCATGTGCAAGGTGTAGATTTCGCTAACCCAGAAAAGATTGACGATCAACGTGTTAGATAGGAAAACAAAATTTAACCCTCTGAGAAATTCAGGGGGTTAAATTCAATAGGAGATGAAAAAATTGACATCTTTTGATAAAGCATTGCTCGCTTTATATTCAATTATAATGGGCATAGTAGCATTATTCGTATTATTTCTTGTAATCGCGGGTAACATTCCATACTATCTTCAACTCTTATTTAAAAACCCTGACCAGAGGCTCATTGTTGGGATAATAGTAGTGTTGATTTTCATTGCTAGCATTAGGTTACTTTTTACAACTATAGGTGGCAGTGGCAAAAGAGCAGCTCAAGCCTTAATTGAAGACAATCACCTAGGGCAAGTACGCATTACTCTTGAAGCCTTAGAGAATTTGGTAAAGCGAGTAGCTTTACAGGTTACAGGAGTTAAAGAGGTTGTACCTAAAATCATTGTTACTCCCGATGGCCTAAAACTGCTTCTTAAAGTTGCCGTTACCCCTGATATACCTATTCCACAAGCAAGCTTGGAATTACAAACTAGTATTAAAGAAAAAGTTAAAGAGGTTGCCGGAATAGAACTAAAGGAGACTAGGATTTTAGTCAACAATATTACTAACGAATACAAAGCTAGAGTCGAATGAAAAGAGGGTGTACAACCTTGCTAGAACAGTTATTAGAGGAGTTTATTAAAAATAAGGGTAAGGTTTTAGGTGTTTTATTAGGTTTAATTTTTGGTTGGTTTACAATTCAATATGGTTTTTTAAAAACTCTATTTATTTTCTTCGCAGTTTCGGTAGGTTACATTATCGGTAAACGAGTAGATGAGCAGGTCGGCTTTAGGGATATGCTTAGTAGAGTCTTTGGCCCAAAGAATTAAAAAAAGCACATTGGAAACAATATCATAATAAGGATACTTTCAAGGAGGACTTTACTAGTGGGAAGACACCAATCTCGAGAAACTGCATTGCAGGTGTTATATCAGATAGAGATAAATAAAATTGAGGTCAACGAAGCTTTACGGCTTATGAAAGAAGAATTTTCAGCGGAGGCCAAGGACTTTGAATATACATCCAGAATTGTTAATGGCGTAATGGAAAAGATAAATTTTTTAAATTCTGTTATTGAACGGGTAGCAATTGACTGGTCCATGAAAAGGATAGCCAAAGTAGAATTGAGTATTATGAGAATTGCACTATTTGAAACCTTTTTTGTGGAGGATGTACCTTCTAGTGTTGCTGTTAATGAAGCTTTAATATTAGCTAAAGCCTTTAGCAGTGATGAAGCTAGCAAATTTATAAATGGTGTTTTAGGTAAAGTTGTGGTTAATTTAGAGGAATATAAAAATATCAAGGTGAACTAAACATTGATGTTGGGTAATAATAGAATATGAAAGAAGTAACAGGGGCTTCAGTAATCGAAGACCCTTTTGCAGTATCTAAAAAGGTCAAATATTCTGGTAACAATTCATGAAAATCAGTAAAATATTCTAAATATTTGCAATTATTAAATTTTCTAAACATTTTGGCAGGAATTAAAAGAGTTTTCTCGAATAACTTTATATTGTGAAAATCTATTCATTTACATTTTGCGCTGTGGGAGGGAGAAAAATTCTATGTACAAAATCGTAAAAAAAGAGACCTTGTCGCCAACTATTAAACTGATGGATGTTGAGGCACCAATGGTGGCAAAAAAGGCAAAAGCAGGACAATTTATTATCCTGAGAATTAATGAGCAAGGAGAAAGAATTCCATTAACAATTGCGGATTACGACAGAGAAAAGGGAACAATCACAATAATATTCCAAGAAGTAGGAAAGACTACCGACCAGTTAGGTAGAATGGAAGAAGGCGATTTAATTTTAGACTTTGTTGGTCCACTAGGACAGCCTTCGCACGTTGAAAATTTAGGAACAGTTGTCTGCATCGGTGGTGGAGTTGGTATTGCACCAGTGTTCCCAATCACCAGAGAATTAAAAAATGCCGGAAATGAGGTCCTTTCTATTATCGGAGCTAGAAATAAGGATCTTTTATTCTGGGAAGAGGAAATGCGTGCTGCAAGTACTAGCTTACAGGTTGCCACAGATGATGGATCTTATGGCGAAAAAGGATTTGTTACAGACTTATTAAATAAAATAATCGCGGAAAAAGGCAAAGTCGATATGGTTGTCGCAATTGGTCCTCTTCCAATGATGAGAGCAGTTGCTGAGGTAACTAGACCTCATGGAATCAAAACAATTGTTTCCTTAAACTCAATCATGGTTGATGGAACTGGCATGTGCGGTGCTTGCCGTGTTACAGTTGGCAACGAGACTAAATTTGCTTGTGTTGATGGACCCGAATTTGATGGGCACCTGGTAGACTTTGCGGAGCAAATGCGTCGTGCTGCTATATTTAAAGATGAAGAGAAAAGGGCTACAGCGGCCAGTACTTGTGGAGGTGGATGCGGATGTCACTAAAAGATTTAAGAAAGACTAAACACCCAATGCCGGAGCAAGATCCAATTGTTAGAGCTGGTAACTTTACCGAGGTTTCTTTAGGTTATGCTGAAGAAACAGCTGTGGCCGAAGCAGAAAGATGTTTAAACTGTAAAAAGCCATTGTGTATGCAAGGCTGCCCAGTAGGGGTGCCTATACCGGAATTTATCCAACAAATAAAAGATGGTGACTTCCGAGGTGCCATTGACACTATTAAGACTAAAAATGCTCTTCCTGCTGTTTGTGGTAGAGTGTGTCCTCAGGAAGCTCAATGTGAGAAATATTGTATTATCGGAAAGAAAAATGAACCTGTTGCTATTGGACGTTTAGAAAGATATGCAGCAGACTGGGAGTTAGCCCAGGGTATTAAAGAGGTTGAGGTTGCCGCTCCTACTGGTAAGAAGGTTGCTGTAATTGGTTCAGGCCCAGCAGGACTTACTGTGGCTGCTGAATGTGCTAAGGTTGGTCACAAGGTTACCGTATTTGAAGCATTACATGTTGCCGGTGGAGTATTAATGTATGGTATTCCTGAGTTCCGCCTACCAAAAGCTATTGTTCAGACGGAGATTGACAATTTGAAAAAAATAGGTGTAGAAATCATAGTTAATGCACCCATCGGTAAAGCTACAACAGTTGATGAACTTCTTGCAGAAGAGGGCTTTGACGCAGCATTTATTGGTACCGGCGCTGGACTACCATACTTCTTAGGAATACCTGGTGAGAACAATAATGGTGTATATTCGGCCAATGAATTCTTAACTAGATGTAATCTAATGAAGGGTTACTTGTTCCCTGAATATGATACTCCTGTTCGAATTGGTAAAAGTGTTGCTGTGTTAGGCGCAGGAAACGTGGCTATGGATGCCGCTAGAACTGCAAAAAGACTTGGAGCTGAGAATGTTTACATTGTTTATAGAAGATCTCGGGCAGAGATGCCTGCTCGTTTAGAAGAGATTCATCATGCTGAAGAAGAAGGCATAGAATTGAAGCTATTAACTAGTCCAACAAAAATAATGTCCGATGAAAATGGTTGGAATACCGGCATGGAATGCTTAAAGTACGAGTTGGGTGAACCTGATGCCTCCGGCAGAAGAAAGCCTGTTGCAATCGAGGGTTCTGAGTTTGTATTAGATGTTGAGACGGTAATCGTAGCCATTGGTCAAGGGCCTAATCCTTTAGTTCCTCAAACTACTAGTGGTTTAGAGACTAATAAATGGGGTAACATTATCGCCAGCGAAGAAACAGGCTTAACGACTAAAGAAATGGTATATGCCGGCGGCGACGTGGTAACTGGAGCTGCTACAGTAATTAAGGCTATGGGTGCAGGTAAAGTTGCAGCTCAGTCTATTAATGAATTATTAAAGGCTTAAGACAACACAGTTTAAATAGGTAGATATAAACAAGGATATCATTGTTCTATCTACCTAGAATTACATATTTATAAAAGAGGGGGAGAAAAAATGGCTCAAATTTTAAACGGTAATGATATTTCCAAGGAGATTATCGAGCAATTAATCACAGATACTGCTGCATTCAAAGCCGAGAATGGATTTGTACCTGGATTAGCAGTAGTATTGGTAGGGGAAGACCCTGCTTCTAAAGTTTATGTAGGAAGAAAAGAAAAGGCTTGTCAGGATATCGGGTTCTATTCTGAAAAGCACAAGTTGTCAGAAGAAACAACTCAAGAAGAATTATTAGCAATAATTGATCAGCTAAACAAGAATGAAAAGATTCATGGTATTTTAGTTCAGTTGCCTTTACCAAAACACATTGATGATACAGCTGTAATTAGTACTATCGCTCCTGAGAAAGATGTTGATGGTTTTACTCCAGTAAACGTCGGTAATATGGTTATTGGTGATGACTGTTTCTTACCTTGTACTCCCCATGGTGTTATGGTAATGTTACGTAAAACCGGTATTGAAATCAGCGGTAAAAATGCTGTAGTTATCGGTCGTAGTAACATTGTTGGTAAGCCTGCTGCCATGTTATTATTGGAGAAAAGTGCTACAGTAACTATTTGTCACTCTAGAACAAAAGATCTTCCTGCTGTTGTTAAAGAAGCTGACATTGTTGTAGCTGCTGTTGGCAGACCTGAAATGGTTAAGGGAGATTGGATTAAGCCTGGCGCTGTTGTAATAGATGTTGGTATAAACAGAACAGAGGATGGTAGACTAGTTGGTGACTGCGAATATGAAAGCTGTGAAAAAGTTGCTGGTTGGATAACTCCTGTTCCTGGTGGCGTAGGACCAATGACTATCGGTATGTTAATGGTTAACACATTAGAGGGAGCTAAGAGAACCCTTAAAAAGTAAATAACTTTTCAAAGGCATTGCTTTTTCATTAAAGCAATGCCTTTTTGTTTTGATTAATAAAAATGATTCCGGATTTTACAGTATTCAGAATTCCATGTATAATAGATATGTGTTATATTGAAATTTTGGTAAAATTGGTGAGGTTATTATGGATAAATTAACGGTAAGTGAATTAACAAAAAAAATAAAAGTTCTCTTAGAGCGTAACCCTACCTTTAATAACTGTTGGGTTTCTGGGGAGATTTCAAATTTTAAACATCATAGCTCCGGACACATGTATTTTACCTTAAAAGACGAAGGTAGCTCTATCCGTTGTGTAATGTTTCGGAGTCGTGCTTATAGTTTGCTGTTTAGGCCGGAAAACGGAATGAAGATTATTGTGCGGGGAAATATTTCGGTTTTCGAAAGAGATGGACAATATCAACTGTATGCTGAGGAAATGCAACCGGATGGAATTGGAGCACTGCATATAGCTTTTGAACAATTGAAGTGTAAGCTTAGAGATGAAGGGTTGTTCAGTGATCTATATAAAAAAGAATTACCTTTTTATCCTCGACGAGTAGGGATTGTTACCTCTCCAACAGGAGCGGCCATTAGAGATATTATCAATGTTTTAAGCAGAAGGTGTCCAAGCCTACATATCGTTATAGTTCCCGTAGCGGTACAAGGTAACTCAGCTCCTGAAGAAATCGCAGAGGCCATTAGTACATTAAACAGTGTTAACGGAATAGACGTTATAATAGCAGGACGTGGAGGCGGTTCTTTGGAAGAACTTTGGGCCTTTAATACTGAAGTTGTGGCCAGAAGTATTTTTGAATCTGATATTCCAGTAATTTCGGCCGTTGGCCACGAAACTGATTTTACAATTGCGGATATGGTGGCTGATCTAAGAGCTCCCACTCCTTCTGCTGCCGCTGAGCTAGCTGTACCTGATAAGAAGGCCTTGCAAAAGCACCTCTTGAATTTGGAGAACAGACTAACCACGGTGATAGAACAATTTATAAATAGACAAAGAAGTAGAATTGAAATATGTCTCCATAGTAGTTTGTTTCAGAATCCAAAGAACTATATAAATCAATCCCATCAACAACTTGATTATCTAGATAGATTTTTGCAACAAGCAATGACAAAATTACTAACGAAAAATAAGAATCAATTATCTTTTCTGTTAGCAAAACTAGATTCCTTAAGTCCTTTGACAACTTTAGAGAGAGGTTATAGTATCTGCCAAAAAGAAGGTCAGGTTATAAAGGATATAACTAAGGTTAATATAGACGAGAAGGTAGAAATTATAATGAATAAAGGAAAATTAATATGTAGTGTAGAAGAAAAGTTTACCTTATAGGAGGAGTTAAGAAGTGGGGTTAAAAAAGGTTAAGTTTGAAGATGCGATAAAAGAACTAGAAGACTTAATTGGCGACTTAGAAAATGGCGAACTGACCTTGGATCAAGCCTTAGAGGCTTTCCAAAGGGGTATTGAGCTATCAAGGATTTGTGCTAACCAACTTGATGGAGCAGAGCAAAAAATTGATTTGCTTTTAAAGGAAAAGGATGGTAACATAACTCTGAAACCAGTCGACTTCGATAATTGTGATAGGGAGTAATCTAATGGATTTACAAAAAGAATTAAGCAAACAAAGTAAGCTAGTTGATAATGCTTTAGATGAGTTTTTACCGCAAGAGACGGAGAAACCTGTAACCATTCACAAAGCCATGAGGTATAGTATTTTTGCGGGTGGTAAAAGGCTTAGGCCAATATTAACCATAGCAGCAGCTGAGGCAGTTGGGGGAGACTACCGAAAAGTTATACCCACAGCTTGTGCCATCGAGTTAATTCACACTTACTCACTCATTCATGACGACTTACCTTCATTAGACAATGATGATTACCGTAGAGGCCAATTGACGAATCATAAGGTCTTTGGTGAAGATATGGCAATTTTAGCGGGAGATGCATTATTAACACATGCTTTTTTTCTGATTAACAAAAACGTCGAACAGGGTATTGATCCTAAATTAGTCTTGAGGGTAGCTACTGAAGTTGCTAATGCCTCCGGATCTTATGGCATGATAGGCGGGCAAGTTGTTGATTTGGAATCAGAAAATAAACAGATTGGGCTAGAGACCTTAAATTATATTCATAGAAAAAAAACAGGCGCGTTATTCTCTGTTTCCCTGCGTGCAGGGGCTATTTTATGTGGTGCAGCCGAGGAGAAAGTAGATAATCTAACTGTTTTTGCTGAAAATTTTGGTTTGGCCTTTCAGATAACTGATGATATTTTAGATGTGATCGGGGATTCAGCTGTTTTGGGTAAGCCTGTTGGTAGCGATATTAAAAATAATAAAGCTACTTATCCATCATTGTTTGGGATTGAAAAATCTCAACAGATGGCCGAGGAAGCTATTAGCAATGCGATAGACCACCTAGAGGATTTTGGACGGAACGCTCAATTATTAAGAGAGTTGGCAAAATATTTAATTGACCGACAATACTAAAAAATAACTATTTTCAAGTTTGAACATAGTATTATTGTATGATATAATATTTAATCGTAAACATATTGGTGGTGCAGTATCCTAGTCGAAAACCAGTACCCTGAAGGCGGGCCTAAAAATCCGTCAAGGGCATATCGCTGAAGTTCCTGGCGTAAGAAAAGGAAACAAAGGAAAAAATAAACCAGATCAAGCTGAAAGAAAAAGAGAGAAGGTGGGGAAATCTTGACACAACTTTTAAGTCGAATTAATTCCTCAAAAGATCTAAAAAAACTTACTTTGAAACAACTTAATCAATTGGCGGAGGAAATCAGAACAACAATCATCAAAGTTGTCTCTAAAAATGGAGGCCATTTAGCTCCAAATCTTGGTGTGGTAGAACTTACGTTGTCTCTCCACCAGGTTTTTGATTCATCTAAGGATAAAATCATCTTTGATGTTGGTCATCAATCTTACATACATAAGCTTTTAACAGGGCGCAAAAATGATTTCGGAACTCTTAGACAGTTTAAAGGAATAAGCGGTTTCCCTAAAATCAAAGAAAGCGATCATGACCCCTTTGGTACAGGACACAGTAGTACCTCGATTTCCTCTGCCTTAGGGATTGCTTTGGCGCGTGATTTAAAAGGGGATAAATTTTCGGCGATAGCAGTGATTGGAGATGGTGCTCTAACTGGCGGTATGGCTTTCGAGGCTTTAAACCATGCCGGACATACTAAGACTGATATGATCGTTGTGTTAAACGATAATGAAATGTCTATTGCTGAGAACGTGGGAGCTCTTTCAAGTTATTTAAGCAGAATGAGAACGGATCCCAAGTATTTCAAAGGTAAAGAAGAGATAGAGGATATTTTAAAGAAAATTCCTGCTATAGGTTCAGCAATGCTTAGGGCGGTAGCACGAATTAAGGATAGTTTTAAATATTTATTGGTTCCGGGCATGCTATTTGAAGAGCTAGGGTTTACTTATTTAGGACCAATCGATGGACATAATATTGCCAGTGTCAAATCAGTTTTAGAGAATGCTAAAAAATGTGACGGTCCAGTTCTAGTTCATGTTATAACCAAGAAAGGAAAAGGTTATAAACCTGCCGAGGAAAATCCAGACAAGTTTCATGGTGTAGGGCCCTTTGAAATAGGGACTGGAAAAGTTATAAAGGAAGATGGTCCAATTTCCTACACGGAAGCATTTGCTAGTAGGTTGAATAAACTTGCCAGTGAAAAGAAGGATATAGTTGCAATTACTGCTGCCATGCCTGGCGGAACAGGGTTAAACAAGTTTGCTGAGAGATATCCGGAACGGTTCTACGATGTAGGAATAGCTGAACAACATGCGGTTACTCTAGCAGGGGCCATGGCTACTCAAGGTCTAAAGCCGGTTGTGGCTGTTTACTCAACCTTTTTGCAAAGAGCTTACGACCAGATAAATCACGATATTTGTCTTCAAAACCTACCGGTAGTCTTTGCTTTAGACAGGGCTGGAATAGTTGGAGAAGATGGACCTACACATCATGGGTTATTTGATATTTCATACCTTAGACATATTCCTAACCTTGTAATGATGGCACCTAAGGACCAGAATGAATTAGGTCAAATGTTAAATACGGCTGTAGAGCACCCAGGGCCTGTCGCTATTAGATATCCAAGAGGATCTGGTGTTGAGAAGCCTATAGAATCACAAGGAAATGTGATTCCTATTGGTAAGGCGGAAGTGTTAAAAGAAGGTAAAGACTTGACTATACTTACAGTTGGCCCTATTGCCTATGAGGCTTTGCAAGCAGCAGAGGAATTGGCTAAAGCAGGGGTTGAGGTTACAGTTATTAACTCGCGTTTTGTGAAGCCTTTAGATAAAGAATGTATATTAAAGTATGGCCTAACCACGGGTTGTGTTTTAACCATAGAAGAGCATGTATTAGCCGGGGGCTTCGGTAGTTCTGTCATGGAGCTTATGGAAGAATACGGGTCACAAATAAGGGTTTTTAGGTTAGGGATTCCTGATGAATTTGTTGAACATGGTTCTACTAAGGCATTAAGAGAGAAATATAATTTGACTACACAGGGAATAATAAAGACTGTCAATAGAATCCTAGAATATAGGAAAGTATAAATATTACAGCACTACTTAACCCCGTAGGGTAGATCCGCATAAGAAAAGCTAATTCAGCGGCTTCGCGCTAGCGAAGCTTTTCTAGGCAGAGATTAGGTGATTATAGATGATAAAACAACGTTTAGATGTTCTATTGGTAGAAAAGGGCTTTTTCCCCAGCCGGGAAAAGGCTAAAACTTCAATAATGGCCGGAATCATTTTTGTTGATGACCAAAAGATTGATAAACCTGGAACTCTGATTAAACAAGAGGCCAAAGTAGAGGTAAAAGGTAATTCTATGCCCTTTGTTAGTCGGGGGGGGTTAAAACTAGAAAAGGCTTTGTTAGAGTTTAATATTAACCTTCAAGATAAGATAGTGCTTGATATCGGAGCCTCTACCGGTGGGTTTACTGATTGCGCGCTTCAAAATGGCGCTAGCAAAGTAGTTGCAGTTGATGTGGGTTACGGACAATTGGCTTGGGTTTTAAGACAGCACGAGAGAGTTACTAATATGGAACGAACTAATGCCAGATATCTAACTGTGGAGGCTATCGGTCAAGTAGTTGATTTTGCGTGTACCGACGTATCTTTTATTTCCTTAGAAAAAATATTACCGGTGATGCATCAACTGACTCATGAGACAGGCGAGGCTGTGGCTTTAATTAAACCTCAGTTTGAAGCAGGACGAGATAAAGTTGGCAAAAAGGGTGTTGTTCGTGATCCTAAAACTCATAAAGAGGTAATAACTAAGATTCTTCAAGTGGCTGTAGAAATTGGCTTCCAAGTCAAAGGACTTTCCTTTTCGCCTATAACCGGGCCGGAAGGAAATATTGAATATTTACTCTATCTTTCAAAAGTTCCTAATATGGCTTCTGCTGTTAGTAATACTATAGTTCCTGATGTAATCAATAATGCTTTTCAATACTTGAAAAAATAATCCATCTAGTGATGGATTTTTTTGTAGTTCTTACAAGGTTTTATGAAGGATTTTGTTGTTTTTCGTGGAAATACAAAAGAAGTTAATGGTAAGGGGAAAAAAGATGACCTTTCAGGATTTTTGGATAGTTGTTGTAATAATTATAATGTTATTAGGTTTCCAATTAAGAAAAACCTTACTAAGTTGGAAAATGAAAAAAAGGGTCAGAAAGTCCAAAAAAGCAGAGCATAAAGCAAAAAAAATACTAGAACAAGCTGGCTACACTATCCTTGAAACACAGAAGAGAAGGCCTATAATTACTTACCTTGACGGTAAACCTTTTAAAAATTGGCTTCAAGTTGATTGTATGGTTCAAAAATCAGGTAAGACTTTCGTTGTTGAGGTGAAAACGGGGACTGAAGCAACTAAGATAACAAACTCAGCCACTAGACGGCAGTTATTAGAATACTATTTTACCTATAGGCCCGATGGAATTTTATTAGTAGATATGGAATATGGTAAAATACAAGAAGTAAAATTTCAAGAGCAAGCTGATTTAAAACTAAAATATTTAAGTATATTATATATAAGTGTTGGATTAGCTTTAGGGATACTGGTATCCTACTTCTACTTTAAGGGAGGCTCCCTTTTTGAATAAAGTGATTTTAGTAATTAATCTGGAAAAAAAGCAAGGTTTTGAAATTAGTAAAAAAATTATCTCTTGGTTGCAAGATAATCAAATTGGTGTGGTGCTGAAGAAGATCTCTCTGCGGGATTTAGCCCGAGGGAGTCTAGATCTTGATGATATCGATTCTATCGAGAAGGTCGATTGTATTATGGTCTTAGGTGGCGATGGTACTATTCTAAATTGTGCCCGTACCGCTGCAAAATTTAACATTCCGGTATTAGGAATAAATCTCGGTCAATTAGGGTTTTTGACAGAGATTGAGGTTGATGAAGTCATACCTGCTCTAAAAATACTAGTAGCAGGTGAATATAGAATAGAAGAAAGAATGATGATAGAGGCTGTAGTTTACCGAAAGGGAGAAATTGTAGAAACATCTATTGGTTTAAATGACGCTGTAATAACAAAAGGTGCTTTTGCTCGTCTTATTGATTTAGAGATTGCAGTAAATAATGAATTTTTTAGCTCATACGCTGCAGATGGGCTTATTATTGCAAGCCCCACAGGTTCAACTGCATATTCACTTTCGGCAGGAGGGCCTTTAGTACCGCCTGATTTGGAATTAATGTTAATAACACCTATATGTCCACACACGCTTACTTCAAGACCATTAGTTATATCCGCTAAAAATACGGTTAAGGTGTCTATTTTATCTTTTCAAAATGAAACGATGTTAACCCTTGATGGTCAGCATGGTTTTTACTTAGAGCAGAATGATGAAATCAGAATTAGAAAAGCCCCTTACTCAGCAAGGTTTATAAAGTTAAAGGGTCGCAGCTTTTTTTCCGTAGTAAGGGAAAAATTAAGAGTAGGTAGAAACCGTCATGACTAGTTTAGTCGAAAAAGCAGGAGGAATCTAAAGTGAAAAGTAGGAGGCACCGAAAAATATTAGATATTATTGAACAATTGGCTATCGAAACCCAAGAAGAGTTAGCTGAGGCTTTAGGGCGACAAGGAATAATAGTCACCCAAGCCACTGTGTCTAGAGATATTAAAGAGCTGAGATTAGTCAAAGTCTTAGACAATGGTCAATACCGTTATGCCTTGCCTAGAGAACAAGTTCTGGCTCATAACCAAGAAAGAATGAAGAAAATGTTCCAGGATTCAGTGACTAATCTTGATTATAGTGAAAATCTTATTGTAATAAAGACTCTTCCGGGCACAGCAAATGCAGTTGCTTCTACCATCGATACCTCTAGGAGGAAAGAAATAATTGGAACTGTTGCAGGAGATGATACAATTTTAATTATTGTTAAACCTAAAGAAGCTGTAGCCGGGATTATTAATCTTTTTGTCGATATATTAAACTAAAGTTAAGTGGGGGATTTCCTAATGCTAAGACAATTAGAAATAGAAAATATCGCCCTTATCAAAAAAAATATCATAACTTTTGAGAGTGGTTTGAACGTATTAACAGGTGAAACCGGCGCGGGAAAATCTGTGATTATAAATTCCTTAAAGTTAGTTTTAGGTGGACGAGCATCGGGTGAAGAGATAAATAAGGACGAAGAGAGAGGCATGATTCAAGCTATCTTTGTTTTAAGTCCTCAAAGTGAAATTCGGAATAAACTGAATGAATTGGATTTAATTGGCGATGATGAATTAGAAATTGTTTTAGCTAGAGAGTTAAATAAATCGGGACGCAATGTCTGTAGGATCAACGGGCGTATTGTGACTCTAGCTATACTTAGGGAAATTGGTGAACTCTTAGTAAATATTCAGGGTCAACACGAACAGCACTCTATGTTTAAAGACGAAAATTATCTTAGTTTGCTAGATTCTTTCGGTATGCCAACTTTTTTTGACCTACTTAAAGAATATTCAGAGCTATTTATTGCTCACAACACAATTAAACGGGAATTATCTAAATTATTTAATGACAATCGTAATAAGTTGCAGCGCATTGATATGATTAAGTATCAAATTGAAGAGATAGACAAAGCAGACTTAACTCCGAATGAAGAAGAAAGACTGCTTCAAGAAAAAAAAATCTTATCAAACAGTGAGAAAATAGCGAAATCTTCCGAAAAAGCATATCATGATTTGACCAAGGGATCTAATGATCAGGCTTCAGCCTTGGAGTTACTTTTTAAGGTCGTTAATGAGCTAAAAGAAATTAGTAAATTTGATAATTCGCTCAATGAACTCCTAACTTTAACGGAAAATTGTACGTATCAGCTAGAAGAAGTGGGTAGGGACATTAAAAGTTACGGAGATGATAAAATTGAATTTAACCCGTATAGATTAGATGAAATCGAAGATAGACTGATGTTACTGAAACAACTGAATCGCAAATACGGGTCAAGTGTAGAAGCTATACTCGAACATCGCAATAATTTAGAAGAAGAACTCATGATGTTAGAAAATCAAGAGGTTACAATAGACTATCTAAAACTGAAATTAAGTGATTTAGAAAAGGATTTAGTCTCAAAAGCTAAGGATATAACTAATGCTAGAATAGACTTAGCGGCAGAAATAGAAAAATTAGTAACTCTAGAGTTACAGGAGTTAGACATGCCCAAGGTTAGATTTCAAATCAAAATATTTGAATTGGATGATTTTACAGGTTTAGGCAAGGATGGAGTAGAGCTTTTAATCTCTCCAAATCTGGGTCAAAATTTAAAACCGTTAGCAAAGATAGCTTCCGGTGGCGAGTTATCTAGAATCTTTTTAGCATTAAAAATAGTTTTGACTAAAAGTGATTCAATTTCAACTTTAGTTTTTGATGAAATTGATGCCGGCTTGGGAGGCCAAGCAGTTCAGGTGGTTGCAAAGAAATTGGATTTACTATCTGATTGGAAACAAGTTTTATGTATAACACATTCCCCACAAATTGCAGGGTGTGCAGATGTTCACTTGTTAGTTTATAAAGAAGTTATTGATGAATGTCATCAAACTTTCATAGAAAAATTAAATCCTGAACAAAGAGTTTCAGAACTAAGTAGAATGCTTTCTGGAAACATAATAACAGATACAACTTTACAACATGCTCGAGAGATTTTGAAAACGCACTTTTAACTAAGTGCGTTTTTACTTTTTTAAAGTATAAAACTTTGAAAAATTCTTTTTTCGGCTCTAATGCTTTTAAAATCAAGACTTATAATTTTATGGTGGAATTTTGCTGGCATAAAACAAATTCATTCAGGCAAAATTAAGATTACAAAACAATCAAAGGGTTAAAAGGAGGTGCAAGAAAAACAATAAACTTTAGGGAGTGAATTAATAATGATAAAGGAGACGCGACGAAAAACAATTGGCATTCTGATAATATTTACATTCTTAGCTGTCTGTTTGTCTTCTCAAGCTAGAAGTTTCTTTTCTCTCCCAAGTCAACAAAAATTATCAGTTGGTGATGAAGTTCGGATAAGCTTAGATTTCCCAAAAAGTCTTTTAGATAAACTACAAGTTCATGTTCAGTCTGATAGAAAGGTCTTAGAGTTAAATGGAATAAAATTAGATCAAAGTCACTATGCAATGCTTAGCGGCAACCCAGTGGTAACTTCTCCTGGAAAAGTAAGTCTAAACCTAAAACTTTTCGGACTGATTCCCCTTCACAAAATGGTAGTAGATGTTCATCCCCAAAAAACAGTTATACCCGGTGGACATTCAATTGGTATAATGGTTAATTCAGAAGGCGTAATCGTGGTTGGGTTTTCTCCAATAAAAACAGAATCAGGAGATTTTAGAAATCCGGCTCAAGAGGCTGGCCTTCAGATTGGTGATGTGGTTCTTAAAATAAACGGCGAAAAAGTAAGTGGAGATCGTGACATGGCTAGAATCGTGAAAAAAGTTGCTGGTAAAAAACCCTTTTTAAATATTGCGATTTCAAGAAATGGCAAGACTTTTACCAAGAAAATAGAACCAATTTATTGTAACGAAACAGAAAATTATAGAATTGGTTTATATATTAGAGATAGTGCAGCAGGAGTCGGCACTTTAACTTTTTATGACCCTAGTAACGATGCTTATGGTGCATTAGGTCACGTGATTAACGATTCAGATACACGTCAAAAAATAGATTTAAAAAATGGAAAAATTGTAAAAGCTGCAATTCACGGAATAAATCAGGGTAAAAGAGGTGTTCCCGGAGAAAAGATAGGTATGTTTTTAACTGACGATGAAATTACAGGCAATATAGAAATGAATACTAATTTCGGTATTTTTGGAAAATTAGATAGGAGACTTAACAATCCGTTCTTTGGGAAGCCAGTTCCGGTAGCCTATGCTGATCAGATTAAACCAGGCCCAGCTGAGATTTTAACTGTTCTTGATGGAGAAAAAATTGAAAAATTCAAAATTGAAATTGAAAAGATATATGAGCAACAGCGTCCAGATGGAAAAGGATTAGTAATTAAAATAACCGATCCTAAACTTATTCAAAAAACAGGTGGTATTGTGCAGGGTATGTCTGGAAGTCCAATCCTTCAGGACGGAAAAATAGTTGGAGCGGTTACGCATGTTTTCGTTAACGACCCAACAAAAGGCTACGGTATTCTTATAGAATGGATGTTAAAGCAAACTAATAATTCTAAGATTAAAGCCGCTTCATAAAGCTAGAAAGTCTATTTCTAGCTTTTTTGTCATTTATTGTTGTAAAAAAATCTGGAAAATTTTAGTCTATAAGGGAGGAGTTCCGCCTTTAAACGTCGAAATTCAGTTAATATAAAAGAAGAATAAATAAAAGAAATATATTTTTAGGAGGCGGGGTCAAAAAAATGGGTAAGGAGATTAAAATTGTAATTGCAGATGATAACAGAGAGTTTTGTGAGCTTTTAAGGGAATTTTTCGGACAAGAAGAAAACTTAAAACTCGTTGGGGTCGCACACAACGGTTTAGAGGCACTAGAACTTGTAGAGGAGCATAAACCTGATATTTTAGTTCTAGATATCATAATGCCTCATCTTGATGGAATTGGTGTTTTGGAAAAACTTGGAGGCGAATCGGGTCGGCCAAAAGTAATAATGTTAACTGCATTTGGACAAGAGAGTATTACTCAAAGAGCGGTTGAATTGGGAGCAGATTACTATATACTAAAACCTTTTGATTTTACCGTGTTGGCTACAAGAATTACACAATTGGCCGACGGTGTAGTGTCAACTTATGCAGCACCTGCTGTAAAAACTAAAAACTTAGACGTAGCTGTAACAAACATTATTCATCAAATGGGTGTACCCGCTCATATTAAAGGCTATCAGTACTTAAGAGAAGCCATATTAATGGTTATTCAAGAGGTAAATTTACTTGGAGCAGTGACTAAAGAACTTTACCCTATGATAGCTCAAAAATTCATGACTACTCCTTCTAGAGTAGAGAGAGCTATCCGCCACGCTATCGAGCTTGCTTGGGATAGAGGAAATGTAGAGATGATGAATAAATTCTTCGGTTACACTATCAATTTAGAGCGAGGAAAGCCTACGAATTCAGAATTTATTGCCATGGTTGCTGATAAATTAAGAATTGGAGCAAAAGTTAGTTAAATTCTTTCTCACATGTGTTTGTAGGTTTGTACCTTTGAGTACAACAAACCTATTATATTTACTAACCTACAAACTTTACTTTACTTTACTTTATAATTAATATTTTGTTTACAGACACCTTTTTTTACTAATTATATTGGTAAAATAAAGGTGTCTTTTTTGTGTTTTTAAACCAACTTGCCTAAAGTGTGCAAATAATGTAAAATGTTTAATTGAGAAAGTATTTTTTAGAGGTGGAAACTATGAAATTAAAAGGTGTGGCTAGGATTGATAAACGAACTAAAGATCTTGCTAAGAGAATTAAGCCAAATGAAATTGCTATTATTAGCCACCAGGATTTAGATGAAGTAGCGGCCCAGTCCTTAGTATTAGCAAAAGTTAAGGCAGTAATAAATGCAGTACCCTCAATTAGTGGTAGATATCCTAATTTAGGACCCTTAGTTTTAGCGGAAAAGGACATTGTAATTTTGGATAATGTAGGTTTTGAGATAATGGAACGAGTTCAAGATGGACAAGAACTTGAAATAGTTAATGATCAAATCTTTATTGGGAAAGACCTAATTGCTACTGGGGAATTATTAGATCAGAATAGAATTAAAGAACTGATGAAAGAAAGTAAGAATAATCTTTTGTCGGTGCTTTCCAGTTTCGTTGATAATACAATCACCTATGCTCGGAAGGAAACCGGGTTGATATTAGAAGAATGGCCTGCGCCTAATATAAGGACAAATATATCAGGGCGGCACACGCTTATTGTTGTTCGAGGACAAAATTATAAAGAAGATTTAAGTGCGGTTAGACCCTACATTGATGACATGAAACCTGTTTTAATTGGTGTAGATGGCGGTGCCGATGCAATTCTTGAATTTGGCTACAAGCCAGACATTATTATAGGTGATATGGATAGCATTAGTGATAAGACACTTAGAAGTGGTGCGGAAATTATCGTTCACGCCTATCCGGATGGCAGAGCTCCAGGAATGGAAAGAATTAAACAATTAGGGTTAGATGCTAAAACCTATCCGGCACCCGGAACGAGTGAGGATATCGCTATGCTATTAGCTTATGAAAATGGAACTGAACTTATTGTAGCAGTGGGCACTCATTCAAATATGATTGATTTTTTGGAAAAAGGCAGAAAAGGTATGGCTAGCACTTTTTTAGTTAGAATGAAGGTAGGTTCTATCTTAGTTGATGCTAAAGGAGTTAATAAACTATATCGGAGTAGGGTGAAATTTGGATCTGTAGCTCAGATAGTTTTTGCTGCCTTGATTCCCATATTCATCATTCTTCTACTTTCACCATCTACACAACAACTAATACGGTTGTTAATCATTCAACTAAAAATATTTTTTGGCATATAATTTATAGTGATTCTAGAAAATGGGGGACTTTTTAAATGATTATTGATGTTAGATATCATATTGCGTCGTTAGCTGCGGTATTTTTAGCTTTGGGACTTGGTATTTTAATTGGTATGACCATGCTCGGTAATGATGCCATCGTAGACCAACAGGAAAAACTTACAAATAAGTTAGAAAGCGACTTAAGTGTTCTGAGAGTAGAAGCCAAAGAGGCTCAAGCAGTAATTAGTAAGCAGGAAATAGCAATCAGAAATTACGAACAGTTTTCTCTAGAAACAGCACCTGTACTTGTTCAAGATCGACTTCAAGGGGCCGAAATTGCCGTGATAGAAACTAATGAATTTTCGTTAAAAAGTGATTTTGTGAACAACTTAAATTTAAGTGGGGCTAAAGCTAATTCAATTACCTCTATTAACAATTTAGATCAGATGAGTGACAAAACAAGACGACAAATTATTAATTACCTGGGAATTCAGGAGCAAATTGCTAAGGAGGACCTATTTGAACTTATTTCCACTGAGATTGCCAGTGGAATTAGAACAGGTGAAAATTTTGACTTTCTTACTTTACTGGAAGATTTGGAGTTAATTAGCCTTTCAGGTGACTACGGAGTACCCATAAATTCGGTAGTACTAGTAGGTGGTAGCAACAGCGAAGATCAAGTTCAGTTTAATGACGTAGATTTGCCTATTATTAAGAAATTAACAGAAGATCAAGTAGCTATTTATGGTGTTGAGAACAGTAATGTAGCAATATCTTATATGTCTGATTATCAAAAAAACAAAGTCCCAACAGTAGACAATGTCGACATGACTATTGGTCAAGTTGCACTAGTCTGGTCTATGGACAAACTGCCAGGTAATTATGGTATTAAAGAGACGGCTGCTTCTTTACTGCCTCAAGTACAGAAGGTGAGTCAATGAAGTTGAAGGTATCAATAATAGTTCCCGCTTATAATGAGAGCAAGGATATTGGTGATACTCTAGAGGCACTAAAAGCAATTCCAGAAATAGATGAAATTATTGTAGTAGATGATGCTTCTCAGGATGACACTGTTAAATTAGCACGCCAAACTGGAGTAACGGTTATTTCTTTACCACACAATATGGGTAAGGGTGGCGCGTTAAATAAAGGGCTGGAAAATGTAACCGGAGAGATAATAGGTTTAGTTGATGCCGACTTGGGTAAGACCGCATCAGACGTACGAAAACTCATTTTACCAGTATTGGCTGGTAAGGCGGATATGACCATTGCTAAGTTCCCCAGAGCTATGAAAAAAGGTGGATTCGGCTTAGTTAAGGGCTTAGCTAGAGTTGGTATTAAGCATTTTACTGGTCTAGAAATGGATTCACCTCTTTCAGGACAGAGAGTATTAATTAAGGATATAGTTAACGATATTGGGTATCTTGCTTCAGGCTATGGAGTTGAAGTAGGTTTGACTATTGATGTTGCCCGCAAAGGCTATAAAGTGATCGAAGTAGAAGTGAACATGACTCATGCAGAAACAGGTCGCGATTTGAAGGGTTTTATGCACAGAGGAAAACAATTTCTTCATGTTTCAAAAGTTTTGATGACCAAATTGGTCTCGAGGTGATGTAAATGTTACAGTTGTTAGTTCTTACTGCCGTATCCTTTCTTGTGACTTTATTTATTTTGCCCTTTATCATTAAAATGATCTTTAAGGCTTCTTTTTTAAGGCTAAATTTCAAAAATGAGCATATTCCGGTAGGAGTAGGCTTAGTTTTTTTTATTGCTCTAACATTAACCGCGATTTTTTCCACTATCTTTTCGTTTCTTGAACAAACTACAATGCTATTGATCCTTTTTGCCTCATCTTCCATGACAATTCTTGGTCTTGTTGATGATCTGATGGGGTCTGCGGAAGCTAGAGGACTAAAAGGCCATTTTAAGAAACTTTTTTTAGAAAAAGAACTAACAACCGGGGCTCTTAAAGCTCTTATGGGGGGGGTTATTGCATTTTTAGTTAGTATCATTATTTTACCTCCACAGTTAAGTTTTTCATGGGTTTTGTTATTAATTTTAAATACATTAATCATTGCTTTGTTTACTAATTTAATTAACCTCATGGATTTAAGGCCTGGTCGAGCCGGAAAAGTTTTTTTAATAATTTCTGGTCTTTTGATTATCTTTGGTTACTCTTCACCTCAGATTGGTATACTAGGGTTGATTCTCGGGAGTTTACTAGCATACTTACCAAAAGATTTAGCTGCCCAAACAATGATGGGAGATACTGGGTCTAACGTTTTAGGGGTTACCTTAGGAATAGCTAGTGTTTTGGTTTTAGAAACGTCTGCCAAATTGATAGTTCTTGGTCTTTTGGTCCTGATGCACATAATTACAGAAAAATACTCCCTAACTAAAATCATCGAGAAAAATAAAATTTTAAGATATTTTGATATGCTAGGGAGGGAATAACTCCATGAAAGATAAAGCCGCCTTATTAAGTGAAATAGACAATTTGAAAGCGGTCCAATCATTATTTGAGGCCATATTTGAAAGCACTCAAGATGCCATATCTGTTGTTAACGAAGAAGGTCTGGGGATTTTGATTAATCCTGCCTATACCAGATTAACTGGGTTAATAGACGAAGATGTGATAGGAAAACCTGCATCTGTAGATATTGTCGAGGGTGAAAGTATGCACCTGCAAGTTTTAAGCACTAAAGAACCTGTCCGCGGTGTAAGGATGAAAATTGGCAAATACAAAAAAGAAGTAATGGTAAATGTGGCACCAATTTTAGTTAATAATGAGCTAAAGGGTAGTGTTGGTATTATTCATGATGTATCAGAAATTAGAATACTTACGAAAGAGTTAGAAGATGCTCGACGAATGATTAGAAAACTTTCAGCCAATTATACCTTTGATGATATCCTTGGAAGCAGCGATGTTTTGCAAGGCGCAATTGAACAAGCTAAAAGAGCGGCGGTTACTCCGGCCACTGTCCTCCTAAGAGGAGAAAGCGGAACAGGAAAGGAACTTTTTGCCCATGCCATTCACAACGTCAGTGATCGGAGAGAGAATCAATTTTTGAGGGTTAACTGTGCTGCGTTGTCTGATTCTTTATTAGAGAGTGAACTGTTCGGTTATGAAGGTGGTGCTTTTACAGGAGCACTAAAGGGAGGCAAGAGGGGGCTCTTTGAAGAGGCCTGTGAGGGAACAATATTCTTAGATGAAGTGGGAGAAATCAGCCTAAGTCTTCAATCGAAATTATTACGAGTTTTGCAAGAAAAGGAAATTAGAAGAGTAGGTGGAACTAAATCCATATCAGTTAATGTGAGAGTAATCGGGGCTACAAATGCCAACCTTGAGCAAAAGATAAAAGATGGCACTTTTAGAGAGGATTTATATTATCGTTTAAATGTTTTTCCTATTTTCATGCCTCCACTTCGTCGCAGAAAAAGTGATGTTCCCATACTTTGTGATTTTTTAATTAGAAAATTGAATCAAGAATATGGCAGAAGAATTGAGAAGGTTGAGAATTCTGCTCTTGAAATTCTGACCAATTATATCTGGCCCGGAAATGTACGGGAACTGGAAAATATTATTGGTAGAGCTGTAATCAACATGAAATTTAATGAGGAAGTAATCTTGGCAAGACACTTGCCTCCATTAAATAACGATCAGAAATCTAAATCTGCTCAAGAGAATAGTACCAAGCTGGGTCCGGTAAAAGCTTGGCGTGAGCTAATTGAGGATTTTGAAAAAGAGATACTTCTCAAAGCCTTAGAAGAAACACAAGGTAATAAAACTCTTGCAGCTAAGAATATTGGTATATCAATCAGAAATTTTTATTATAAACTAGAAAAATATAATATTGATTAGAAAGACATGTTAAATACATGTCTTTTTGTATTAAAATAAAGTTTAGGTAAAATAATAAGCCTAATATCGAGTTTTGAGGTGAAATCGTGTTCAATTCTTTTAATCAACTAATCAAGAGGGCACAGGGTGGCTTATCAAAAACGATAGCTGTCGCCGTGGCTCAAGATATTGAAGTTTTGGAAGCTATAAAAGAAGCAAGAGAACTGGGGCTAATTGAAGCCATTTTAATCGGAAATCAATACGAAATTGAGGATATAGCAAAAAAGATTAAGCTAGATTTGGATAAGTTCACTTTAATACATGAAGAAGATAATGATTCAGCTGTCAGACAAGCGGTCGTTGCTGTAAGCACACGCAGAGCTGATATGGTCATGAAAGGAGCAGTCGGAACAGCCTCTGTGTTGAAGGCTGTTCTCGACAAAGAATACGGTCTTCGTAAAGGACGTATCTTAAGTCATGTTGCTTTTTTTGAAGCTCCGGGCTATAACAGAATTATGTTACTGACTGATGCAGGAATGAACATCGCTCCAAGCTTTGAACAAAAAATAGATATACTTAATAACGTAATAGATGTTGCTCATTCTCTAGGCATTGAAAGGCCAAAAGTAGCGGCTTTGGCGGGGCTAGAGCTAGTTAATCCTAGTATGCCTGCCACAGTTGACGCTGCACTATTAGCAAAGATGAGTGATCGTGGACAAATCAAGGGTGCTATTGTTGATGGACCATTAGCCTTAGATTTAGCAGTATCCGAAGAAGCGGGGAAGCTAAAGGGAGTTAATTCAGAGGTTGTAGGAAAAGCTGATATTCTTTTTGTTCCTAATTTGGAGACTGGCAATGTACTATATAAGTCATTAGTCTATTTCGCTAATGCCCGAATGGCAGGCATCGTCGCAGGTGCAAAAGCTCCCATTATTATCACATCGCGTTCAGATTCGCATAAAGCTAAATTGGTGTCTATTGCTTTAGGTGTTTTAATTATTGATCAAAATAAAAAGGGTTAAATTTAAAGGGAGGATTTAGCGATGAAAGTTTTTGATTATATGGAAAAGTACGATTACGAACAATTAGTTCTTTGCCATGACGAGACTTCTGGGCTTAAAGCAATCATTGGAATTCACGATACAACCTTAGGGCCGGCTCTTGGTGGTACTAGAATGTGGATGTACGATTCAGAAGACGAGGCCATACTTGACGCTCTTAGATTGGCAAAAGGTATGACTTACAAAGCTGCAGCGGCAGGTCTGAATCTTGGAGGCGGCAAGACCGTTATCATGGGCAACCCCAAACAAGATAAATCCGAGGCTTTATTTAGAGCCTTCGGTAGGTATGTTCAGAGCCTTAATGGTCGTTACATAACTGCTGAAGATGTTGGAACAACTGTACAAGATATGGATTATGTAAATATGGAAACACCTTACGTTACTGGTACCTCGGCTAAGGGTGGAAGTGGCAATCCTTCTCCTTTTACAGCCTTTGGGACTTGGCAAGGGATGAAGGCTGCCGCCAAGGAGGCTTATGGAAGTGATTCTTTAACTGGCAAAATAATAGCGGTACAAGGTCTCGGTAATGTGGGATATTACCTTTGTCAACATCTAAATGAAGAAGGTGCCAAATTAATCGTGACTGATATTTATGAGGACGCCATTAAGCGGGTGGTTAATGAATTTGGTGCTGAGGTAGTCAAACCTAGTGAAATTTATGGTGTAAACTGTGATATTTACGCTCCTTGCGCGTTAGGTGCTGTTCTAAACGAAAACACAATGCCACAACTAAAGTGCGATATTGTCGCTGGAGCAGCTAATAATGTTTTAGCAGAGGAAAAACATGGTCTTAGTATCTATGAGAAGGGAATATTGTATACACCTGACTATGTTATAAACGCAGGGGGATTAATTAACGTAGCTGATGAATTAGAGGGCTATAATAAAGAAAGAGCTTATAAAAAAGTGGCTGGAATATACGATAATGTAACTAAAGTATTTGCCGTAGCTAAAAGGGATAGCATACCTACGAATCAGGCAGCCGATATCATGGCAGAGGAAAGAATTAAGGCAATCGGTAAAGTTAGAAGTAACTATTTAAAAATAAATTAAATACGACAAAATTCTAGTAAAATCGCTAATCAAAAGAGGAATTATATAACAGCTGTAGAATGATATAGGAGGAAAGTTATGGATCAAGAGTTATTGGTTTTAGCTATAAACCCTGGCTCTACTTCCACTAAAATTTCTGTTTATAAAAATTTAATGCTTGTATATGGGGAAACCATCGGACACTCGACAGATGAGTTGAGTAGATTTGCAAAAATAGAAGATCAATATTCCTTTCGCAAGCAGGCAATTATTAAAACAGTGGAAAAGGCAGGAATAAACCTTGAGCAAATTGCTGCAGTAGTCGGTCGTGGTGGTTTATTGAAACCTCTACCGGGTGGAACGTATAATATTAACAGAATAATGCTTGAAGATTTAAAAGAAGGGATCCGTGGCAGGCATGCCTCTAATCTGGGAGCCCTATTAGCATACGAAATAGCAAAAGCAGTGGATATACCTGCTTTTATTGTTGATCCAGTGGTTGTGGATGAAATGATAGAAGTGGCTAGAGTAACTGGTTTGCCGGAATTAAAGAGGCAAAGCTTATTTCATGCTTTAAATCAAAAAGCAATTGCTCGGCGCGCAGCTAGTGACTTAGGTAAAGATATTAAAGACTGTAACCTTATTGTCGCTCACTTAGGGGGCGGCATTTCCGTAGGTGCACATCTGCAAGGACGAGTTGTAGACGTAAATAATGCCTTAGATGGCGAAGGACCTTTTTCACCGGAAAGAAGTGGCACTCTTCCTGTTGGCGATGTGGTGAGGATGTGTTTTTCAGGTGAAATTAGTTATGAAGAAGTGCAAAAAAAGCTTGTTGGTCGTGGTGGCTTAGTGGCTTACTTTGGAACTAGTGACGTCCGTCAAGTTGAGAATCTTATAAAATTAGGGGATAAAAATGCTAGCCTGGTAATGGACGCTCTTGCGTTTCAAGTAGCCAAAAGCATCGGTGCAAGTGCAACTGTACTAAAAGGTGAGGTAGATGCAATTGTGCTCACAGGAGGCATGGCAAATGGCGAAAGGCTTATGGAAGCTATAAAGACTAGAGTCCAGTTTATTTCTAAGGTTTTGATTTACCCCGGTGAAGACGAGATGCTTGCTTTAACCGAAGGTGCCTTGAGGGTTTTGTTGGGGCAAGAACAAGCAAAAGATTACTGTTAGACTAGCTCAAGTAAATAGGAGTGATATGGGTGCTCAAAGACCTTAAACGAATAACAATTTTTACAGGGCATTATGGTAGTGGAAAAACAGAATTGGCTATTAATTACACACTTAAGTTAGCTCAAACAAATAAAAAGGTTGCAATAGTTGACTTAGATATAGTAAATCCGTATTTTAGATCTCGCGAAGTTAAAGCGGAACTGGAAGCGAAGGGGATAAGAGTAATTACTCCAACGGGTATACTTTATCATGCTGATTTGCCTACTATTTCTCCTGAAATACTTGGTGTGTTACAAAACGAGGATACCTATGTAGTGTTTGACGTAGGCGGTGACGATGCAGGAGCAACGGCTTTAGGAAGATTTATTAAGTATTTCACTAAAGAGACAACTGATATGTATTTTGTTGTAAATAGTTTTAGACCCTTTACTAAAGATGCCGAAGGAGTTATTAAAATATTACGAGAGGTGGAAATAGCCTCTCGTTTAAGTGTTACCGGTCTAGTTAGTAATGGCAATCTCAGCTATGAAACTACTGCAGCAGTAATCAGAGAAGGATATAAAGTAACTGATGAGGTAGCTAATCAGCTAGGACTGCCCATAGTTTTTGTCGGGGTACAACAAGAATTAGCTAAAACTATTGAAGAATTAAAGGCACCAATCTTACCGTTAAAAATATTTATGCTCCTACCATGGTTGGATATTGATAAAGATAAAATTCTAACCGATCCAAATTCAAGATTTAAGCAATTTAATAATTAGTAAGGGGGGTTATGAAATGGCAAAGGTTCATTTTAGAAAAGATCGTTGTAAGGGCTGTGAACTTTGTGTTGAGGCTTGTCCTAAGGAAATTGTAAAAATGTCAAAGGAACTGAATTCAATGGGCTTTCACCCTGCTACCGTAGAAGAGCAGGATAAATGTATTGCCTGTGCAGCTTGTGCTAAGGTATGTCCTGATGTTGTGATTGAAATAGAAAAGGAGGAGAAATAAGTGACCAAAAAATTGATGAAGGGGAATGAGGCCATTGGTGAAGCAGCCGTTCAAGCTGGCTGTAGATACTTTTTTGGTTATCCCATTACACCTCAAAGTGAATTACCACATTACATGGTAAAAAGACTACCAGAAGTTGGAGGAGTATTTGTTCAGGCTGAAAGTGAAGTATCAGCAATTAATATGGTTTATGGAGCAGCAGGATGTGGAGCCAGAGTTATGACTTCCTCGTCAAGTCCTGGAATGAGCTTGAAGATGGAAGGCATTTCTTATATAGTTGGTGCTGAATTGCCTTGCGTTTTAGTTAATATAGTAAGAGGTGGCCCTGGTTTAGGTAATATTCAACCAGCTCAGTCAGATTATTTTCAGTCTGTAAAAGGCGGTGGTCATGGGGATTACCGAATAGTGGTATATGCACCATCTTCTGTTCAGGAAATTATTGACTTAACGATTAAAGCTTTTGATGTGTCGGACAAGTACAGAAATCCAGCCATGATCTTAGGTGATGGAGTTTTAGGGCAAATGATGGAACCGGTAGAATTTAAAGATCAGAAATTGAATATTCCCGAAAAACCTTGGGCAACTACGGGTGCACAGGGGAGAGAGAGAAATATCATTAATTCCTTACATATAGCTTCTGAAGATTGTGAAAACTTTAATTGGAAATTATTCGAAAAATACAAAGAGATTGAAAAGAATGAAGTAATGTATGAAGATTATCTAGTTGATGATGCAGAAATAGTAATTGTGGCCTATGGAACTAGTGCGCGTATTGCTAAAGGTGCAACAGACATTGCCAGAGCCAAAGGGTTAAAGGTTGGCGTGGTAAGGCCTATTACGGTATGGCCTTACCCAAGCGAACACATTGGAGAAGTGGCAGACAAAGTTAAAGCCTTCTTAACAGTTGAAATGAGTACCGGGCAAATGGTTGAGGACGTGCGTTTAGCCGTTAATGGTAAAAAGCCAGTTTATTTCCACGGAAGACCCGGCGGTATGTTACCTGTGGCAACAGATATAGTTAATGAAATTGAAAAAATCTTGAAGGGAGGGGCTTAAAAATGAGTAAAGTATTCGAGAGAACTAAAGGCCTCACCGATAAGCCTTTTCATTACTGTCCAGGATGTACCCATGGAGTGATTCATAGATTGATAGCCGAAGTAATTGAAGAGTTAGGTGTAAAGGATCAAGCTATCGGAGTTGCGCCTGTAGGATGTGCGGTTTTTGCTTATGAATATTTTAATTGTGACATGCACCAAGCGGCCCATGGACGCGCACCTGCTGTAGCAACAGGTATAAAAAGAGTTCATCCTGATAATATAGTTTTTACTTACCAAGGTGATGGAGATATCGCCGCAATTGGCACTGCTGAAATCGTTCATGCCGCTGCTCGTAGCGAAAAAATAACAAGTGTCTTTGTCAACAATTGTATCTATGGAATGACAGGTGGCCAAATGGCTCCAACTACCTTAGTTGGGCAATCAACTACCACTTCACCTAAGGGTAGAGACAAAGAAACTCAAGGTTTTCCTATTCGGGTCAGCGAAATGTTGGCAACTTTGCAAGGAGCCACCTATATTGCAAGAGTTTCGGTGCATAATGCAGCCAATGTAGCAAAAGCTAAAAAAGCTATTAAAAAAGCCTTTGAAATTCAACAAAAAGGTTTAGGTTTTGCGATGGTAGAAGTTTTATCAACTTGCCCTACAAATTGGGGTTTAACTCCGAAAGAGTCAATTAAATGGTTAGAAGAAAACATGTTACCTTATTATCCTTTAGGAGAGTATAAGGTACCAGAGGGGGTGGAATAAATGTTACATGAAGTAATTATGGCTGGTTTTGGTGGTCAAGGCATTTTATCCATGGGTCAACTGCTCACTTATGCCGGCATGGTAGAAGATAAAAATGTAGCTTGGATTCCATCTTATGGTCCTGAAATGAGAGGGGGAACGGCTAACTGTGGAGTTACTGTGTCAGACACTGAAATTAGTTCACCGGTAGTAACAAACCCCACTGCTGTAATAATCATGAACGGGCCATCTCTAAGTAAGTTTGTACCTTTGGTTAAAGCTGGTGGCTTGGTATTGGTTAATAGCTCCCTTGTTGATCAAAAGGTTACAAGAAATGATGTAACTGTCATCGAAATCCCAGCAAACAGCGTAGCAGAAGAGTTAGGAAATGCTAGGATTGCCGGAATGGTTATGTTAGGTGCATTGATTACTGCTACTAAAATGGTATCTTTCGATTCTGTAGAAGAGTCCTTAAGAAACGTATTGCCTTCTCATAGGCATAAACTAATACCTTTGAATAGGAAAGCACTAGAAAAGGGAGCTACGTTTGTAACTGAATAAAACAACTAAATACACAGGTTTAGGTTAACATTAAGCCCCTACCTCAAATTTTCACTAATTATATCAACTTCTATAGCACTGATTTATTTTTATTTAAATCGTTTTTATACTAGGATTCTTACTAAAATACGCAGTTAAAATGGAGGAGCTTTTATGTCAATACGAAAAAAACAACCAGGAGACACCATCGCTAGAGAGCAATGGGGGTCTAAATTAGCTTTTATCTTAGCTGCTGCCGGATCAGCAGTAGGCTTAGGGAACATTTGGAAGTTCCCTTATGTAACAGGCCAATATGGTGGTGGTGCCTTTGTTTTAGTTTATTTAGTCATGGTACTTATGATTGGTGTTCCGGTAATGATTGCTGAACTCACTTTGGGAAGAACTTCGGAAAAAAATCCAGTTGGTGCCTATGGATTCATAAACCCAAAGTGGAAATTGGCCGGTTTCCTAAATGTAGCAGCACCATTTTTAATTCTATCTTACTACTCGGTAGTTGCCGGATGGACTATAGCCTATATGGTTAGAACTTTTTCCGGTTCACTAGCCAAGGTTGCTCCTGAACAAATGGCTGATGTATTTGTTGGATTTATTAGTAGCTCAGGGGAACCTGTTTTATGGCATGGGGTAATGGTTCTTTTGACGGTTGGTATAGTTATTTCTGGTGTGAAGGCTGGTATTGAACGCTGGGTAAAAGTCTTAATGCCTGCACTCTTTATCATCTTGTTGGCTTTGGTAGCTAGATCCTTAACTCTTGATGGTGCCGCAGAAGGTCTTGGTTTTTACTTAAGGCCAGATTTCTCTAAATTAAGTGGCGAAGCCATTCTCGTTGCACTAGGTCAAGCCTTCTTCTCTTTAAGTTTAGGTATGGGAGCAATGATCACCTATGGTAGTTACTTAGCAAAAAAAGAGAATATTCCAAGCGCTGCTATATCTGTTTCTTTAGTAGACACTTTAGTTGCCCTTTTAGCAGGTGCGGCAATTTTCCCTGCAGTATTTGCTTTTGGTTTTGAGCCAGGTCAGGGAGCGGGGTTAGTATTTATAACTTTGCCGGCGGTTTTTGCCGCTATGCCTTTCGGAAATATTTTTGGGGCTTTATTTTTCTTATTACTATCTATCGCCGCCTTAACTTCTACAATTTCCTTATTGGAAGTAGTAGTTGCTTACTTAGTAGATGAAAGAAAATACGATAGAAAGAAAGCTGCCCTTACTGTCGGGACGTTAGTATTCATACTAGGTGTTCCTGCATCTTTATCCCAAGGTATTTTAAGTGATGTGACTATTTTCGGTAAGAGTTTCTTCGATTTCTTGGATTATATTACGTCAAACATCATGTTACCTCTAGGTGGACTGTTTATAACCATTTTTGTTGGTTGGGTATGGGGTATAGACAAGGCGTTAAAACAAATTACGAATGAAGGTACCTTAGCCTTTGCTTTTGCTGGGATTTGGAGTTTTATCATTCGTTATGTTGCTCCTGTAGCTATTATAATTGTATTCTTACGTTCACTAGAAATAATATAAATCTTCCAAGAATATCATATTACATAAAAAGAGCATTATCTATTTAATAGGTAATGCTCTTATCCTTATACTTCTAAAATGTATATGTTTCCACGCACCTTTCTTGTATTTTAAGAGTATCTATCAAGGAGGTTAAGTAGATGAACAGAGTAGTGAATAAATTTATTGAATTAGTTAAGATAGACTCAGTCTCAGGAAAAGAAGAAAGACTGGCACAAACACTAAAAAATGAGTTAACGGACTTAGGTTTAGAAGTAGTTATTGATAAAGAAGGAAATGTAATTGGAACACTCAGAGGTAACCTAAATGTACCCCCTTTACTATTTTGTGCTCACATGGACACAGTCCAACCCGGAGAGGGCATAGAACCGATTATAGAAGATGGGTATATAAAATCAAAAGGTGATACCATCTTAGGGGCCGATGATAAAGCTGGAATTGTGGCAATTATTGAGGCCTTAAGGCATATCACAGAAAATCACGTGAAACATGGCAATATTGAAGTGTTTTTAACTGTGGAAGAAGAAATTGGGTTAAATGGTTCTATGAGGTTAGATCATAATCTATTAAACGCTAAAATTGGTTATGTTTTAGATAGCGATGGACCTGTAGGGACAATTGTAAATCAAGGCCCGTACCATAATAAAGTAAAGATTTATGTAAAAGGTCGGGCTGCCCACGCAGGAGTTGCACCTGAAGAAGGAATAAACGCCATTCAAGCGTCTTCAAAAGCTTTGGCAAGAATTAAGCTGGGAAGAATAGATGATAAAACCACCACAAATATTGGCATTATTTCAGGGGGAAAGGCCATTAACATTATTCCTGATTCCGTATATTTAGAAGGAGAGGCACGGAGCCTCGAAAAGGAATTAATGGATTTAGAAATTGATAAAATGGAGAGAATTTTTAGGGAGGAAGCTAGTCTTTTAGGAGCTACCATTGAATTTAACGTTGAGGTCATGTATCCAGGGATGCATATTGCTCCCGATAGCCAAGTAATTCGCTTAGCACAGCAGGCGATTAAAAATATGAAACTGATCCCCAAAATTGCATCTACCGGTGGTGGTAGTGATGCTACAATTTTAAATGATAAAGGTATTTCTACTGTAAATCTTGGTCTGGGTTATTACAAACCACATTCAACTGAGGAAACAATAGAAATAGAAAGCCTTGTTAGGGCTGTAGATTTGGTTGTAAACATAGTTAAGGAGGCATCGAAAAGTTGATAAATGAAGATCGATTGATTGCCCGATTTCTAAACATGATAAAAATTGATAGTCCGTCACGGATGGAGGAAGAGTTTTGTAAATATCTGCAAAAAGAATTTTCAGCTTTGGGATATCATTCTGTTATTGATCAAGCAGGAATCAAATTTAATAGTCTAGGGGGAAATCTTTTAGTTCATGTAAAGGGAAACAATCAGAATATCCCTCCAATGCTTTTTAGTGCTCATATGGACACGGTAGTTTCCAACAAAAACTTAAAAACAATTATAGAAAAAGGTACTATTAGAACAGACGGCAAAACAATTCTTGGTGGAGATGACAAGGCAGGTATTGCTATTCTACTAGAGGCAATCACAATTATCAAGGAAAGAAAGCTAGCCCACGGTGACCTAGAACTAGTTTTTACTATCGGTGAAGAAATTGGACTTTACGGTTCTCGTTATCTAGATTACAGTTTACTGAAGTCAAAATTTGGTTATGTTCTTGATAGTGGTGGAGATGTGGGTACAGTAATTAACAATGCGCCGGGCCAAGAAGATTTTAAAATTCAAATAATAGGTAAGGAAGCCCATTCAGGGGTGAACCCTGAGGACGGAATTAATGCCATTCAAATGGCTGGAGACTTTTTAACCTGGTTTCCTTATGGTAAAATAGACGAAGAAACTACAGGAAATATTGGGACCATATCCGGTGGAGAGGCCGTAAACATCGTTCCCGGAAAAGTTGATCTTGTTGGTGAATTTAGAAGTAGGAATGAGCAAAAACTAAGCAACTGGGTGAAGCAAATTAAACCTAGGTTAATTGAAATAAAGAACAAGTTTGGAGGGGAATTTAGGCTAGAAACTGAAAAGGTTTATTCCCCTTATCATTGCCGAGAGGAAGAATTAGTAATTCGGTTGGTTTTACGAGCCTTAAATAGACAAGGTATTGAGGGACAATTAAAGGCAAGAGGAGGAGGTAGTGACGCCAACAATTATAACTCAAATGGAATTAATACTGTTAATTTAGGGATCGGCTTGACAAAAGGCCATACCAATGAGGAAGAAATAACAACAGCAAATCTAGTAAAGGGAACCCAGCTTGTGATTGATTTAATTCAGGAGGCAGAATCGGCAAAGGGTATTTAGATCGGAGGAGAAAAATGATTAGGGTTAGAAAAGGGGACGTTGTTAAGCTTTTAAAAGAAGATAATGAACTGACTGAGGTTGAAGTTATCGTTGAAGGCGAAAAAGCTAAAGCTTTAAACTATAATTATCTAACCGGTAATATTAAGGTTGGAGATGTAGTAACACTTAATACCACTGCTGTTTATAAGAGTTTGGGTACTGGGGGTACCCATTTTGTTATGGCTAATTGGGCCAACGATAAGGTCGATGTTGAGGAAAAAGGTCATATTATGAAGTTAAGATATACACCCTTTCAAGTTAAGTGTTTGGCAATTGAGGAACAGGAAAACCTCTTTCAAGAAGAGATTAATTCTTTCAAAAGCCTAAATGGAATTCCTGTAGTTGTGGGAACTTTACATAGTATGCTTCCACCGGTTGTGGCGGGAATAAAGAAAGGATCCTCGAAAGAACTCAAAGTTATATATATTATGACCGATGGCGCTGCTTTGCCTCTGCAGCTAAGTAATATCGTGAGGAAGTTGAAAGCAAACCGGCTAATCGATACTACTATAACTGTTGGTCATGCCTTCGGTGGTGACTATGAGGCTGTAAACGTTTATTCGGGACTAATAGCGGCTAAGGAAGTATTAAAAGCAGATGTAATTGTTGTGGCCATGGGTCCAGGAATTGTTGGTACAGGTACAACCTATGGCTTTACAGGAGTAGAACAGGGTGAAATTATTAACGCAGTGAACATACTGGGTGGACAACCTATTGCTATTCCAAGAATTAGTTTTGCTGACAAAAGGGAAAGGCATCGCGGCCTAAGTCACCATAGCATTACAACGCTAGGTAAAATAGCTTTAACTCCGTCAATTATAGCGTTACCGACGCTGGACGGAGAAAAAGAGGATCTTGTTAATAACCAGTTAGCTAATTCCGGTTTAGCTACTAAGCACAAGCTGCAGTATGCTGACGGTGAACAGGCAATTGAAACCTTAAAGTCTGATTATGGCATCGAAGTTACAACTATGGGAAGAAAAATGGATCAAGACCGTGAGTTTTTCATGGCAGCAGGTGCTGCTGGTATAATTGCAGCGGCAGTGGCTGAAAGAAGTTAATTAGTTCAGTTTTTGCTTAATTAAGTCTTTTAAGAGGAAGTCTTCGTAACTATATTGCTCTAGTTCACCTTTTAAGTCTTTTACTTTGCCACAGAAATAAATACTATTTTTTGAAACCAATGTTTTCATGAATATTCTCCTTTCGATTAAAGCTAGTCCTAGTCTATGATAATTAAAGGATAAATATACCAAGGCATGTATGTAGATAGGAGGATTACAATGCTATCAAACGTATTTAGTGATTTTCATATTCATATTGGCAGAACAGAGAAAGGTGAGGCTGTCAAAATCACTGCTGCAAGAAATATGACTTTTGCTAATATTGCTGATGAATGTGTTAATCGTAAAGGTATTCAGATGATAGGTATTGTTGATTGCGCCTCGCCAATAGTTATCAATGATATCAAACTTCTTTTAGAAAAAGGTTCTATTTTTGAGCTTAGTGAGGGTGGGTATAGATTTGCTGAGAAATTAACCATATTATTGGGTTCGGAAGTAGAAACAAAAGAAATAAAGGGTCAAGCTCATTGTTTATGCTTTTTTCCTACCTTAGAGAAAATTCAAAGCTTTAGCTATTATCTTTCAAACCATATGACTAATGTTAATTTAAGTAGCCAGCAGTGCGGTCTATCGATGCAACAACTATTACCTGTAGTAAAATCCTTAGGTGGAATACTGATTCCAGCCCATATATTTACTCCTTTTAAGAGTATTTATGGCCGTTGTGCTGAATCCTTAAGCGAATTGTTTGATGAAAATAGTGTTAAGGAAATCAAAGCCGTAGAGTTAGGACTAAGTTCAGATTCCTATTATGCTGATTACTTGACGGAGCTTTCGGAAATGACCTACCTGACCAATTCAGATGCTCATTCTTTGCCTAATATAGGAAGAGAGTACAACCTGTTAAATATCGCCAAACCCAGCTACAAAGAATTTATACTTGCCATAACAAGAGAAAAGGGAAGATCTATAGTTAAAAATTATGGCCTTGATCCTAAATTAGGAAAATATCACCGTACTTTTTGTGAGAGCTGCGGAGTTATGGCGGTTCTAGAACCACCAATTTTGACCTGTGTAAACTGTGGTGAAAAAAATAGAGTTACAGTCGGAGTTCTAGATAGGCTTTATCAAATCAAATCAACAGACACACCACCTCTGCAACCTAAACATAGACCACCCTACACATATCAAGTTCCTTTACGGTTTTTGCCTAAAGTAGGACCAAAAACGATAGAGAAGTTGTTGAGTCGTTTCGGAACAGAAATGCAAGTGTTGCATGAAACGTCTCTAGAAGAAATCGCAAATTTAAGTCCACAAATTGCAGAGTTCATCTGTATGGCTAGGCAAGGAACATTAGAGCTTACGCCTGGGGGCGGAGGAATTTATGGAAAAGTCCGTCATCATAACGAGGAGGATAAAAAATGAGTGGACAGGGAATTTTTGTAACCACAAATGCTAGTGGAGCTCGTGAAGGAGCAAGGATGGGGCATGTAGTTGTTATTGTTGATTTAATAGATATGTCAACTACTAGTGAAGCTTTGCTGGATGCTGGTGCTGCTGCAGTATATGGAGCCAGCCCGGATGTAACCAAGGCACCAATCCCCCTAGACCCGGAAAATATAGGCTTTCAAGTAGGTCAAAGGGCCCTGTTGGAGAAACGGGAGGTAATATTGGTTAGTGAACCGCGCATTGGAACTGATGAAGAGAGAAGGGCTAGAGCTTCTAAGGTACTCAAGGGGCTCAGGGCAGTCGGTATTGAAGTTTCTGGAGTCGTACCAAATATTGGAGCAGAGACTTCTAAAATTATTGATTTTAAAGGTAAACTGGTGATTGCTGTAACCGATACCGGAGGGGTAGCCTATGATGCTGCCTATACGGAAGGAGCACCAGCAGTTATAACTGCTACGATAGCAAGAACTCCCTTTAAAAGGGGCAGAAGGCCAGCAGAAGATGGAGCTGATAGAGCGATTAAATTGGCAAAGGAAAATAACTGTGGGATCACTGTGGTCGCAGCCAGTGCTAATTCGTTGGAAGATATCTTAGCTTCTGAGTATATTGCTCGGTTAATAATAGAAAAGGGATTTACCCAGCTTGGGTCATAAAATTAATTTTCCCGCATAAGATTTAACATAAAACAGCGGGAGGAGTCTCAAATGGTAAATCCAGTTCAGTCAGTGATATACAAGCATTTTAAGACAAACTGGTTCTTGTATATGGTTATTCTAGCTTTTTTTATTGCTGGGGTAACGGTAGGAGCCTATGGTCTACAATATTTATCTCCCGATCAAACCACGGATTTGAATAATTATGTTGATGGATTTTTAAGTCAACTAAATTCAGAAAGTATGTCTAATGAAATATATGTATATAGAGTAATTAAAGAAAGTTTATTTTTTATTGTAGTACTCTATTTTTTAGGATTAACCATTATTGGATTTCCAATTATCTTAGGATTAATTTTTATTAAGGGCTTCAAACTTGGTTTTGCCGTAGGATTTTTGGTTCAGGAAAAAGCCTTCAAAGGAATTATTTTTGCTCTACTTTCAATTTTGCCACAAAATCTTATATATATTCCAGTAGTTGTAATTGCTGGCGTTACTTCAATTAGTTTTTCTTTTGTACTTTTAAAGGTCTTATTGTTTAGCAGAAAAATCCCGCTGCCGGGATATTTTTTAAGATACTCTGTTTTTATGATCATGCTAGCAATCGTTTTGGTAGGAGCTGGATTTCTCGAAGCTTATGTTACTCCTGTTTTCATGAAGGCTATTGTAAGTTACATAAGTTAGGGGGATACAATTGAAAATCTACGTTTTAAAGGGACTAAAAAAGAAAATTAACCTGATTGTTCGGTTGATTATTATTCTTAGTTTACTTATCTTGTTGATTTCAAAGCTCTTTGAAATTTTTTCGTCAGATATCTTTAATGAAAAAAAACCGTCAGGAAATCCCTTGAGAGTTTATTGGGAAAGAAGGATTAATGATGAGAATTGTTGAATATCGGAGGTAGTCAGAACTGACTACCTTTTTTGTTTTTGTAAGGGGGATTCAAATGAGCGATTTACTATTTAACTTTCTGGATTATTTAAAAGTAGAAAGGGGATTGGCTGACAATACTTTATTATCTTATGAAAAAGATATTGAGAATTTCCAGACTTTTTTAAAGGATAAATCAATGAGTCTTCAAGGGATTAATAAAAATCACGTTATGGAATACTTACTGAAATTACAGAAGAATGGAAGAAAATCTTCAACTATCTCACGTCATCTTGCTGCACTAAAAGCTTTATATAAGTTTTTAGTTGAAGAAGAGTTTATGACTCAAAATCCTACCAGTGACCTAGAGTCACCAAAACTAAAGCGAAAATTACCTAAAATCCTAAATATAAATGAAGTAGAGCTATTGCTAGACATGCCAAGAGAAACAAAACCAAATCAAGTAAGGGATAAGGCAATGCTAGAGATACTGTATGCCACGGGTCTAAGGGTATCCGAGTTAATATCTTTAAGTATGGAGGATGTAAATTTGGAGTTAGGTTTTATTCGCTGTTTTGGAAAAGGTTCAAAGGAGAGGATTATTCCCATAGGAAAAAAGGCAATTAAAACAACAAATGCATATTTGAGAATGGGACGAGTCAAACTAATCAAAAATAGTCAGGAGAAAGTGCTTTTTGTTAATCACCATGGCCGCAAGATGACAAGGCAAGGCTTCTGGAAAATTATCAAGAAATATGCCCTAGAAGCTGGGATAAACAAAGATATAACTCCGCACACATTGAGACATTCCTTTGCTACTCACTTATTAGAGAATGGAGCTGATCTTAGGTCTGTCCAAGAAATGTTGGGTCATGCTGATATTACAACCACAGAAATATATACTCACCTAACGCAGGGTAGAATAAGAGAGGTTTATTCTAAAACTCATCCACGAGCTTAAGGGGGAATTTTGATGGAAAACTTTGATAGAGTTATATTACTAATTATGGACAGTGTTGGGGTAGGAGAATTACCTGATGCGAATACGTATGGCGATAAGGGTTCAAATACATTAGGGAATATAGCGAAAGAGCTAAAGGGTTTAAACTTACCCAACCTGCAAAGCCTTGGTTTAGGTAACATAATTGATATCTTAGGAGTAGAAAGAAATATTAATCCTTTAGGATCCTATGGTAAAATGGCTGAAGTTTCCCCCGGGAAAGACACTACTACAGGTCACTGGGAGCTAGCAGGAGTTATTTTAGAGAAGCCTTTTCCAACTTTCCCTAAGGGTTTCCCGGAGGATCTAATACTGGAATTCGAAACTAAAATTGGAAAAAAAACTATTGGAAATATAGTGGCATCGGGGACAGAAATCATTACTGAACTAGGTCAAAAACATATGGAAACGGGTTTCCCTATTGTATATACCTCTGCCGATAGTGTCTTCCAAATTGCTGCCCACGAGGAAGTCATTCCTTTGGAGGAGCTATATAAGATGTGTGAAATTGCTAGAGAACTGCTTAAAGGCGAGTATGAGGTCGGTAGAGTTATAGCCAGACCCTTTGTTGGTGTAACGGGCAATTTTACAAGAACTTCTAACCGCCATGATTATGCCATTGATACTCCAACACCAACAATCCTTGACCTACTGGTCGAAAGAAACATTGAGGTTATGGCAGTTGGTAAAATTAAAGATATTTTTAATGGTAAAGGAATTAGTGCACATAAGAGCACAAAGACAAATGATGAAGGTATTTACCAAACTATAGAGCTGTTAAAGGAAAATAAAAAAGGGTTAATTTTTGCTAACCTCGTTGATTTTGATATGTTATTTGGCCATCGTAATGACGTAGAAGGTTATGGTCAAGCCCTAGAAAGATTAGACGTAAAATTAAATGATATATTAGACTTGCTAGGTGAAAAAGACTTACTAATTATAACCGCAGACCATGGATGCGACCCCACCACAGTAAGTACAGACCATTCGAGAGAGTATGTACCTCTTATAGTTTATAGTTTAGGAGCCAAGAAGGGTGTTAATTTAGGTACCCGAGCAAGCTTTAGTGACGTTGCTGCAACAATCGCTGAAAATTATAATATTAAATTAGGGGTAGGAAAAAGCTTTTTAAGTGAGATAGTTTAAAAGAGGAGTGATATGCTTGAGGTTTAAGCTAGCATTAGAGGAAAGTATAGAATACTTGAAGAAGAACACAAGTCATAATCCTGAGGTTGGACTTATATTAGGTAGTGGGCTAGGTGTATTGGCAGATGAAATCTTGGATCAAAGGATTATTCCTTATGGAGAAATACCCCATTTTCCAAAGTCAACCGTGGAAGGTCATGCTGGTCAACTAATCTTTGGTAATTTAGAGGGTAAATCCGTAATTGCTATGCAGGGACGTTTTCACTTTTATGAGGGTTATACAATGTCAGAAGTTACATATCCAGTTAGAGTTATGCAAAGTTTAGGGGTTAAGACCATAATTGTGACTAATGCGGCAGGTGGAGTGAATCTAAACTTTGTTGCGGGTGATTTAATGGTTATTAATGATCATCTTAACTTAATGGGTACAAATCCATTAATTGGTTCTAATGAGCCTAGTTTCGGGCCCCGTTTTCCTGATATGTCAGAAGCTTATAGTAAAGAATTGCGGCTTCTAACTCACCGAGTTGCTGTTAGAGAAGGATTTCTACTTAAGGAAGGAATTTATGGAGGCTTAACAGGACCCAGCTATGAGACACCTGCAGAAATAAGATATTTACGGACTATAGGTGTTGATGCTGTTGGCATGAGTACAGTTCCTGAGGTAATCGTAGCTAACCACGCCGGAATGAAGGTCTTAGGAATCTCTTGTATAACCAACATGGCAGCTGGGGTCTTGCCACAAAAGTTAAATCATCATGAGGTAATGGAAACGGCTGATAAAATTAAAGATAAATTTATTAAATTAATCAAAGGTATTCTCAAAGAAATTTAGTAGGCATAATTTGTCCAACTATTAATATACTAAAGGTGTAACAATTTACGTACAACCTTTAGAACAAGGAGGACAAAACTATGTTAGTCAAAAGAATCCTATCAACTATTCTTGCTATAACTCTTTTGTTTTCACCTTTAATGGTAGCTTCAGGACAAGCAGCAGTATTAGAGACCACAGCTGAATCAGTCATTTTGATAGATGCTGGAACTGGTAAGACCTTATTTGAAAAAACACCCCATAAGAAACTCCCACCAGCAAGCGTAACAAAAATCATGACGCTACTGCTGGCTATGGAGGCAATAAATGAGGGTAAGGCAAAATTAACAGACAAAGTAACTGCCAGCGAAAATGCCTGTAGTTTAGGAGGTTCTCAAATATACTTAGAGCCTGGCGAAGAATTTAGCATGAAAGAGATGCTAATTTCCATAGCTGTGGGTTCAGCCAATGATTCATGCGTTGCTGTGGCAGAACATATTGCGGGATCTCATGAAGCTTTCGTGAAACAAATGAATGATAAAGCCAAAGAATTGGGCTTAAAAAATACTCAATTCATGAATGCCTACGGTTTACCTGCTGAGGGACATTATACAAGTGCTTATGATATGGCACAGATTTTAAGAAAGGCAATTAGTCATTCCTTATTTAAGGAAGTTACATCGATCAAAGAATATCAGTTGCGTGGAGGCGAGTTTGTTCTCTATAATACTAATAAGCTTTTATGGTGGTATAAGGGGGCAGATGGTGGGAAAACCGGTTGGACCAACGAAGCTAAGTATTGCCTAGCTTCTACAGTGGAACGCGATGGCCTTAGAATGATTGCTGTAGTGCTTGGTACCCCCGAACCGAGAAGTCATTTTAGAGAGTCCATGAAGTTGTATAACTACGGTTTCGCTAATTTTGAAGTAGTAGAGTTAAAGGCTCAAGGCATGAAAATGGCCACTATACAAGTTGGAAAAGGGGTAACCGATAAAGTTGGTGTAGTTACCCAAGATAAAGTCAGTGTTTTAGTTCCTAAAGGAAAGAAAGAAGGAATAGACTATCAGGTTGTTGTACCTAAAGTAGTTCAGGCCCCAATAAAGAAGGGACAAAAAATTGGTGAGATAGTAATCACTAAAGATAAGCAAGAAGTTAGTAGAGTAGATTTAGTAGCGAATAATGAGATTGCAAAAGGATCTCCATTTAGACAAATCTTTAAAGTTATGAAGGGAGTATTAAGTTTTACTAAATAAATATATAAATAGAGGCCTACCGAGATATATATAATGTACCCTATAGAATAGACAAACGAAAAAGTCTACTCTATAGGGTATTTATATTATGCTATACTAAGAAAAAGTAAAATTGGAGAGATAAAATGAGCAAAAACCTATTTACAGATGAAGATATAAAGAAGTTATCTACAAACAAGTATGTTAGAACTGTTAGTCCTAAAGCGATTACTTATACCGATGAATTTAAGCGGATCTTAATAGCTGAACACAATAATGGTAAATCAACCAGAAAAATATTTGAAGAATGTGGTTTTGATGTTGATGCATTAGGAATGATTCGTGTAAAGGCCGCTGGGAAAAGGTGGCGTAAAACTTTCAGAAAAGATGGAGTGCTCGGCTTG